>Ga0082212_10006857_pt1 | contig 15188 bp, 6 predicted proteins | sample TergutNt197P3_FD_71548 | JGI IMG/M metagenome (GOLD analysis project Ga0082212, IMG submission 71548) | Neocapritermes taracua P3 segment gut microbial communities from Petit-Saut dam, French Guiana - Nt197 P3 | ecosystem: Host-associated > Arthropoda: Insects > Digestive system > Gut ...
ACCTTGAAACGATGCGCAAAGTCCTGCAATGTGTATACGACGGTACAGATATTGACTTTTGATACGACAAGGAGAAACCCCATGGCTCTTGAAAGAAAGACATTACATATCAACGGCGTCGAGCGCTTCATGGTCGTTGACCCCGAAGCCGATTCGCTGGCAAAAGCGCTCCGCAGGCTCGGCCTTACAGGCGTCAAAGTCGGATGCGGGATCGGCGTATGCGGCGCCTGCACGGTGCTTATCAACGGCGAAGCGGTCCGCAGCTGTACGCGCAGGATCTCAAAGGTAGAGGAATATTCCGAGATACTCACGATCGAAGGGCTCGGAGCGCCCGGCAGACTGCACCCGCTGCAGCAGGCCTTCATCACATACGGCGGCGTCCAGTGCGGCTTTTGCTCGCCCGGCTTTATCATTTCGGCCTTTGCGCTGCTCAATGAGAACCCCTCCCCGGGCCGCGAAGAAGTGCGCGAATGGTTCAGGAAGCACAACAATATCTGCCGCTGCACAGGCTACAAGCCGATCGTCGACGCCGTCATGGAGGCGGCGGCGGTGATGCGCGGCGAAAAGACGATGGACGACATCACATACGACGCCTCAGCCGAGAAAGACATATACGGCAGCCGGCGCCCGCGCCCCTCTTCCCTCGGAAAGGTCACGGGCCTGACCGATTACGGCGATGACGTAGGCCTGAAGATGCCCGAAGGCGTCCTGCACCTCGTCGGCGTTTACAGCGAAGTCACGCACGCAAAAATCAGGAAGATCGACATCAGCGAAGCCGAAAAGATGCCCGGCGTCGTGAAGATACTGCTTGCAAAAGACGTGCCGGGAACGAACAATATCGACTTCCCGGCCATGCTCCCGCGCACGAAAGGAAGGGGCGTTACGGAATTCCCGATCATAGCGGGCGACATCATCAATCGCATGGGCGACGTGCTCGCCCTCGTCTGCGCGAAGACGGAAGAGGAGGCGCGCGCCGCCGCAAAGGCGGTCAAGTGCGACCTGGAAATCCTGCCCTCCTACCTGACATTTGTCGAATCCGCAATGCCAAACGCGATCCAGCTGCACAAGGAACTGCCCAACTTCTATCTGGAGCAGCCTGTGTTCAAGGGCCGCGACACAGCGGAAGTCTTTGAGGAGGACGGTCTCATCATCGCGGAAGGCTCCTTCCACAGCCAGCACGAACCGCACCTGCCGATCGAGCCGGATGTGCTGCAGGGCTACTATGACAGCGACGGCAACCTGACGATCCAGTGCAAATCGCAGGCCATAGGCGAAAACCGCGAGCAGCTCTCGCAGGCCCTGGGCATCCCCGAGGACAAGGTCCGCATCATCATGAACCCGACCGGCGGCGCATTCGGTTATTCGACGACGTCAAACGCCATGGCGCTCGTCGCGGCGGCCGTCATGACGGTGAAGCGCCCCTGCACTATGACGATGTCCTACGAGGAGTTCAACCACAACAGCGGCAAGCGCTCGGCGACATTCACAAACGGGCGCATCGCAGTTGACGGGGAAGGAAAGATCGCGGCAGCCGAATACGACGTTGCGCTTGACCATGGCGCTTACGCCGTCGTCGGATGGAAGATCTTCAACAACCTCGTCTCGGTCGGATTCCACGGCTACAATGTACCGAACTTCAAGGCCCTTGCGCGCGGTGGCTCGTCGAACCACAATTTCAACACGGCGTACAGAGGCTTCGGCTCGCCGCAAATCTACACGGCGACGGAAGCACTTATCGACATGGCGGCTGAGGCGGCCGGGATCGACCCGTGGGAGTTCCGCTATAAAAACGCGGCGCGCGCCGGCGACCTCACGATCAACAGCTGCCCGTACCATGACTATTATTACCCGGACATGCTTGAGAAGATCAAGCCCGTCTACGACGCCTACAAAGCGGAGGCGGAAGCTGCAAGAAAAGAGGGACGGCACGTCGGCGTCGGCTTGAGCCTCGGCGGCTTCATCGTAACGATCGGTATGTTCGACAAATCCGAAGTCGCGCTCGAGCTGAACCCGGACGGCACGTTCACCCATTTCAACACCTGGGAGGACGTCGGCCAGGGCGGCGACATCGGCGCACTTACGCACGCGGTCAAGGCGCTTGAGCCCCTCGGCGTCAGGGCGGAACAGGTGAAGCTCGTCATGAACGACAGCCACAGGTGCCCCGACTCAGGCCTCGCCGCAGCGTCCCGGTCACATTACATGAACGGTAACTCGACAATCGACGCGGCGAACAAGCTGATGGACGCGATGAGGAAGGCGGACGGCTCCTACCGCACCTTTGAAGAGATGGCGGCGGAAGGGATCCCGACAAAATACATCGGCCATTACGACCAGTTCAACATCGGCCTGCCTCCGGGGCTCGAACCCAACACGGGTATGGGCGAAAAGAACCCGACCTATATGTACGCGGTCAATACCTGCCTCGCCGAGGTGGACGTTAATACCGGCAAGACGCAGGTCCTGCGCTACACGACGGTCGCCGACGTCGGCACGGTCGGTAATATGCTCTCGGTCGAAGGCCAGGGCTATGGCGGCCTGTCGCACTCGATCGGCTTCGCGCTTTCCGAGGACTACCATCCCGAGAAGAAATACGGCAACATCGTCGGCTGCGGCGTGCCGACGGCCACGGATATTCCCGACGACATAAACCTCATCTTCATCGAAAACAAGCGCCCGAACGGCCCGCACGGCTCATGTGGATGCTCGGAGGACTTCCAGTGCTCCGGCCACATGGCGGTCATCAACGCGATCAACAACGCCACAGGCGTGCGCGTCTACGACCTGCCGGCGACGCCCGACAAAGTGAAGGCCGGATGGGAAAAAGTGCAAAAGGGTGAAGACCAGACGCCGCCGAAGTACTTCCTGGGCTCGGACTTCGAAGAAGAGCTGCAGTTCATCAAGGATAACCCGATAGGGCATTGAGACAGGAAGAGGCCACAAATATCACGGCGCGGTGTTTCCACGGCGAACCCGCGTCGTGTTCACATGATTGCCCGTTCTTCTTCGACATAAGGACCTTCCTTGCGCGCGCGAAAGACGGCAAATGGGGGCTTGCCTACAAGCTCTACCGCAACGCGACCGTCTTCCCGGCCATCGTCAGCAGGCTGTGCGAAGCGCCCTGCCGCGCCGAATGCCAGCGTGGCCCCGGCAACACAAAAGGGGACGGTTCTTTTAACACAAAAGGGGACGGTTCTTTTTGTGTTTTCGTCGGGGACGATCCTGTGGATATACGCGCGGTAGAGGCAGCCGCTGTGCGGTATGCAAAGGACAGGAAGCCCGTGACCTACCGGATTCCGCCGCGTGATCAGCGGGTCGCCGTCGTCGGCGCGGGGCTCGCCGGGCTGTCGACCGCGCTCAACCTTGCGCAGAAGGCCTGGCCGGTGACAGTGTATGAACGCGGGGATAAGCCGCTTTGGTCATGGGTGGACCACACTGGGTACGAAACCTTCAACGAGGAGATAGAGCTTCAGTTCTCACCGGTGGAAGCCAGGTTTGTTTACGGCGCCGATATCTCAGGCCCGGACGATCCCGCTATTGCGGGCTTTGCCTGCGTAATCGACGCGACGGACAACGCAGGCGTCGGCCCGGTGGAGGCTATCGCAAATGGCATAGAGCTTTCAAAAACTGTCGAGGCCTTGCTGCAGACAGGTGATTTGCCGGCGGGCACTTGGATAAGCACGAAGGGCCTGGGGGGCGGTTCATATGGCTCGAAGGGTTCGAATGGCCTGGGGGGCGGTTCATATGGTTCGAAGGGCCTGGGGGACGGTTCATATGATGCGGCGGCCCACTTGCCCCGCCCGGAAAAGCATTATCCCGGCCACACGGGGGAGCGGCACATACCAATTGTGATCGCAGCCGAACCGGAATCCGGCTACACCAGGGAAGAAGCCTCCGCGGAAGCCTCGCGCTGTATGGGGTGCGACTGCCGGGCATGTATGGACGCCTGCGAAATGCTTGGCCGATACAACAAGAGGCCGCAGAAGATCGCTGTCGAAGCGTACGCAGATACGATATCCGCCCCACCGTTTTCTTCATGCACACTTACGCGCGAAACCTATTCATGCAATCTCTGCGGATACTGCAGGAGCGTCTGCCCTGTAGGCGTCGATCTGGAGAAGCTTTTCCACATAGCGCGGACGGGCCGGGCCGAGACAGGGAAACACCCAAAGGCCTTCCACGACTTCTGGCTGCGCGACTTCGAATGGCACAGAACCGATGGTGCTTACTTCTCGCCCTCCATAATTGCGGGCGAAGCGGGACGATCCACAGCCGCCGCTGCAGGCGAAGCGGGACGATCCACAGCCGCCGCTGCAGGCGAAGCGGGACGATCCACAGCCGCCACAGCAGGCGAAGCGGGACAACTCCGTCACCCGATACTCTTTTTCCCGGGATGCAAGCTTGGCGCGCGGTCCCCCTCACAGGTAGAGGGAGCGGCGGCGTTCCTTAAAGAAGAATACGGGGCCGGCGTCCTTTTGGATTGCTGCGGGGCGCCGGCATACTGGGCCGGTGAGGACGCGACCTTCAAGAAACAAATAGAAAGCCTGCGCAACAAATGGGAGGAGGCGGGAAAACCGGTTTTCATCTTTGCCTGCGCCTACTGCATGCGCCTTTTCAGTGAATTTTTGCCGGAAATCGAAAAAGTGTCGCTGTACGAATTGTTGGCAACGGCAACAAGACAGAGGAACCTTCCCCTTTTGTCTTCAAGACAGAGGAACCGTCACCTTTTGTCTGAAAATGGACAGGCCGCCGGGCACACTGCCGGGCACACTGCGGCGGTTTTTGACCCGTGTACAGCCGGGGGCTTCCCGGATATGGAACAGGCCGTGAGGGAACTCGCCGCGGGCGCAGGTATAGCCACCACAGAGCTGCCTGAAAAAAACCGGTGCTGCGGTTTCGGCGGCCATATGCGCACGGCAAACCCGGATCTTTATGATACGGTCACAAGCCACAGGAGCGCATCAGGCGAAACGCCCTATATTGTGTACTGCGCGAACTGTGCGGATACATTCGAGCTACAGGGAAAAGAACATGCGCACATCCTTGATTTGGTTTTCGAGGCCGGCCCGCCCTTTGGAAACCTCTCCCTGCAGCAGCGGCGCGCTAACGCATCCCGTGCAAAATCGGCTCTCATGGAGCTTTTCGAAGGCAGGCCTTTTGAGCCCGGCCGGCGCCCGTGGGATGATATTGAGCTCCTCATTGAACCTTCTCTGGTGGCCGATATGGATCGCAGGCTTATCCTCGCAGACGACCTTAAGGAGGCGATCTATGAGGCGGAGCGTACAGGCGTGGTTTTCACTCTGCCGGGCGGGGCGCCGGACGGCGGGGATCTTTACCAAAGCAGACTGATCCGGGATGTCGTCACGATATGGGTGCAGTGGTTTGCGGCGTCGCCCGTGCAACCCCGCGGTGATAACGCGATATCGCAACCTTGCCACACAACAGAACTGGTATATACTGTAATTGATGCATGGTGTCATCGTATGAGGTTCGCAGATGCAGAGTGACGGTATGAGGTTCGCAGATGCAGAGTGACGGTATGAGGTTCGCAGATGCAGAGTGACGGGTGGGTATGCGCAAGATGCAATGCGCCCCTTGCGCCAAAAAGTACACTCTTTTCATACATGGGCATGACCTTTTCCCATGAGGCGCTGCGTTGCCCCGTGTGCGGAGTTGTTTTTATAACGAAGGATCTGGCCGACGGCAGGATGGCCGATGTAGAACAGTTAATGGAGGATAAGTAGATGTCAAAGAAGGCTGTTACAGACCGCTCGATTCGCGCCCTGAAGACCAAGAAAAAACTCTTTCAGAGCGCGGCAAAACTGGTAGAAAAACATGGGTACGACAATGTGACAATTGAGGATATTTGCCGGAAAGCGGGCGTATCGGTCGGGGCTTACTACCATTACTACAATTCAAAGACGGACATCATTGTTGAATTATTCAGGCAGATAGACGATTATTATGAGGCAAAAGTCACCCCGCTTTTTACAGACGACGCCTCCGGCAATATTGATACATTTTTCCGATACTATGCGGTATTCCACGTCGACCAGGGATATGCACACACAAGCATGATAGTCAGGGCGCAGACCGATCTGTTCCTTGACAAAACGCGTTATATGCACGTTAAATTATTCGAACTCATCGAGACGGCAAAGGCCGCCGGCGTGTTCGCTGAAAGCTTTGATTCCGCGTTGATTGCGGATTTCCTTCTCGTAGTCGCCCGCGGCCTGCTGTTTGACTGGGCGCTGGCACACGGCGGGCATGACCTTATTGAAAAGATGGACACATATATCAAACTGGGAAAAGAGTCTTTTGCATGATTCGGCCATGGTAATAATTGGATACCAGGAAAGTTTGAGATAATAGCAAAAATTTGCGGTTGGGGGGTATGTGATTGATTATTCGGTTGATATTTATTGCATATTTCATAGCTATTCCGTAGAAATCGTTAGAAATCGTCACATAATTACCATTATATAGCACGAATCGAGCAATCAAGACCGCATAAAGACCGCGCCGATACCCCCCAACCGCAAATTTTTACTAAAACTCAGAGGTTTTGTGGTATCCAGTTTTTCAGCGGTTTCGACTCTATTCGTTTTTTGTGTCCCCGGCTGCGTCGGCTGCGTCGCCGGTCGCCTTCTTTTCCGCGTTTCTTGCCGTAGCCTTGGTTGCGCCTCTGGCCGTAGCCTTGGCTGTGTCTCTGGCCGCAGCCTTAGCAGCGTCTCTGGCCATAGCCCTGGCTGCATCTCTTGCCGTGGCCCTGGCCGTGGCCGTGGCTTTGATGGTATCCCCGGCAACAGCACCGGCCGCGTCACTGGCCGAGCCTCCGGTAATAGAACTTACAGCAACTCCGGCAGGATCTCCGGCAACAGCGCCGGCCGCGCCATCAGCCTGGCCTCCGTTAATAGCACTTACAGCAACCCCGGCAGGATCACCAACAAAAGCGCCAGCCGCATCACTGGCCGAGCCTCCGTTAATAGCACTTACAGCAACCCCGGCAGGATCTCCAGCAACAGCACCGGCCGCGTCACCAGCCTGGCCTCCGGCAACAGTATTATAAGCAACCCCGGCAGGATCTCCGGCAACAGCACCGGCCGCGCCATCAGCCTGGCCTCCGTTAATAGCACTTACAGCAACCCCGGCAGAATCACCGGCAATAGCACCAGCCGCGTCACCGGCCTGGCCTCCGGCAACAGCATTATAAGCAACCCCGGCAGGATATCCGGCAGCAACGTTATCCGCAACTCCGGCAGGATACCCGGCAAAAGCGCCGGCCGCCTCACCGGCCTGACCTCCGGCAATAGCATTATAAGCAACCCCGGCAGGATCTCCGGCAACAACGCCGGCAGCACCATCAGCCTGGCCTCCGGCAATAGCATTATAAGCAACCCCGGCAGGATCTCCGGCAGCAGCGTTTGCTGCGGCCCCAAAAGCAACCTCGGCAGGATACCCGGCAAAAGTGTTAACCGAATCACCGCCAGCAACCCCGGCAGGATACCCGGCCGCAACCCCAGCAACCCCCGCAGGATACCCGGCCGCAACCCCAGCAACCCCCGCAGGATACCCGGCCGCAACCCCAGCAACCCCGGCCGCGTCTTTATCCGCGTCTTTGCCCTGGGTCAGGCGCTCTTTTATTGCCCGGGTCATGCCGACAATTTTCGGGGAGACAACTTTATCGGGGACATTATGGAAGCCCTTGTTCTTTCCGATCATGTACAGAATCCCGTTAGCCTTGCCGCTTTTGCCCCACGAGGCTTTGGCCGCGCCCGGCGCTGCAGTGATGCCAACCACATCACCGACATATATCGGCTCCTGGGCCAGGGCCTTATCAAGCGCGATCACGATACCATCGCCCGGGCCCATGCCGGCGTTGCCATAGTTTTCGCTGCCGCCTTGCGTCCCGTCGCAGAGCAAGGTCCCGTTGACAACGGCCTTTCCCTTGTTGCTGATTACTACATCATCCGTCCCGGCGCCAAAGGCAAACACAAAACCCCCGCTGATATTCACAAAGCCGCCCTTGCCGGTTACCCTGATCGCGTACCCTTCGCGCGCCAGGACCATGCCCCCGTCAACATAAACGACCGCGTTCGTGCCGCCCGATGAGACAGCATTCCCCGCGCCCCTGTTCTTCACACTGCTTCCCGCGGCAATCCTGAAAACGCCCGGGCCGCTGACTTCGATCAGGGCGCCTGTGTCCGTTTCGCCGGAATAAACCGCATTCCACTTAAGCGACTTGCCCTTGCCAATGACGAAGTTCAGGACCGCGCCGCCTGCGTCAAATCCCCCGCCGCTGCATACTACAGAAACATCATCATAAAGTGAGAGCATGATATCGATTGCCGCTTTTGCCGCGGCTACCGCCTCTGCGGCGGTCGGGTAGGCGTCCCCGGCCCTGTAGCCCGCCAAATCGACCTTGTCGAGAATAACAACGGCGCCGGCGATCGGCAGGAACCCGCTGTTTGGCTGTATCTCAGCCCTTTCGTAACGGATCCCCGTTTCGCCTGTCCCGGCATCGTCCCTGACCCACTGCGCGACAGAACCCGAAGGTGCTGCTGTAAGGCCTGTTCCCGCGCCTTTCCTGTATGGCCCGGCCTCGGCCTTGTCCCACGCGACAACCACGCCACAGCCTGGTCCGCCCCATTCATCCGAAAATGTCAGGCCGCCCGCACAGTCAATGACATTCCCCCGGCCTTCCACATCTACGCCACAGGCAAACACAAAGCCGCCGCTGATATTGACGCCAGCCCTGCTGCGGACAGCAACGCCGTCCCAGGCCCGGACCGTCGCCCCGTCGATTACAACATCCCCTTCAGCCGCGATTGCGTCACCGCCCCCGTCGTTTACCACAAAGCCATCCAGGTCAAGCCCCGGCGTCCTTGATGCTGTGCGGCCCGAAGAAACCTTGAAAGTCCCGGCGCCCCCGACCTCGATCAGGGCGCCTCTGTCCAGTTCGCCAAACAGCGGCGCGCCCCAAACGAGCGTCCGGCCCGCTTCGACCGTCAGTTTCAGGCCCCCGCCCGCTGTATATATGGCCGATTCCGGCCCGCCTGTGCTTATTATATAAACCGTATCGTGTTCCGTAAAAGCCTCTTCCGCCGCCGCGCCGGCCTCTTCGGCCGACCCGATGCCGCAAAGATCCACGATATCGGTCACAAACTTCACATCCCCGACCGGCAGAACCCCGTAATTTGACGGGTTCGCCCCGGCGTTCGCGTAAGAGATTCCGGTCCCGCCCGCGTCTGTCCCGTCCATCACCCACCTGGCGACCGCGCCGGCCGGCAAGGCCGTCAGCCCGGTAACGGATCCGTCCGAGACCGGCCCCCCGCGCTTCCGGTCCCACGCGACGACGACGCCGTTCCCGCTCCGGTCGAACCCGAGATTCGCGGCTTTGATGACACTGCCGCCATTGCCGTCACAAACGCCGTAGGCAAAGATGAAGCCGCCGCTCACGACCACGCTCCCCTCCGCGGAAACAGCCGCGCCGTATCCGGCATTGACCACAGACCCGTCGTATGAATTGATCTCAAGCTTCCCGCTGCCCGTGACCTCGATCAAGGCCCCTTTTTCGACAGAACCGAGATACTCCGCCTCCCAAACCACCGTCTTGTCCGCGTCTATATGTATCCTTAAGGCCTGGCCGCCCGCCATGAACGCCCCCGGATTGCTCTTTATGACTGTGACATAGCTGTTCTCTTCGGGCGCAAGCGCGTGCGTTATCGCAAGCTCAGCCGTACCAACTGATGTGTAATTTTTAAGGTCGACCATAGCGCCTACGCTGCTGCCTTCTTCGCCCGTATCGACGTCTGCGCCTGGTATTACCGTGACGCCCTCGACCGCGAAGAATATCGGCGCCGCGTCCCCGGCCGCGTAATTGACGCCGAAGACAGCATCGCCCGGGCCAATGCCCCATGCCGCCGCGCCTGCAGGCGCTGTAATCAAACCGTCCTCCGCGCCTTCCATATATATGACCGTCCCTCCCGGCGGATCCCATACCACGACAACGCCGCCATTCGTCATAAAATCGCCGCTGATGGCATTGTCCGCGACCGAATCGCCATAGCCGAATACAAACCCTCCCGGGCCGATCACAAAATCGCCGCCGCCCGTGACCTCGATCAACGCGCCGCCTTCCGCAACCCCGCTGTACACCGTCTGCCACACAAGGGTATTGCCCTCCGGGACATACAGCCCGAACGGGCGGCCGCCTGTACTGAACGCCCCGCCGCTGTTGATAATGTGTACAGGCTCATGCCCGGCCGCAAACGCGGCTGCCGCCGCCGCCCGCGCCAGGTCCACGGTATCAAAGGAAGCAAGATCCACGGTATCGCCCGGATCGCCCAGTATCGTCACGGTGCCGATGCCATAAAACCCCCTGTTGCCCGGCCCGTTTGTGAAATTGACGCCGGAGGCTTCATCCGTGCCTACGATATCGGTATGCCATACCAGCGTCGCCTCCCCGGGCACGCCATGCAGGCTCTCGTATGAACCCTCGCCATATATATCTGTCCGCGGGTCACGGGACGCAACGATCCCGTCGCCCCCGCCGTCATTGATCAGGATATTCCCGCATGCTATCACATCACGGAAACCGCCTTCCGAGACGACCCCGTCCGCGAAGACAAAACCGCCTGTGACGTGCACAGAGCTTTTGTCCCCGGCCGCGGAGACAGCCTTACCGGCCCCGGCCGCGGCAATGCCCGCCGCGATCCTGATCTCCGCGCCCTTGCCGCTTGCGCGGATAGCGTCGCCGCTTCCGCGGTTGATCACAGACCCGGTAGAGACAATACTATGGCCGCCGCCTTCATCGTCGCAGGGCACCTCAAACGACATGAGGTTGAAAACCCCTCCGTCGCCATAAAGTGCGATAAGCCCGTCATCCCCGTCCATCTCGCCGGTGTAGGCCGCCGCCCAATTGACGGTCTTGCCTGAAAAATCGATATTCAGCGGAACGCCGCCTGCCTGGAACGGGGTCTCGCCGCTCTTGACAATAGTGACAGGCCTGTTCCCCGGCAATGCCAGCGCGGCGGCTATCGCGATTTGAGCCGCCTCGGCCGTCGGATAGTTCTCAAGGTCCACGACCGCCCTGTCCCCGGGCCTGAGGATAACGGTAACGCCCTCTACCTCAAAGAACCCGTAATTCGTCAGTATTTCATCATTCACATACCAGATCCCGTAGCCGTCGTCTATGACCCATTCCGCCGCCCCCACAGGATCGGTATAAAGATCGTCGTCCGTCTCTTCAAGATAGATGCCCGAGCCAGTCTTCTCCCAGGCGACAACGACCCCGTCGCCCGGCCCCGTATAAAGGCCGCCCGCGTTTATTACATCTCCTGTGCCCGCCGCGCCCGTGACATCGCTGCCATACGCAAAGACAAAGCCGCCGAAAACGTTTGCGTTTGCTTCCGTATTGATTGCAAGCCCGGCTTTTGCAGCAACAGTCCCGCCGCTGACAGAGACATTACCGGAAGCCCTGACCGCATCCCCGTCCCCCGCCGCCATGACCTTGCCGCTCTCAACGGAGACTTCGCCGTCTGTGTACAGGGTATCGCCTATCCCCGCCGCAATAAGAAGGCCGCCGCTGACGATCACGCCCGCGTCGCTGCCAAAGATCCGGACCGCCTGCCCTGACGCTTTGTTGCCGTTGATAACAGCGCCTGTCTCGTCCTCGTCCGCCGTGACTTCAAATATCCCGGCGCCGTCAAAAGTTACGGTAATAAGGGCGCCGGCCGCGGAGCCGACATACATCCCGCACCATTCTATGCCCTTGCCGTCGGGGACGGAAAACTCAAGGGTCTCGGCCCCGGCCTGGAAAGCCTCTTCCCCGCTGTTGGCCACATATACGATCCCGTCCTCCGGGATCTCTGCCAGCGCGGCCACGATAGCCGCCCTGATGCGGGCAACCGACCCCTCGTAAAGGGCAAGATCGACGACATCGATATCCTCGTCCCCTTCGGGCCTGTCAATAACAGTAATGCCATTGATCGGGAAAAATCCCATGCCCGCGTCTTCCTCTTCGCCCAGCGCGTAGCAAATGCCCGCGCCGTCCGGGCCCGTGCCCCAAACCGCCTTCCCGGCAGGCTCCACTTTCAAATCGACAGCGCTGCCGCTGATATAGACCGTTATCCCCGCGTCGGCTTCCCACGCCGCGATAACGCCGCCGTCGACCGAAAAGCCGCCTTCGATGATATTGCCCGCGATCGCGTCGCCGGCCCCGAACACAAAGCCGCCCGGCCCGACAACGAATTCCACGCCTTTTGCAACCTCGATAGGCGCGCAGCAGAACGCCGAACACCAGATAAGCGTCTTCCCTTCGGAGTTTTCCGGGCCTTCGATCATCAGTGTCTCGTCCGCCACAAAAGGGGAACCCCCCTTGCATTCGATACGGACCGTGTCAGAACTATGAAACGCTTCCTTGATAGCCGCGGCGGCTCCGGCGGCGCCTGAGTACCTGCTCAGGTCCAAAGTACATTCTGTAAATTCCACGTTATTTCCCTCGTCTTACTGTCTCTGATAGTATAGTCAATAGTCTTCCTTGCCACTTCTCATTGTACCATAGCAGGCCTTAAAAACAAATTTGCGTCCCGGGTGAACCCGGGTGAACCCGAGTGAACAGCCGCAGTGAAGGGCTTTCTCACTGCGGCTGTGAAACCTGTCTGTTGTATGCAGCTGCGTGCTGCCCCGGCCCTATTCTTCCCTGTACTCCGGGGGCGTCAAGGTCTTATAGTACGTCCCTGTCAGGTGGTTGGGGTTGAACGCTTCGCGGATCTTCCACTGGTACATGGCCAGCGCGGGCTGCGCGATCTTGCTGTAGAAGGCGTCGTGCTCCTCCTGCGTGTAGTAGTAGCCGTCGTTCTTCCTTACATCCGCGTTCCAGCGGCCGAAGTCCGTGCCGAGCCCTTTCTCGTTCATCCATTTCTGGGAACAGTCAACGAGCGCGTCGGCGTCGTTTATCGAATCCAGCTCGAAGGAATCGAAGTGGACGAAGAACTCCCACCCGGTCGTGCCGCCGCCGCCGATGCCGGAAACCGAACCCATATCGGAATCGCCGCCGACAGCCGCAACGCCGGTATGCTCCTGTTCCCACTTCCTCTTGACCGCGGCCGCTTCTTCCATGAGCGGCGCCGCCGCAAAGACGTTGGGCGTCAGCCCGAAATTGCCTTCATACGAACCGCACAGCGTATAGTTGTAATTCTTACGGCCAAGCCTGAGCAGGTAGAGCTTAACGAAGTCCTCGATATCGGGCTGCAGGTAGTATTCGGATTTGTGGGCGCCGATCTTTTCAAGGATCGCGTCAAACGCCTTCTCCTTGTAGTCCAGGTCGCGCTCCGTGAAGCCGGCGATGACTGCCTGCACATCTATCTTCATCTGCCCGTTTTGCTCGCTGATATACGGGTCTTCCATGAGGCGCGGCAAATCGCGGAACTGCAGCTCCGGATGGGTGACGACTTCGACCATCGAAGTCTTGATGTCGCGCCCGAACATATTGAACTGCCTGTGCGCGAGGTAGCAGACATCCGCCTCGTAGAACAGGCGGAAGCCCTCCGCGTACGCATCCCAGTCCGGGAAGCATACCGTGTACGCGCGGACGCAGTCGAGGCCGTCGGCCTGGTACAGCGGCGCCGTGCCGCGGACCGGGATCCACTTCGGGCCGGGCCACGGGTGCAGGCGGACGGCTATCTTCGTGCAGACGCCCATGGTGCCGGCCGTGCCGGTCCAGCCGCGGAATATCGCGCGGGCGCTCGGCCCCGGGCCCTCCCCGCAGAACCACTCGCCGTCCGCCCCGAGCGTGCCGGTGCGGATGATCTCGCCGTCGGGGAGCACCCACTCGGCGCCGAGCAGGTTTTCGCTCGCGATGCCCATGGAAATGGAGCTCGGGCCGAACCCGACCCATCCGGACGTCCCCGCCAGCGTCGAGCTCGAACAGCCGACGCCTGCTATATTACAGTTGAGGCCATTCTTCATCGCTTCGACCTGCACAGTCCCCCCGACAGCAAACGGCTCGACGACAGCTATCATGTTCTTTGCGTCGATCTCAACATTGTCCATGCGGATCATATCGAGCTGTATCGCGTTGTCGCTTCCGATGAAACCCATAGCCGCCCAAAACGTCGTCGACGCCTTGAATTCCACTTTGTACTTATTGCAAAGCTTTATGACCTGTTGGACTTCTTCCACGCTGCCCGGCAATACGACCGCCAAAGGTTTCGGCGTCCGCGAAGTCACAGGCCCGTAGTGCGCGGAGGACTGAGCCGTGATACAACGATAGTTTTCGGTCACGGCCGGATCTTCGGAAACGTTGTATTTCCCGACGACGTCTTCAAGCGCTCTGTAAAAGTCTCTTGATAATGCCATTGTTCCGCCCTCCCTTCTAAAGCGCCTTGGTAACGAGTTCGATGATATCGACTACGTCCATAAAAGTGCCGTTTTCGGACTCGATATTCAAATTGACCTCGCACCACGGGCAAGCTGTCACGATAGCCTCTGCCCCGGTCGCCTGCGCTTCGGTCACGCGCTCTGACGCTATGGCGTCGGAATATTCGGGATTGAACACGCTGCATCCGCCGCCGGCGCCGCAGCACCAACTGTTCTCGCGGATACGCTCCATCTCTATGAGGCGCAAGCCGGGTATCGCGGCGAGTATCTCACGCGGCGCGTCAAATATCCCGGCAGTACCGGCGTAGCGCGGACGCGCGGGCTCCCAGGTATGGATCTGGTTGAGTATCTTGACCTCGGATCCATTCCAATCTTCGTGAGGTTCACCGAGCCGCCCGAGATGACAGGGGTCGTGATAAGTGACCGCCAGATTGACAGGTTTTTTGAACTTGATCTTCTTAGCTTTAATGAGATCGGCAATCAATTCGACAGCGTGAACGACCTCGACTTTAATGCCGAGCATCGCGTACTGGCGCTTGATTGCGTGATAACAATCGGCGCAGGGAGTCACGATTTTGACAACGCCGGCTTTTTTCCAGGCCGCTTCGTTAGCTAATGCGGTTTCCTCAAATATGCCTCTGAACCCCATCTGTTTTACCCTGCCGCCACAGCACATCTCAAGCTTGCCGAGATACCCGAGATCTACGCCGGCATTCTGTAGGACCTTTACATAGGCCTTGGTTTTTTTCTGCAATTCCGGATCGTACGCGTATTGGCAGCCGGGGAAGAAAACATACTCGGCTGTCTCT
>Ga0082212_10006858_pt1 | contig 15186 bp, 12 predicted proteins | sample TergutNt197P3_FD_71548 | JGI IMG/M metagenome (GOLD analysis project Ga0082212, IMG submission 71548) | Neocapritermes taracua P3 segment gut microbial communities from Petit-Saut dam, French Guiana - Nt197 P3 | ecosystem: Host-associated > Arthropoda: Insects > Digestive system > Gut ...
GAGGGTTGTTGTCAACATAGCTTCCCTGTTCAGCCACTTCAGATCTTTTTCCCCTTCCTTGAGTCGCTTGTAAAGGCGTGTAGCATGTTGGGAAGCTTCTCTGAGCTTGGCTGTGCTCACCTGTATATAAGGGTTTTCAGCCGCGTATTGATACCCGGGGGCGTTACAGTATTGGTCCAGATGGATTTGCAGTTTCATGGACAAGTCTCCCATAAGGGTAAGCAGTTTTGCCGTAAGCTCTTGAAACCCGAAGCCGCGCTGTTTAATTTGATCCTCGGCATAGCTGATAAGTCCGACTAAAGCTATCCAAGGCGCGGCGCTTACTCCTGTCACAAATACAAAGGCTCCTGTTGCCAGCACGGAAACGGCCACCGCCGGGAACATACAGAAGAACCCGGCGACACAGAGAGACGTCAGGAACAAAGTGGCGGCATCCTCCTTAACATCAAAGGTTTTCGCAACCATGCCTATCGCCGACGCCGGGAAAATCGTCATGGAAACCAGAATCGCGGAACACACTTCCCAGAGCTGGGCAGGGTCGTCAAACCCGGACTCACCGCCATGTCCCAGAGCGAGCTGGACAAGCTGCATAACCCCGCGCCCGACGGTTGCGCGGGCTTCCGGTGGCAACAGAAGCAGGATTTCGCTGTAGCTTGCGGCAAAATTGCTTAGCGGTCCCCTGCCGCTGACCTGTTCATTGAAGACACTGCCGCCTTCCTCGTAACTGTCGTTAAAGATAGAATGCATATGGTCGATGGGCCACAGAATGCCTCTGGAAAAGTTCCCCTTTACGTAAGTGATGTTTTCCGGGTGAGCCAGTTCTTTCCGGAAGCTGAAAGCGTCAATAATGTTGTTGTTGGCCCGCAGCTGATAGATTCGGGATCGTTGCTGCTCGAAATTGGGGTATTGGGACAACTCCTCAAGAGCTTCCGGGGAGTAGCCGGGACCGTCAAACCCGAAACACAAGTCAATTTCCAGATCCGATTTGATGGCGACAGTTTTGGCATTGTTGTCTCCTTGAGAATGGCCAGTGGTGATGATGAAATCGTCTTTCGTCAGACCCCTTTTGGACTTAATGTAATTCATATAGTTTAGAGCCGCCGCCTGTGACGCGGAAGCGTGTTCATGAACAACGGTTTCGGAGGCTACACCGTTCATGTCATAGGTATAATAAGTATTGTCGCGGGCCGGGCCAAAAGCGTTGGCGTTTTCCACCCAGGCATGATTGGGGGTACCCCGGTAAGCGACGGTGTATTGATCGTTGTTGGGGTCGTAGAAGGTCATAGCGAAGAAGGCGTCAGGATCGTAGGTTTCGCCTGTGGTGTCTTTGGGGGCGTGGATGCTGTGATCGATCAGTTCAATTTCTTTGAAGTTCGGGTTGTTCTCCGCGTAACTTTTGACTATGTGCCATTTTTCGGCCAGGGCAGAGTCTATTTTAGGATCAATGGTCATCCTATCCAGTATTTCGCCAACTGTTTGAACTTCATATTTGCCAATGTCGGTATGCCTGGAATAGACAATGAGGTTGAGTATTGCGGATTGTTCCTGAAGACCTTGAATCTCTTTATCTGATAAATTGCCCATTAGTTGTATTCCCTCCAATTTTGAGACTTGAACATGTAATTGTCGTCCATAGTGAATACTCCTTGCAAGATGCAATTCTCAAGCATCCATTGACGTGCCTGTATTTCATTCATCATATCAGGTTCCTCGTATAATTCTTTGACATAGCTGAATGATAACCCAAGCCGATACTCTTGACTGGCCAAAGCTTGACGAAGGGATTCAAGATCCTCATCTTTTGATGAGGGATCTTTTGTGGTATGAATTTTGAAATCTAAAATACAGTATGGTGTGTTTTTGGCGTTTCGTAGATACTCGGATACTTCCATATCCGGAGATAGATCAGACAGCAACAGACCTGTTCCGGATATGTTACTGCGAATTCGACAAGGCCCATAAATACTTTCTACAAAGGATCTGATATGAGCAATGGCTTGCTCACGAAAATAGAACTCGATGTAGTTTTCCGTGATCTCATGAGTTTTCCTGGTCATACGAACATGAATATAGTATTCAGGATTGGGGAACTTGTCCGAAGACGCGATCATTTCCACATGCGAAGACCCAAATGTCTCCGTACCAATATTGATGAAATGAAAAGTGTCGTCCGGGTATTTTTCCGTCAGGTACGTCATCATCGCCTTCTTGTAGTCAAACTGAAATAACATGCATCCACTCACTCCTATCATCAAAGTCATTATTAGGGATATCAATAGAATTCTCCGCAGAGATCTCCGTGGGTTGTTTCGCAAGATTCACCCGCCTCCTTCTAACACTCTCCTGATTCAGCTTATTTGCGTTTGCCTTAACCTTTATCATCTTAAACCTTATTCGCCCAAGATACCGCATGAGCCTGGGCCTGCTTGTACTTAACCGAGGCATAACGCAGCGTTTGGCTTTGGGCTTCCTGAGCGGTTTCCATAGTCTGTATTACAGAACCTTTACCGGAAACTTCCTGCCATTTAGCCAGAAAAGCCTGATAGTCCGTGCCTTTCCATGTCCCCGAAAGGTTCTGTACCTCTTGCTTAATCAGCGCGAAGCGTTGACGGCAGTATTCAATGTTTTCATCGATAGCTTTAGCGTATCGCTCAAGCTGGGAGTGATCTACTTTGATAGATGCCAATTCATTCTCCTCCTCTTCCTCTTCCTCTTCCTCTTCCTCTTCCTCTTCGTGTGCGAAGTGCCGCTAAAATACCCAGACGGTTATTTGAACAGATCAGCCAAATCAATATTCTCCTCTTCCGTCTCGTCGTATCCCTCGCCAATCTGCGTCTTCAAGAAATTAGCCATGTTGTTGATCAATTTGTATCGTTCCAGCGCGTAACTCCGCATGTGGTAGAAAGTTGCTTTAGCGTTGCCGGCGGCTTGGCCCTTCCAATTGCCGATATGGGATTCATAAGCATCGTCCAAACTCTTAAAATGATCCATGATTTCCTGGTTCAACCGTTTGATGTTCGCGGCCGCGATTGATACTTGCTCAGTATCAATCTGGATAACGTCGTCAGACATTCAGGCAAACCTCCCTTTGTTGTCAATGAGAAGCGTTGTTAAGGCGGCGTAATCGCATCCAACCTGCTCAAGGCGCGAACGTGGGCGGCCACCATGTCTTCCAGGCGGCTGGTGCAGGCGCCGACGCCGATGTTCTTATTGTTGCTTGAATTGAGATCCCAGATGAATGTCCCCATCTCTTTATCAAGAGATCTCAGATCTTCAGTGGCTTGTTGAAGTTTTTCATACCATTTCGCTGTCATAGCTTCCTCCGTTTGTGTTGCGTCGTTAGCCCGGTATCAACTTTGATTTCGTCAGCCATGGTTTTCTTCACTCCTTAGCCTTTAATCATGGCCTAAATCTCCTTGTTGCTCAAAAGCTCTTTATTATCCTATGGCGGTATCATTGTTGCTGTTGCTTTTTAATATAAAAATCGATAGCCGATGTTTTATGTTCCAATGTCTCCACACGATTCTCAACGTTTAAAACTGACTGCATGTTTTCGGTGACCCCTGCAAGGCCTTCCATCATGGCTCTTAAAGAGTTATCAATTTTATGTTCTACCTTGATTTCAAGTTTTCGCAGTCGCGTATCTACAGAATCAACTTTTTCTTCGACCACTGTAAGTCGCGTATCTACAGAATCAACTTTTTCTTTGACCACTGTAAGTTGTGTCTCTACAGAATCAACTTTTTCTTCGACCACTGTAAGTCGCGTATCTACAGAATCAACTTTTTCTTTGACCTCTGTAAGTTGTGTCTCTACAGAATCAAATCTTTTATCCATATCGATCTTAATAGGGTTAACGACAGACTCCATCATGGATTGCAGTTCTAACAGCTCTTCTCTGGTCAAGACATTTCCTCTTTTCACAATTAATAATCACTCATAATCGATACGCCGTTGATCACCCATTTCCTGCTAAAGTTCCGAAAACAAATTTGTAATTGAGGCAGTTGTCTTCCTGTATGGCGGTTGCGATTAATTGAACTTGATCGGGTTGGACTTTGATTTCGACTGACATGGTTCATCTCCTTCTCTTTCCTTAGCTTGTTCTAACCAGAGATCGGTGAACTCATTCAAGGTCTTGAAATGTTGCCGCTGAAAAGCCGCAATAACCTTGAACGCTGATTCGGCGGCTTCGGCAGCGTCCCCCTGCCACACGTAATACAAAACATCAGAATTCCTTTCCAATCTTTGAAATTGATCCATGATTTCCTGGTTCAGCCGTTTGATAGTTGTGGCCGCAAGCGCTATTTCTTCGAGGCTGGTTTTGATTTCGTCAGACATGGTTTATTTCACTCCTTGACCTTTAATATATTAGCACCACTTAGTGTGCTTTTAATTGGTTTGATTCTGGCATTGATTCAACAGTTTCCAATGGCTAAGTTTTCATTTCAACAATGTACGCCAAATTCCTCTCGGATCGGAAAATAATTTCTATTTCTATACACAATCTATAAAATATGTTAGAATCAGAACAATGGAGCATAGCAATGGACAATGGACAAATCAATGGACAATGGACAATGGACAATGGACAATGGACAAATCAATGGACAATGGACAATGGACAATGGACAATGAAAGACAGGAGACAAAGAAATGGACAATGGCAAAACGAATCTTCGACAGGAACAAACTGCCTCTCGTTCCTCATTGTCTCCTGTTCCTCATTGTCCATTGTCCATTGTCAATTGTCCATTGATTTGTCCATTGTCAATTGTCCATTGATAAAGTGTGAGGTGATCAATCTGTGCTTGAGGATATCAAGAAATACGAACCCCTTTGGGATGCTTGGTATGCTGAGGAACTCATCGGTCAGGGTTCCTATGGTGAGGTCTACAAAGCTCGTCGGACAGAATTCGGCAGAACCTTTGAATCAGCGGTTAAGATTATTTCCATCCCCCAGAATGAGGGCGAGATCAGGCGGTTGAAGCTGGAAGGACTTGACGAATCTTCGGTTCGCGGGTTTTTTTATGCGTCGGTTCAAGATCTTGCCGCCGAAATCGATCTGATGCGCGAGTTCAGTGGTACCAGCCATATTGTTAGCATCTTGGATCACAAGATTGTTGACAAATCCAACCTCGCACATTCCAACTCCCAACTGGGTTGGGATATCCTGATCCGCATGGAACTTCTGAAGAGTCTGAACACCCATGTGGCGGAGCATCCCCTGTCCGCGGCGGAGGTTGTGAAACTTGGCATTCATATCTGCCGGGCTTTAGAGCTGTGCGCCCGCAAAAACATCATTCACAGGGACATTAAGCCGGAGAACATATTTATCTCGCCCCACGGTGATTACAAAATAGGCGACTTTGGCGTCGCCCGGCAGGTCGAACGTACCATGGGCGGGTTGTCCATAAAAGGTTCCAGCATGACTATGGCGCCCGAGGTGTTCAAAGGGGAGCAATACGGCGCCAGTGTGGATACATATGGATTGGGTATCGTTATGTATGCGCTTCTGAACATGAACCGCGCCCCGTTTATTCCGGCTTATCCCCAGCCGATATTACCCAGCGACCGTGATACCGCCTTGGAAAAACGCATGAGGGGTGAACCGATTCCTTCTATTCCGGGAATCAGCTCGGAACTGAATGCTCTGGTGTTGCAATCGTGCGCCCATGGCCGCCGGGAACGGTTTAGCGATCCTGCCGCTATGCGCATGGCCCTGCAATCAATTAATAAGGGTGTTGGCGAGAGCCGACTTGACAGTCTGGCTATTGACGGCGAAAGACAGGATCAAGGAGAAGATTTAGTTGATACGGGTTATTCATCGGAGGATTTTCCACCTGAAGTCGAAGAGGTACAGCAGCCGGGACAATTGCGCAAGCTCGCGCCGGGGGCTGACGGCAACACCCTGCACCTGTTGCCCAGCTTAACCATCACGACTACACAGGAAGGAATCACGCAACAAGAGACAGATGACGGCAGAGGCCTCGGTGAGACTGAAGATAACATGGTCGGCAAGGCGGCGGAAAACGGCAATCCTCCGGACTCGGTGATCCCTAACCTTCCCGGGAGCAAGAAAATGATCCCGGTAGTGGTGGTAGCGTTGTCAATCATAGTGGCTTTGGCGATTATGGCGACAATCTTTATGCTTATGTCGCGCAACCCTGTCCCAGAGGTCATAACCTATGTGCAAGGGTATGGCATCAGAGTCAATGACGAGGTGGATATCGTCTTATCAGACAGAGAAGAAGCCGAGGAAGTGTTGGATGAATTTACAGCCTATTACACCAATCAAGCCGCCGCCGAAGGCTATGTCGTGACCTTAGTCACTTATGAGGAAGAAGTAGAGATCGTTGAAACAGAAATCCTTTCCTCGGAAATCAAAAACAAACAAGAAGCCCTGGAAAGTCTGAACGACGGAAGTATCCAAACCGCCTACTTCATCGCAACGGAAATGACGACAGTGCCGGAAATCGCTCAGAAATACAAAGTGACAGCGGACTCAATATTAGCTGAAAATGTTGGCTTGATTCTAGAGAGTCCACTGGAAGAAGGGACACAGGTGAAGCTGGCCATCGTCCAGCCTCGTATCAGCGTTATCCTGGAAGGAACGCGGGTCATAACAGAAGAGATTGACTTTGAGACAGAAACGAAAGAAGACCCTGATGTACCGCGCGGCACGACTGAAGAAAAAGAAGGAGAGAAAGGGATAAAGAGCATATCTCAGACCTTTGTCTCAAGAAACGGCATTATTGTGAAGGACACCGTCATAGAGGAAGCCGTCACGAAAGAACCTGTGAATAAGATTGTTATTATTGGGACCAAACTCTTCGCATCCTTGAAGGACGCGGTTGCCGCGTTACCGGGAGAAGACGCTGTAAGATTCATCTGGCAAACTCTTGACGGGCGTTGGTATTTTACGAAAGGGAATAGCAACGCGTTCAAAATCACCTATATGGAATTTTCACGGGACAAACCCGGCACAATAATTATGGTAGATGATTCCGGCACATATGTTGTGGAATTGAAAGAGGCTGTCAAATACGATGATGATACTATGGTGTGTATGTTCCTGTGGAATCAGCCTCGCCAAGAAGGAAGAAGGCAAATGCTCACATATCTTGGTGAGGCTGTCCTCTACAACGAAATATACGTGAGTTATTCTATACCGGGAATTGAGACTGGCCCTGTCTACAGCAGAAATGATTGGGCAGGATTTGATACATTTAACAGGAGATAAGACGACATACATTACGAATTGGAGGCCTCAAATCATTGAAGACGCCAGACAACCTCCCCCTTACCCCTACACCTACCCCCTCTACCCCTATCCCATCTACCCCTACCCCCCCGAACCCCCCACCCCACCCCAACATCCTGCCGCTCATAGCCTCGCCCCTCCTATGTCTGCTGATTATGACGGTCATTTTTGCGTGCAAAGGTTACTGGCCCTTTGACGGCGCGACCACCGCCATGGGCGATTTGTACGCTCAAGGGGTACCCTTTCTCTACAATTTCTATGATGCCGTACACGGGGGCAGCTTCTTCTACAACTTTCTCTCCTTTGCCGGGGCCAACTTCTTTTCTGCAAACGCAACGTGGGTTTTCTCGCCATTCAACTTGATTCTTCTTATTTTTCCCCGCGAACATCTCTATCAGGCTCTGGACGTTCTGCTTCTGCTCCGGATAGGGTTCACGGCCGCGTTCATGGCATTGTTTTTGCGACGCGCTTTCGCGTCGCTGTCCACGTTTGGGGTTACTTTGTTCAGCACGGCTTATGCCCTAAGCGGCTACACCATGAACGCCTATCTCATCTACCCGTGGCTGGATATCGCGTGCTTTTTTCCACTGCTGGCCTGGACACTGCTGGTGATGCGCGACGAGAAGAAAAGCGGCCCCTTTATGGTGGTGCTGTCCCTGATGCTTATCATGTCCTTTTACATAACGGGAATGGTGCTGTTGTTTCTTCTGTTGGCGGTGCCCATCTATCTTTATCTCTACACACCCCAAAAGGGACGGGCGGCCATGGCGGCACGGTTCTCCTTATCGGTTGCGGCTGCCGTCGCCATCGCCTCCCCGGTTGTCATCCCCGCCGGACGGCAGATTCTCCATTCCGCCCGCAACAACACGGCCCTTTGGGATGTGATGACAAGCGGCCTGATCATCGGGTCAATCTACAACAAATTGGTGTATTTCCTCGTAACCTCCGTTGCTATAGCGTTTACAGTTCTGCTGTTGGTTTTCATCAGAAAACATATGCGCGACAGGATTTTCGTTTTCATGCTTGTCTCGGTTTTCTGTGTGCCTCTCATATTTGATTGCGTGAACAGGTTATGGCACTACGGGTCTTTTATCATGTTCCCCTTGCGATACGGCTTTGTGCCCTTGTTTCTTCTCTGCGCCTTCGGCACCTACTTTCTGTGGTTGAAAGAGAAAGGCGAACTGTCATGGAACCGGACCCTGCCGGTTTGGGCGCGGGGCTTGTTGCTGGCCGCCGCTTTGGCTATTCCAATATATCCCATGGCGACGACCTTTTCAGGCATTTATATGGTCTGGCATCCCGCCGGCATTAACCTGACCCACAACAGTTTTTTACCGTTTCTGAAGGTGTTTGCCGCGTTTCTTGTTTCTTTCTTCATCATGGGATTCTTGCTTATGCAATCCCCCTTACCGGAAAAACCGCTCCGGACTAAGATGTTGCTTGGGGCAAGCAAGGCGCTGCCTACGGCAAGAACAGCCGCCATGTTTCTCCTGCTGGTGGCGCAAATCGGCTATTTTGGCCTCCTTTTTTTTGGCATGTCCCCTGAAAGGGTTGAATTCAAAGAAATGGATCAGCTAACGGCGGTGGCGGCCTATGATTTTGAGGATTCTTCATATTATCGTGTGCTCGACAAAAACATGTTGTTTTCCAGCCCCAACGCCAACCTCATAACCGGCCACAAATCCTTGTCCCATTACACCTCAGAGATCGGCGCGGCGCCGCAAAACCTTCTCCGTTCACTGGGCTACACCGCCGTATCATCCAACAGCCTTGACACTGGAGGCACCTTGTTCACAGACTCCCTGCTTTGCGGCAAATATATGCTTTCCGACAAAGAATTAAATGACGCCGCCTATCTCTTGAAAAAGACACTTTCCGGCGTCTTCATCTATCAGAACACCTTTGCGTTTCCGGCCGGAGTCGTCATATCGGATGAAGATCACTGCCATAACAATTTGCCGGAGCACCCCATAGAAGCGCAAAATATGCTGTACAGACTTCTCAGCGGCGACGACAGCACCACGCCGTTGTTTGAAATCTTAGAGCTGAACTCTGTAGAAAACGCGGACTACGAGTTATCATACGGCCGCACAAGACTTGTTCCCAATAACCCGGAACAGGCTGGAACCATGGGTGATACGCTGACAGTCTCCGGAACGAAAAAGCTCTATTTATACGCGGAACCCTTTAACAGCGCGTTTACCCGAATCGTGGTAAGGGGCGAACCCCTTGTGACGCAACTATCAAATGAAATAAACAGGTGGTATGCCCCCAACGACTACCAATACCCATCGCCATACAAATCCGGCCTTCTCTACCTAGGGGAATTCAGCGACGAGACGGTAGACGTCACATTAGAATTTGACCAGAAGGTAACCTCATCAAAACCCATACAGATCGCGGCGCTGGATATGGAGAAGCTTCGGGCGCTCTCAGACGCGCTGCCCCAAGACAACATCTTCACAACCAGCGGCAAGACACTGACCGCTCAAGTACACGCGGACAAAGAAACCCCGATACTGTTCCTGCCAATCGCCTATGATAAAGGCTTTACCGCGGTCATAAACGGGCAGCAACAGAAACCAATATCAATATGCGGCGGATTCCTGGGCGTCCCCCTCCAAAAAGGAGGCAACGAAATACGCCTGTCCTACATCCCAGAGTCCATGAAGCCATGCCTCATCTTGTCAGCAGCCACGCTCTCGCTGCTGGCGGTACTGTGTTACGCATCCAGGTTCCATCGATTGCGCGCCGGCGCCGTATTCGGCAGAATGCAAGCGGTCGGTCAGAGGGGCCTTTATATTTGCTTGTGCATCCTGTGGGTTTTGGCGCTCCTAGCCGTATACGCGCTACCCATCTTTTATTCGATTGCACAGCTGATCTCACCCCAATAGACCGAGAAAGGACGAAAACCCCCCGGAATTCCCAAAAAACCTCACAATAAGAAAAATAGTTTGCTAATCAGCCAAATCCACACACAATTGAGAATATATGATATGATAGATAAGAAAAGCACAACGCACATAGAACATAGAACATAGCTCATAGCTCATAGCTCATAGCTTATAACACATAGCGGAATAAGGCAGGAGACAGAATGGCCGACATCAAACAATACGAACCCATCTGGGGCGCATGGCATGTTGAGTTCCTGATAGGCGAAGGCGCCTACGGCAAAGTTTACAAAATCCGCCGTGAAGAATTCGGTAAAACCTACAATTCGGCGCTAAAGATCATGTCCATTCCCCAAAACAGAGCCGAAATACAGCAAATGAAAATCGAAGGCCTGAGCACCCCGGACATACAAAACTTTTTTCGTGCCCAAGTCTCAGACATCATCCATGAAATCGACCTCATGAGCCAATTTACCGGCAACAGCCATATTGTCAGCTTAGAAGACCACAAAGTTGTCGAACATCCCAATGAGGAAGGCTGGGACATCCTCATTCGTATGGAACTCTTAGAAAGCCTTACCGCTCGCGCCGAGAGCGCGTCTATACCGCCCGGCGAAATCATAAAGCTCGGCATCCACATCTGCCATGCCTTGGAGCTGTGCGCCGGAAAAAACATCATCCACAGAGACATCAAACCCGACAACATTTTCGTCTCCCGTTACGGCGAATACAAGTTGGGGGACTTCGGCATAGCGCGGCAAATAGACCGCACCATGTCGGGACTATCGAAAAAAGGCACATACACCTATATGGCCCCTGAAGTCTTCCAGGGAAGAGAATACGGCGCCAATGTGGATACCTATGGGCTGGGCATCGTTATGTACACCCTGCTGAACAAGAACCGCTCCCCTTTCCTGCCCGATCCTCCGCGGCCCATCATGCCCAGAGATCGAGAAGAGGCTCTGCAAAGACGCATGAACGGCGAACCCATTCCCGACCTGAGAGGGGTCAGCCCCCGGCTTAACGCCCTTGTATTGCGAGCCTGCGCGTATAACCGTCAGGATCGGTTTTCCAGCCCCGCCAAAATGCGTGGGTTATTGGAAGAACTTGTGGCGCTGGAACATGAGCAGTACAGCCAACGCATGTCAGCCATGCCCACAGACCAAGAGGGATGGGTGGTGGATCAGGCGGCGGAAGTGCCCAACCCCAAGGTGGGAGGGACCTTGGACTTATGGTCCCAACATGGCCAGGATCAGACGCTCTCCGTTGGGCTGGAAAATGGGATCAAAACGGAAACGGACGCGCAAGATACGCCATACGAACATGAATCTCCGTACGGCAATGCCCATCCGGCTGACCGGCGAGACGTCGCGCTGCCGGCTCCGATTTCAGACCCCACCGGCCATCCGATCCCCCCGGCCTCCCCGGCCCTAACTCCAATCGGTTGTCCCACCCCACGCCCGGCTGATCAGCCGGTTACCGATCAACGCCGAGAGCCGCCGGGTGAGAACTCTCGAAACCGGGAACCACGCTCCAACCCAATCAAACGCATTCTCGCGGCCTTATCGGCCTTCTTCTCCGCCCTCAGGGCTGCCATAAAAGGACACAAAAAAATCGCCCTGGTGGTTTGCGCGTCTTTCCTTCTGGTTATGGTGGGGGCTGTGACAGCTTTTACCTTGACTTCCGGAGCTGGTTTGGGAATCGATCCCAGAGGGGATCCCAGCTCTGAAGGCGATCTTGACCTTTTTTGTGACGCTGTCTTTGCCGCTGCCAAAATCTCTTCCGGCATGATAGGCCTGTGTTTAGAAACAGAACCGGTTCCGGGATACGGCATCAGTGTTGATTCAGAGATTAAAATAATCCTGACCAGTATAGAAGAGGCCCAAGAGGTCTTAAAAGAGTTAGAAGCGCATTATACCAACCTTGCTGAGTCCCAAAACTATACTGTATCCTCGGTTGAATTCGAAGAAAAAATAGAAGTTGTCGAAACAACAGGACTGCCGGGTGAGGTTAATAAAAAACAAGAAGCGTTGCAAGTCCTTATTGACGAAATCATCATAAACGTGTTGGTGAAAGGCACATATGAGGTTGAAGAAGAGATCGCATTTACAACAGTTACAAGAAAGGACGTTTCTATTGATTTTGGCGTCAAAAAAATACATCAGGAAGGATCAAAAGGTACCAAGACATTATCCTTCAACTATGTTGCCAAAAACGGCGCTCTTGTAGAAGCTGAAACAGCTGTGTTCAAAGAAACGATCACAAAAGCAGCAGTCGAAGAAATCATTTTGGAAGGGGATAAACCTTCTCCAACGAATCCCCATTCGGTCAGTGGATCGTTCTTGGGGTTGTACTATATCCAAAACGCCTCAACTAAGTATGTGTTGGACACCAACATAGACTTGGATACAAGTGCGGCTCAATCGAACATCCTTCTCCTCGCCGCTCCCAATCAAAGAAATTATTTACACCAATTCAATTTGAGAAACGCAGGCGGAAACGCTTATTATATAAATTTTCATAAGAACTATGGCTCCGACTACTATGTTGATATTAGAACAAGCGACGGCAAAAGCATTGTATCGCGGTATTTAGCGTACACCACATGGTATATTTTCGACATTGGAGACGGCAACCGTGTGATTTCAAACAGCGCCACCCTTGTTCCCAATCAAAGTCTTGTCATAACACAACGTATTAGAGATATTTATTCTAACATAGTTCTTGAGACATATTCACCAAACTCGGCAATATTTGAGCGGCAGAAGTGGAATCTGAATCCGGCCTAGTACTCCGCCAATTTCTAAGGCTGCCGTCTAATCTTCGTCTCCGTCGTCATCCTCATCTGCCTCGCTATTGACATAGACGGTGCAACCCGGCACCGCATTTTTAAACGCCTTAATCTGGGCGGTGGTTACAAAGATGTTGCCCTCAAGATGGAGCTCAGTCAAGTTTGTTAACTTGTGCAAAGCCGCGATATTCGAAATGAAGTTGCTGTCCAGATGAAGAGACTGCAAATTCGTCAAAGACTGCAGCGGTGAGAGATCAGTGACTCTGTTGTTGTTCAAATTCAGGTATTCCAGACTTGAAAATGACTGCAGCGGCCCAAGATCGGCTATGCCGTTGCTGCTCAGATCCAGATCCCGCAAGGCTGCTAAGGATGATATTCCGGAGGGGAGGACATAAATGCTGTTGTGGTTGAGGTTAAGGCGCGTCAACTCAGTCAGGAACCGCAAGGGGCTTATGTCCAGGATGGAATTGCCGCTCAGATCCAAATCCGTCAAACTGGTCAAAGATTGCAGGGAGGCAACGCTGACGATTCTGTTTCCGCTTAACGACAACTCAACAACGTCCGGCGGTATCTCCTCATCATTGATCATTGAGGAAAGACTTGTGCTGTTAAGGTTTTGTCTTGAAATATCGATTCTTAAAACCTGAGGCGTTAATGGGGTGGCGAGTGTCAGAGGTATATCCTGTTTTGCCGCTTTGTTTTCAGGGAAGGCTTCATCAGCAGCCGGCACATCGACTGTAGAATCAGGGCCGAATTCGGGATCGGGCGCGGGGGAAGAAACCGCCGCTGCAGGCTTGTCGGCCGGCCGGCTAAAATAATGAACAGCCAAGAAGTATCCAAACATTATGGTGGCGGCTCCGAGAAGGCCCAAAGTCAACCTGAACAACATGCGTTCCTTGCCTTTGATTAATCCCGCGAGCGCCGCCAGCTGAGCAATCAAGGCTTTCCGCACAAGCAAAAACATCTTCGGTTTGACCACTTTCGGCTTGGGATTCTGTTCTTGATCCGAAATCAGCGCCGCGGTATCCATTGACAACGGCAGGGCACCAACTTCCTCAATGGCAGCAGCCGCGGCCTCCAGCGCTGTCAGCATTTCCTCCGGATCGGCAAAGCGATCTTCAGGTTTAAAAGCGCAGGCTTTCTGTATGAGGTCGTTCAGTTCGGGATGGACATGTTTAAGATCGGGGATGGGTTCGCCGCCGATACGTTTATGCAAGGCCTTATCAACATCGTTGGGCAATAGAGAGCGTGGCTGGAAGGGAGCGCGGTTGCGATTGAGCAGCGAGTACATAACCAACCCCAAGGCATAGATATCGGCTCGGCAATCAAAAGCTTCGCCCATAAAGACTTCCGGCGCCATGTATGTGTAGACGCCTCTCTTAGCCAAAGCGGACATATCGGCTTCTAAAGGTCGGGCAATCCCCAGATCTCCCAGCATGTATTGGCCGTCGGAAGAGACGAATATGTTCTCGGGTTTGATATTCAGATGAACAGCTTCTTGTTGCTGGCATAGCGCCAAAGCCTGACAAATGTGCATTCCGAGCTTGACAACATCAGCATCCGTGATAGGGTTTTCCGCGATGTGGGCGGGCAGGTTTTGACGCCAATCCAGGTGCAGCAGAACATCCAAGGTGAGCCCGTCGCTTCTTTCGTGAATCGAGATATCGTTGTAAGTGGCAATATGGTCGTCGCCAATATCGTTTGTCAGGTTGATTTCGTGAATCATGTTTTTGACCATCATTTGCGAAAACTCGAGCAAGCCTGTGTCGTCGAAACCCGCCTCCCGCATCTGCTGGATTTCAGAATCGTCATAGGGGATAGAGACTATTTTTGCCGCCGCGTAGGACTTTTGGTCTGAATCCTCCCGGAAGATCTTGTAAACTTTGCCGAATGACCCCGACCCCACGCAAGAATCAATGTGCCAAGCTTCCCAAAGCGGCTCGTATTTCTTAATGTTGTTAGACATCTCGCCATCTCCTCTGTTCTTGTCTAATTCTGATCTCATATAAAAAGCATTGTCATCAATTGTCACCATTATAACATATTTCTGTTTAAAAAAGGAAGAGGCATCTTTAATTTGTCAGAATTGTTCGAGGTGGGGGTTACAGGTTAGACCCCTGCCCTCCGGCTGGGGTCTAAACTGTAACGAGGTGGTGGGTGACCGGATGACCGAGTGGTGGGGCTTTCCGCATAACAAACCGCAATGCTTCAGCATTGCGGTTTGTTGGCTGCTTTTT
>Ga0082212_10006859_pt1 | contig 15186 bp, 17 predicted proteins | sample TergutNt197P3_FD_71548 | JGI IMG/M metagenome (GOLD analysis project Ga0082212, IMG submission 71548) | Neocapritermes taracua P3 segment gut microbial communities from Petit-Saut dam, French Guiana - Nt197 P3 | ecosystem: Host-associated > Arthropoda: Insects > Digestive system > Gut ...
GGAACCTGGTTGGCACGAAAAAGAGCCTCATACTCACGCATACGCCGCACGTCTATAATGCCAACCTTGTGCATTCCCTGGGCTGTTTGGTGCATTTCTTCGATTATCCTGCTACGTCCGCTCATGGCGTATCTCCTCAAGCTCTCCCTGAGCTATGGCGTTCAGCAAGGCCTCCTCTGAACAGCCAAGCAAGTCGTGGGCAATCCCTTGCAAGAAAAACAAGCTCGGGCTGCGTGATGTTGTCTTTCTCATTTTTTTCAAAGCCATATATGAAAATCCAAAGGTCTGCCCTATTCGTGGCGATCAAGGTTCTGGCGCCGCTGCTTTTCCCTCGGCCGGGCAATGCTATTCTTTTTTTGAAAACCCCTCCGCCCAAATCGGCATCCACAAGCCCGTTTTCCATTTCCTCAACCGCCTTAAGCAGTATCTTGTCCTGCAATTCGGTCTTGCGTAGCCACCGGCAGAAGGTGCGGGTCTTAAGGATTCGTTTCATGCCGTTACTATAATACTTGGTAACATAGTTGTCAATGCTGATCTGAAATTGCTGCCGCCCCCCCCCCGCGAGGGAAGAGCAGGCCTCAGGCCTAGGCGATGTCGGGCCGGCTTGACGGGAGATCACCAGAGTACAGGAGGACCACCGGCGCTGGTAAGGGTAGGGCGAGGCAATCCCCGAGCCCCAGGTGGCCAGCCCTCTTAGCGCCGGGTGGAGTTCGTCAGGACTCCAGGTAGATTGCCAGCCGTACCAGTCTGGACCTTTCTGACCCGGTCGCGGGCAGGGGCCGCGACAAAAGCTATTGGAGCGTTTCCCCTTCTGCAAAGGCTAACGCCATAGCATCGGCTTCAACACTTGCCCGGGCTAATAGTAGGGCCTCAGCTTGGGCTTCAATCTGGGCTTGTTCTTCGGCCAGAGCATCGGCTATTGCGTCATCCAAATAAAGAAGCCCGGCCTCTTCAAGGCCTGTTCTTATTCTTTTTACCAGAACTTCATCATCTTTGATTCCTTCCCTTTCGGCATAATCTTGGAAAAAAATCCTGGCCGAGCTCGGGTCATGGCGAATTATTTGTTCTGCATATAACCCGAACGCGAAGATGTAGTTGTTCCGTTCCTTGTTCTTCCTCTGGCCAAGACGTTTCTTCCGATCCCGTAATCGCGTGATGTTCGCCTCGATCCTCTTAATATCTTCATCATATGACATGGTGTAGCCTCCTTTCTTGGCTCAGACCTCATGATTGATCAACTGGAAACGGATCTCAAGAAAAAACCAATTACCCGCCGCTTCCCGGTCTCATCCCCTCGCTATCCAAATCTCCATCCCATCTCTAGGCCGTTGGGGTTGACTTCAGCTTTGAGCAATGTCATACTTCTCCATAGGCCATTCTGGTCAAATTCCTCGACCAGCCCATTTACTTCGCGGGCAATATTTCCACGATCAGCGAAACAAATCTTTTCAGGAGCTATGCGACTGAAAAGCGAACCTAGGAGAACCGCTTTGCGCTTCTCCAGTTCGCCCCTACCGGGGGGCGTAAGAAACGGCAAACATGGGCGTTTCCGAAAATTTCCATTGCCAAGTCACCCCTATAAGCCGAGGCCGGGGACGCTCGTCCGTTGCCGCGGCGGCTTATCAAGCCGGCGCTACCCTGCACGACGAACGCACTGATCTGACCTACGACTATACCCGCAAGCGCGGCATCCTGGGCTCCCAGATGCTTCTGCCGGCTGGCCTTTCAGCCCCCGGGGCCGAACTGACGCGGGAGAAACTGTGGAACCTGGCGGAGCGGACGGACACCCGCTCGAATAGCTGTACGGCCCGCGACTTTGAAATCAGCGTTCCCGATATCCTGACCATGGCCCAACGACACGACCTCGGGCTACGCCTGGGCCAATACCTGGCCGACTTCCGCAGGGGGGCCGCCGACGTCTGCTGGCACGATCGAAGGAAGGATTCAAAAACGAACAATTACCATGTCCACATTTTATGCACGACTCGGGAGATCGCCCAGAGCGAAGATGGCAAAATGATCCTGGGCGGCAAATGCGTCCAAGAGCTGTCCGGCTCAGATCGGCACAAGCTTGGCCTGCGAGGTCGCGCCGTCGAGCTGAAACAGCTTCGGGCCGACATATGTGGCATCATCAACCAGTCACTCGCCGCGGCCGGCCGGCCGGAACGTATGAGCTCGCTGTCCTACGAGGAACGCGGAATCAACAAGCTACCCACACGCCACCTCGGCCCCCGAGACGCTGGCTTGGAACGCCGCGGCATCAGGACCGAGACGGGGGACTACAACAGGTGGGTCCGTGAGAGAAATCGTCAAGTCGAGGAGATCGACAAGGAAATCGCCCAGGCTGAAGCCGAATTGTCCTCCCTGAGGTTGCTGGCCACATTGGAAAAAGCAGAAGAAGAAAAACGGCTCGCTATTGCCGAGGCCGAGGCGCGGCGGATGGACGAACTGGAGATCTTGGCCTTGGAGGCCCACGATCTCATGAGGGCTGAAGCCTGGGCGGTGGCCCGTGCTGAAGTCGTGGCTGCGGCCGAAGCGGTGGATCTGCAGGAAGCCCATCCGGACGAGCCGGTCCCGTTTCGGATTCCGGCCGCCGAAGAGGAGAGATCGGGGAGCGTGTCTTCTTCAGGAGCTTGGTTCACGCCAGCCCCCTATATTAGGGTAATCATACGTCTGACCCGTAAGGCTGAAATCACCGCCCAGGTGGTTAATGATTCCCGGTCGTCTGACGATGAACGCCGGGCGGCTCGACAGCGAGTTTTCAGCCTCGCCCAAAGAGCCTCGGCTCGGGTAAGTGCTTATTACGATATTTTGCCTGATGATTTTCTGACCTGGTTTGACCAGTGGGAGACGAAAGCCAAAGCTTTCTTGACGGCTACCCGGCCGGGCGCCGATCAGCCAGACCCGGATCCACCCGCTCAAAAATGGAAGGGCCCGCCACTGGGGTAACCGGCCAGGCCGGGGGCCCGGGCTGCCGACAGCGTCGTATACCAGCCCAGGCTTGACAGAGCTTCTATTTTGGCCGTTTCTGGTGAACCTTCTGGTCATCCGTGCGGCCAGCCAGCCAGTCGAGGGAGACCCCGAGGGCCTGGCCGAGGCGGGAGAAGGTTTTCAAATTCGGCCTATTGATACCGCGCTCGTATTGGCTGATTGCTTCCTGCCTGACCCCAATTTTTTCAGCCAAATCGGCCTGTTCTAGTAGTTTTTCTAGCCTAATCTGTTTTAATCGTTCAGGAAATTTCTCTGTTATCTCGATAAAGAAATCATTTGACATAGTAGTCTCACTACTGTATATTAGGCTCAAATATAAGCCTGGCTACTAAAGTATCACAAGCCGAGCCAAGAAACAATAATAAACGGATGGCCGGCCCAAGAGGGGGGGCGAAATGAATAAACCGAATCTTGACCCCGTTTATTTTGAACACGGCGATGGAAGGCGGACGGTTTCCAGGTTTGAAGGGCTGGCCGCCAGCGGCGCGAAAGCCTCCTGGAGCCGTTGCAATCAAGGAAGTGGACACACCACCTGCGGAATCCTCCGCGTCGGCGGCGAAATTAAAGCCCGCCGCATTTCTCTGAGCGAAGCCCTCCGCCGCTTGGGCGGGATGTAGTTTGACCGGACGTAAACCCGGGGCGGTCGCACCGCCCCCAACAAATCAAGAAGGAGAAAAACCATATGGCCAGAATTGAAGGCGCGGCGCGAGCCGATATGTTCACGATGGACCCGGACCAAATTGTTGTCCCGAGTGAAGGCCCGCTTTTCGATGAGCGGTCCACCTGGCCGGTGAATGAGGATCTGGTGGCCAACATCAAGTATCATGGGCAGATTCAGCCTATAATCGTCCGTAAAAACGGCGACAAGATTGAGGTGGTTGCTGGACGCCAGAGGCTCAAAGCCATCAGAGAAATCAACCGCCGGGCCAAAGAACGCGGCGAAAAGACGGTCATGAAGGTCAAGTGTTGCCTTGTCCACGGCTCGAACGCAGAACACTATGGCCTGATGATTAGTGAAAACGAAATTCGGCGCGATGATGACACGCTGACTAAAGCGGCCAAGGCCAAGCGGCTCTCACAACACGGAATGACCGCCCGGGATATTGGAATCATCTTCGGCGTCCAAGCCCGGGCCGTTGAGGAATGGCTGTCCCTGACCGATGTGGCCCCCGAAGTCCAGAAGGCTATCCAGGAGGGCGAAATCGCCGCCGGTGTGGGGGTGGCCCTGGCCGAACTCCCCAGGGAGAAACAGGCGGCCAAGTTGGCGGAGATGCAGGCCGCCGGGGAGGGGAAACCAGTCACTGTTGACCAGGCCCGGCGTGAGGTTAGGGCTGGCAAGAGACCCGATGCTCCGCCGAAGCCCAAGAGGAAGTGCGACCGCGAAGTCCGCTCCAGGTTGGGCCTTCTCTGTGACAGGCCTATAAATGAAATCACGGACCGAGAGCAGCATTGGGCCGAAGCCTTGGAGTGGGTTTTAGGTGAACTGGACGAGTTGGGCGAAGCCGACGTTCCAGAAGCCAGACAGGCACGCCCCCCAAGGAAAGGCCAGCCCTTACCCCCCACTGGCCGGCCAGCCACCATTCCGCCGCCGCGCCCCAATGGCCGGGCGGCCGAGGCCCATATCTAAGTTGACAGCAACGCGCCCACAGAGAGCCCCGGTTTCGGCCGGGGCTTTTTTCGTTCTGCGGTGGGTGCTTGGTGGGTGCTAATCATCAAATCCACAGAAAAAGGGGTTAGGCCCATTCACCTAACCCCTTGATATTTCTGGTGGAGCTGAGGGGGATCGAACCCCTGACCTCATGACTGCCAGTCATGCGCTCTCCCAAACTGAGCTACAGCCCCCAATGTCTTTCAAGGCAAACACGCGCAAACACGCCGGGTGCCTTGGTTCGGTCTGGCCCCCAGAATCTTTTTAATATATAGATTAAATTGAAATATGTCAAGTAATTTCTGGTTGACCGACGGCTTCCGGCTCCAGGTAAAACTAATTATCACGGTATATTGTGCCGCAACTTGAAGCGCTAAGCCGGGCGGGCCTGGGGCCTTTGTCAGGTCCAGTCCAGAATGACCTTGCCGGACAGGCCGGACCTCATGGCGTCAAAACCTTTCTGGAATTCACTGATGTGGAAGTGATGGGTTATCACCGGAGATATGTCCAGCCCGCCTTGGATCAGAGCGGCCATCTTGTACCAGGTTTCGAACATTTCCCGGCCGTAGATGCCCTTGATGAACAGCCCTTTTAGAATAATGTCGTTCCAGTTTATTTGGGTGTCCCGGGGCAAAAAGCCGAGCAGGGCCACCTTGCCGCCGTGGTTCATGGCCTCCAAGAGGTTATTGAAGGCCGCCGGCGCGCCGGACATCTCCAGCCCGACATCGAACCCTTCGGTCATGCCCAGTTCGGACATTATGTCCCGGGGCGTTTGCCTGCCCGCGTTCAGGGCGCGGGTGACGCCCAGCCCGCGCGCCAGGTCCAGGCGGTATTCATTGATGTCACTGATCACCACATGGCGGGCGCCGACGTGCCGACAGACGGCCGCAGCCATGATGCCTATGGGCCCGGCCCCGGAAACCAGCACGTCCTCGCCCATCAGGTCGAAAGAGAGGGCGGTGTGCAGCGCGTTGCCTAAAGGATCCAGGACTGCGGCCACCTCGTCTGATATGGCGGGGGGAAGCTTGAAGGCGTTGAATGCCGGTATGACCAGGTATTCGGCGAAGGCGCCCGCCCGGTCCACCCCCACGCCCACCGTGTTGCGGCATAAGTGAGTCTTCCCGGCGCGGCAGTTCCGGCAATGGCCGCAGGTTATATGTCCTTCGCCGGAAACGCGGTCGCCTACGGCATAGCCGCGCACCTCTTTGCCCAGGGCCACTATTTCTCCGGAGTATTCATGCCCTATGACCAAAGGAGGTTTGATCGTTTTTTGGGACCATTCATCCCAGTTGTAAATATGCACATCCGTGCCGCAGATGGCGGTTTTTAGGATTTTTATCTTGATGTCGTTGTGCCCAGGTTCCGGCTCGGGCACGTCGGTCATCCAGAGGCCTTCTTCCGGCTTGAGTTTCACTAAGGCTTTCAATTTATCTCCTGATTATGTCCAGCCCGCGGCCGATGCGGATGAACGCGTCTATCGCCTTTTCCAGTTGTTCCGCCGTATGCCCGGCGGACATCTGGGTGCGTATGCGCGCCTGTCCCTTGGGCACCACGGGGTAAAAAAATCCTGTTACATAAATGCCTTCGGCCAGAAGACGGTCGGCGAATTCCCGGGCCAGCCCGGCCTCGCCGAGCATCACCGGGATAATGGCATGATCCGCCCCGGCCAGGGTGAAACCGGCAGCCGTCATTTCCCGGCGGAACAGCCGCACGTTTTCCCAGAGACGTTCGCGCAGGGCTTCCCCCCGCCGCAGAAGTTCCAGCACCTTTATCGACGTCGCCACGATGGGCGGGGCCAGGGAATTGGAGAACAGATAGGGACGGGAGCGCTGCCTTAAAAGGTCGATCACTTCCCGGCGGGCGGCGGTGTAGCCGCCGGAGGCCCCCCCCAGGGCCTTGCCCAGGGTGCCGGTGAGAATATCCACGCGGCCCATGACCCCGCAGTATTCGGGGGTGCCCCGCCCCTCGGGCCCGACCAGGCCCACGGCGTGGGAATCGTCAACAAAGACCAGGGCATCATGCTCCCGGGCCAGTCCGCAGATGCCCTTAAGGTCCGCGATCACGCCGTCCATGGAAAAAACGCCGTCCGTGGCGATCATGATGTGCCGGGCGCCTTCGGCCCGCGCCTCGGAAAGCCGCGCTTTCAGTTCCGCCAGGTCATTGTTGGCGTAGCGGTAACGCTTCGCTTTGCACAGCCGGATCCCGTCAATGATGGAGGCGTGGTTAAGAGCGTCGGAGATGACGGCGTCCTCCTCGCCGAGCAGACATTCGAAAAGCCCCCCGTTGGCGTCAAAGCAGGAACTGTAGAGTATGGCGTCTTCCATTCCGACAAACGCCGCGATATCCTCCTCCAGTTGTTTATGCGCCTCCTGCGTCCCGCAGATGAAGCGCACGGACGCCATGCCGAACCCGAAACCGTCCAGGCCCCGCTTGGCGGCCTCGATCAACTCCGGGCTGTTGGCCAGGCCCAGGTAGTTGTTCGCGCAAAGGTTGATCACCGCCTCGCCCCGCCGCACGCATATTTCCGCCTGCTGGGGCGAGGTGATGACCCTTTCCTCCTTATACAGGCCTTCCGTCCGTATGTTCTCCAATTGCCCGGAAAGCATCTGGTAAAAGTTTTCCGGCATAATCCGCTCCTTTTCCACCGCCCCCGGCCGCGTGGAAGCCAGTATAACATGCGGGGGCGTCATCAGCCAATAGCAGGGCGAAAACACCTCTGATAACTTATAACTCTTTTATTTTACAGCATAAACCATGTAGTGACTTTTTGGCGGCTTTATTCTACAATGTGGCAAAAGATTCAGGCGGGTTGCATTTCACAGCCGCGGTATTTGGCATCACGAGCCCAGCCACCCAGAGGTCTTCCGCCATGTTCAATGCCCTCTTGCCCAAAGGCGCGCCTTTTTTTGAATTTCTCCTGCATCAGAACCAATTTCTTTGCGATGTCTCCGCCGAACTGGTCAATATTTTCGAGAGCGGCTCGAGCGAGGGGGAACTGAAGATCTCCAAGCTGGAGGCCGACGCCGACCGCATTCATCTGACCATAACCAGGCACCTTTCCCGCGCCTTCATCACCCCCATCGATAGGGAGGATATCCTGCGCATCAACAATGCGCAGGAAGTGATCATCGACCTGTATAACAACCTGACCGAACGGTTCCACGTGCTGGAACTCACCCGCATCCCTCCAGCCATGCTCCAATTGACCAGCACCCTCAAGCAGATGACGCCCCTTCTCCGCTCCATGCTCGAGGGGCTTTCCAAAAAGAAGGACAGCCACAACACCCGGCAGTTCCTGGCCTTGCGCGACGAGTGCGAAAACCTTATCCGCACGGGCATCAAGGAGCTATACGAGGCGGAAAAGCTCGACCTGGAGGTTCTGTTTGCCATTGTCAAATGGACGCGGGCGTATGACCGAATGGAACAGATCGTCGACCACATGGTGACGCTTTTTGAGGCCCTTGAAGAAGCCGTCCTGAAACATGTTTGAAATTCCGCTCCTTTTGATAGTCATAGTCATTACGGCCCTGGTTTTCGATTTCACCAACGGCGCGCACGATTGCGCCAACGCCATCGCCACCGTGGTTTCGACCAAGGTGCTCACCCCGCGCATGGCCGTCTCCATGGCCGCCGTCCTTAATCTTTTGGGGGCTCTTTTAGGCACCGAGGTGGCCAATACCCTTGGCAGCGGCATCGTGCGGCCGGAGGTCGTCGCCGGCAGCCATATCCTGGTGCTGGCCGCCCTGATAGGCGCAATTTTTTGGAACAGCCTGACCTGGTATTTCGGCATCCCCTCCTCTTCCTCCCACACCCTGATCGGCGGGCTGATGGGCGCGGCCATGGCCGAAGCCGGGCCAAGCGCCTTAAACGGCCTGTCCATAATCAAGAAAGTGATCCTGCCCCTTATTCTTTCTCCCCTGGCAGGTTTTATCATCGGTTTTTCGTTGATGACCCTGGTAGCAATTATTTTCTTCCGTTTTCGCCGACAGAGGGTCAACCGTTTTTTCAGAAAGGCCCAGGTAGGTTCGGCCGCCTTCATGGCCCTCACCCACGGCCTCAACGACGCCCAGAAGACCATGGGCGTCATAACCCTGGCCTTGCTCATCTTCGGCCAGATAGAATCGATCACCGTGCCGTTCTGGGTGAAACTGTCCTGCGCCCTGGCCATGGGCGCGGGGACAGGCGTCGGGGGATGGAAAATTGTCAAGACCATGGGCCACAAAATATTCAAGCTGGAAACGGCGCACGGCGCTTCGGCCGAAACCTCCGCGGCCCTGATCATAGCCTGCGCCTCCGCGGTCGGCGCGCCCGTCAGCACGACACACACCATAACCGCCTGCATTTTCGGAGTCGGTTCGACCAAGCGTTTTTCCGCCGTGCGCTGGGGCATAGCGGGCAACCTGATCATCGCCTGGATCCTGACCATACCGGCTTCGGCCTGCGTCAGCGCGCTCTTCTTTTTTCTTCTGAGCCTTATTTTCAGGAGCGGGTGACAACGAGGGAAGCGGCGAAAAACGCTTTTCCCGGAAATCTCAGGCTCGGCAGACAGAGGCCAGGCTATGGAAGTTTATTAGACGCGAAAGCCGAAAGGACGTGCGTTTCAAAATCAGGCTCCATTTCATAAATAGATTCTATAACCTCGTTCAGCCTCACATTATATAACTTAAAATGGCTTTTTACGTGCGTGTGCATGAATTTATCAAAAGTATCGAACCATTTGAAATAAGCGATGAACTTTTCAGCCCCCAAATCCTGGCAATAGACTTTCACATGATCCTGGTCGGAATCGTCAATCCGCAGGTCTTCTTTTGTAGGGATCCTGGCTCCCAAGGTCCCCTCCTTTTCCGAGTAAAAAATTTCAAACCTTCCAAAAACCCCGAACAAAACCTGAGGCAGGTTGCCAGGGGCCGCTTCTTCACGCGTTAAGTTTTTAAATTATGCCATTATAAGGCCGTCAACGACTCTTGGTCAACAGTCGCCCCTTTATTTGAAGGCTTGACAAAAAGCTCTGGATATACAAAATTATACACAGGAGGAACGACTATGCAGCAAGTCAAAATCAGCACCTGGGGCAATAGCCTCGGCTTCCGCATCCCGCGCGGTTTGGCCGACAGTTATGATCTTCAGGCTGGGGATGTTCTGGAACTGACCCCGGTCAATGAAGGGTTGCTTATTAAAAAGGCTTTGGGCCAGACCTACCGACTGGCCGATATCCTGGATTCTTTCGCCTCCTCAAAGGTGGCTCCGCCAGTGGACTTCGGAAAGCCGAGAGGCGAAGAGATATGGTAAGCCCCAAGCCTCCGGTCCAGGGGCAAGTGCTGAAACTCAATTTAGACCCCACCCTTGGGCATGAGCAGAAAGGTTATCGGCCGGTCCTGGTGGTTTCGGCCACGCTTTTTAACAGCCACACCGGCTTCTCTTGGGTGATTCCCATAACTACCCCCCTGAAAGGGTTGCCCAATGAAGTCCGGCTCCCGGAAGGCTTGCCGGTCCAGGGGACCCTGCTTCTTTCTCAACTGCGGTCTATAGACTGGCGTGCCCGGCCCTTTTCTGTGGCCTGCTCTGTTCCCGCCCCATTTTTGGAAGATATAAACGCCCGCCTGTCCAGCGTGCTGGTCCGGGAGTAGGTAAGGGGCAATAAAAAGTTTTCAAGAGGCACCATGATAAACCAACCTTCACGCCATCTGTTCAGGTTGTTTATCCCCGCAAAAGGGACGGCACTTTAAATTGGGGTGGTATATTGAATCCATTTTACAAGGAAGTATACGCCCTCGTGGAAGAAATCCCCTTTGGCAAGGTCGCATCGTATAGCCAAATTGCTCGGATGTTAGGGCGGCCTCGTTCGGCACGCCTGGTTGGACGCTCCATACGGTGCTGTAAGCAGAAACTGCCCTGGCATCGGGTTGTTATGGCTGATGGAACGATTGCGGGAGGTGATTATGCGGATTTACGGCAAACGATGCTGGAGAAGGAAGGCGTAACTTTTTTGCCAGATGGCCGTGTGGATATGAGCGCTTGTCGCTGGCTTGGGTAAAGACCCGAAATCATCGTGAAGGGGGATATACAATGCGCGACAGATTGAAAAGAATCTTCACCGCCTATTCCGCCTTAAGCTTTGCCTTGGTAGCTGGGCTTACCCTGACCGCTGCTCTGCCCCTAATCGGCAAGTTCCCATTCACAAATAATTTCTACTACGCAGGGCTTATGTGGGTGGTAGTCCCGCTCCTGGCGGGATGGCTCTGGGCGGGCAAATCTTCCCTGCCGGACACCCTGTTCGCCCGGTTTATGCCCCTGCTTCTGCCTCCGTTGCTGCTATTGTTGGCTTACATTCCCTTCGCTCTAGCTGGTGATCCCATCGTATCGGAATACCGCTTGATTTTTACGCTGGTGGCCTTGGGAACTCCATACTGTTTCTTTTATCTGGCCTTTCTGATTCGCTCCGAGCTGCGCGGCCGAAGCACGGCAAAATTGCGTGGCGCCGTCAACATCTTTGGTGTCATGCTGGTGGGTACGTATTCAGCCGTAGCGGCGCATCAGGCCGCCATCCGCGAAATTATACCGCCAGGTGCCGAGGTATTCATAGAGCGCGGCGTAAATACCAGATTCTACATACCCTTTAGTAAAGATAACTGGCTTGAACAATCCGCCTCTACACCTTCTCTGCGTATCTCTTCTGAACATCCCAGGTTGGACGGAGCCATAGCCGTTTATCACTTGTATGCGGCTTTTGCGCAGGCTGTATACGCCGGGATGGATGAAAAAAATATTCACGAAGTCGTACGCAGCAGTAGCTATACAGAGAGAGCATACCAACGCTTGATTGACGGCCAGTCGGACATATTTTTCGGCGCGGCCCCATCGCCGGAACAACGCGATTACGCCGCCACCAAGAGGCTGCACCTGACGGAAATACCTATCGGCAAGGAGGCCTTCGTATTTTTCGTCCATATGGATAACCCCGTGCGTTCTCTGTCGTTATCGCAGATCAAGGCCGTGTACAGCGGCCGCATCCGTAACTGGAAGGCTTTTGGGGGGCTTGACGAGCCAATTTTGGCTTTTCAGTGGCCTGAAGATTCTGAGAGCCAGACGACCATGCTACGCCTCATGGAAGGAGAAATCCTGGCCCGACCGCCGCGCGAGAAAAAATATGACAGGTACAATGTCTCTCTTGATGTCGCCTCATACCGCAACCTCAAAAACGCTCTCGGCTATTACTTTCGCTGGGAGACCACGGTTATTTTTGCCAATATTTTTTTCCCCAAATCCGACATCCGTCTGCGCCTCTTGGCCATAGACGGCGTTGAACCCACCCCGGAAAACATCCAGAGTGGCGCATACCCTTTCACCGTGCCTCTGGTGGCGGTGACGGCCCGGCCGCTCAGCGCACAGAGCCAGAGATTGCTCGACTGGATTCTCGGGCCTGAAGGTCAGGAACTGCTTGAGCGTGTCGGCTATGTGCCGTTGCCCTGAGCCGCAGAAAATAGCGCGACCCATTGACGCCGCCTAAGCTGATTTCGCTTTTAAGTGAAGTATTAGTTCACAATAATGCTGTTTTATGAGAGATGATGATGATTGATGAAAACCGTGAAAATAAAGGTGTTCAAGTTAAAATAGCGGCCGCTCTTAGTTCATCCAGATAATCGGCCCAAGCTTGCATCATCTTGCGGCGTTCGGGCAGGTATTCGGCATAGTTGTAGGCGGCCCGGACGGTGTTGCTTTCCGAATGGGCCAGTTGGCGTTCTATCCAGTCGCGGTTCCAGCCTTGTCCGTTCAAGAGGGTGGAGGCCATACTGCGGAAGCCGTGGCCGGTCATTTCCTCTTTGGAGTATCACAAACGGCGCAGGGCGTTCAAAATCGTGGCGTCGCTCATCGGGCGGACCTTGGATCGCATACTGGGGAAAAGATAGCGCCCCTGGCCGGTCAACGGGCGCAGTTCCCCCAAAATGGCCAAAATCTGGCGGGAGAGGGGCGCCAGGGGCTCAATAGTGAGGCTTAAAAATGAGCCCTTTTTAGACAAGGGCTTTATGATATTCCGTGATGGTTGATGAAGGGTTGGTTGGTGGGGCGGCGTCCTTTGAATTGGCTGGCAACGTATTTATTTTATAGGAAAAAATAAGGTAAATTTTTTGCCCTGCCCCCGATAATGCCCCCAGAGTGACCCTATATTAAAGTATTGGGTGGCGCGGGAATCATCCAGGCTCTGAATGAAGATGGAGCCTGGATTGAGTTTCGGCCGACTTTTCGGTAAAATTGGCTAAATCGCCTGAAACCAGGCGGGTCCGGCTGGATGGAACTTGGCTTTGGGCTACTGGAGCAATTCTGTTCTAGAATCTTATGAGGAATTCAGGTATGAAGGAAAACTTATTGATTGACGACCGAGGGCTGGAGCGGGCCAGAGGTCAATACGTCGTTTTCGACGATTGCGGGGACCTGGTGAGCCAGAACGATGATTTTGACCGAGCCATGAACGAAGCCAAGGCCAAGGGAGTCAAAAACCCGGCCGTGGTAGATTTGGAATTGGCAGAAGACAGGTTTTATGTCTTCTGAAACAGTCGTTTTCCCGTATTTGCGGCTGGGCTCGGCCAGCTTCCGGCGTCCCCTTCTCTGGCTATTGGTGGAAAATCCCCATAACCAAGCCTTGAACGGAATTCGTTGTCCGGGCTTGATAGATACAGGAGCGGACCGTTCACTGGTTCCCTATACCTTTTGCCGCCATTTGGGCCATGTCTTTGAAGATGGAGTAGCTTCCAAAAACGCCAGCGGCATCGGCCAAGGCAGTTGCCGCACCTTTGCCCATCAGGTGAGGATTACCATTTTGGCCACGCCAATGAACGATAAGGCGGCAGACGTGGCGGATGCGGTTTTCCCTCCTTTGGAAATGAAAATAGATTTTATTGAGCAAAAATTGCCCTTTCTGCTTTTAGGCCAAAGCGATTTTCAACAGTTGTTTCATTATAGACAGACCCGTGCCGAGTGGATTTTCTCGCTCAGTTATTTGCCTTGAACATAAATTGTGCTGATCAGGGATATAGGTAAAGGACAAATACGAGGGCCAAATATGGATGGCCGAATACTTTGATACCCCATTTGAAGATTTTTCGGAGTATATGCGGCTTCTTTTGGATATTCTCAAGGTCAATCATCAGGCTATGGTAGGACATGCAAGGCAATGGAACCCCTTTTGTGTGTATTTTTCTGTTTTCTGGGGACCCTGTACCCGATTTATTTGTCGGCCAAGGGCGCTCGTAGTGCGGGCCCCGGGGAGACAGCCCCTGAAGGCTTCCTGGCTCCCAGCCATTTAGTTCCGCTTCTGGCCCTAGTCATTATGGGCCTGAATTTTGTGCATCTGTGGTTAGCGATGAAATTGGCAGGACTCGCCTTGGCCTTTGTCTTGAGTGTGTCTTTCTTCGTCGTAATTTGGTTACTGTGGGTGGCCGTAGCTTCGGATCGGATTTTCACCAATATTCTGATTACCGGGCTGTTGGCGATGCTTTTCACTAAAACATCCAACCTCGGAGCCGCGATCTTGGGGCGATCGTACGTACACGTGTTTGCAATATCTGATATGATTGTTCTGACTTGGCTGACCATTTCAGTCGTGGCTGTATTCCGGTGGATAGTCAAGCCTAAAACCAGCCCGGCCACTCCCGTTCGCCCCCGTCGGACTTTGGCTCTTATGGCCACCACCGCTCTCTTGCTGACCGTTGCTGGCTTCTGCTTTTCCTGGATTTTTCCTTGGCCCGAAGGTTTTCTTATAAGAGTGCTGACGCTGATGGCCAAGCTACTAACCTAGAAGAATCACCGGCTGTGGTCTCCGACGAGCTTTGTAAAGGAATTTAGGTGGTGATGGGTTATCCCTTTGAATCGTGGGTGAAGAGGACAGGGACGGGCGCTGGAGGGCCACCACCCATTCCCTGCCTCGATGTCTTTATTTTCAATTCAATAACGTAGGCCAACGCTTATTCAAACATATTTGATTCAAGCGTAATCCAATAAAATACGGCTGGCTGGCTTACGTTGGATCAGGTTACGATAGCCACCGGTTAAGCCGTCTTACGATATTCCATCCTGGAATAACGGAGCTTCCGGGGCTTGAGTGGCTGCCAGGCCAGGCATTTCAAGGGCGAACTTAAACCGCGTTTATAATCCGTTCTTTGGTGGCGGTCATGTCTTGCAACTCCAAAGGGAAGATGGCTCTGCCACCTTTCCTGAAAACGCCTTGTCTCTTTTGAATCCCGAAAAATCCAAAAGACTCAACAAAACTGTTTGATAAAATATGTCCTAAACAGATGGCTGGACAGGTAAAGTGAACCCACTTTACGTCCTGCCCCGAGGTTTTTTCCGGCCTCAGGTAATTCTTATTCGCCTTTAGGCTCAACGAAAAATGAAGACTGCTTTTAGTGATTTTGATTTTTAAAAACGAATTTTCAGATTTTTACCCGCCAGCTTTTTATTTTTGAAGTCACAATCTTCGGATTTTATCTGCACAACCGACCCAAGAATACAAGATGATTTTGGGTATGATTGACAGGTGCTTTAAGACAAAA
>Ga0082212_10006860_pt1 | contig 15186 bp, 15 predicted proteins | sample TergutNt197P3_FD_71548 | JGI IMG/M metagenome (GOLD analysis project Ga0082212, IMG submission 71548) | Neocapritermes taracua P3 segment gut microbial communities from Petit-Saut dam, French Guiana - Nt197 P3 | ecosystem: Host-associated > Arthropoda: Insects > Digestive system > Gut ...
TCTCGCCCATGTAATATGCTAATTTACTGATAAAATCATTTTTTTCAAGACCGCGTAAAAAATTATCGGCAACAAGTTTATTATGTATATCCGCCGCCATATTTTCGATATACATAGCGCGGCAAAATATGCTCTCGCCTTTTATCAGAAAATCGCCTTCGCGTATTTTTCCTGCCCATTCGTAAATATCGTCGAAAATAAACTTGTGAATCTTTTGCAAGTGTTTTAAATCAAACTTGCCGTTTATGGGATTTTTTTCGGCTTCCAAAATTTTGAGGGCGGTAATTTCTCTCTCCGTGATATTTAAATCGTCGTGATTTCTTATATTAAATTTATTAATTAAGACATTGGTGTTTGGATAGCAATAAATGTCTGCTTGTTTGTTATACTGATATTCGTATTCGCCGTTATGGGTTGACATTTATCGTTTCCCTTGCCCCTCTGCGTTTAGCGTTTTCTATATACTCCTGTAGTTTAGTTTGAAAAGAAACTTTGCCGTCTAAAACGTCAAGCAAAGTGCTTTTTTCTTCATCCGTTAAAATAAAGCCCTCGACTTCCATTGTAAAGACTGTTTCGTCCATTATTTTCTGCATTTCTGTTTTGCTCATGTTATCACCCCGCTACGTTATATTATATCACATATATATGAAAAAATCCACCCTTTTTTGAAAAGAATGGATTCAAGTTTTTATAAAACAATCCTAACCATATATGTAAGCCTCTTACTATGCCCGTCCAGCCACCGATACATCCTGTCGAACTTAACAGTTCGTACAGGACATATCTTTTTAACCATCTGACCGCCGACTGAACCAGCCTGACGTGCCGTTAAATCGCCATTATAACCCTGAGATAAATTTACGCCTACTTCGCTTGCGGCTTCCATCTTAAATTTGTTGAGAGCTGCTTTAGCTTCAGGTACAAGAGTTTTTGATGCCATTTTTAAAATCTCCTTATTAATTTTATTTCGTCGTTTATTTTTAGAAATCAACGTTTATTAACTGCTGAAATCTTATAATAAATCCTTTTTGAGTTTACAAAATAATTTATTTCAATAAACTCTACCGTTAGTTTTAACTTGTTATGCGGATTTTATTACTTTTTATTATTGAAAATTTTTGCCATTATATATAAATTTTTATTTTATAAAATAAAGTTTAAAAAAAACACTTGAAAAAAATAAAAAATGCTATATACTATAAGTAATAACGATAAATTTAAACATAAAATTTTTGGAGGTTTTATTAAATTATGAAAAAAGCATTTATTTTACTGTTATCAGTTATTCTCTTATTATCTGTTTTCTCCGGGTGCGCCAAAGACGAAAACAAAGATAATGCAGGCTCTGATTCCGGGAAAGAAAAAATCAGGGTCGGAATGGAATGCGATTACGCCCCGTTCAACTGGACTCAGGCAGACACCAAAAACGGAGCCGTCGCAATCAGCAATGATTCAACGGGCTACGCGGGAGGCTACGACGTTCAGATAGCGAAAAAAATCGCTGATTCTCTCGGCATGGAGCTTGAAATCGTCAAAACGGACTGGGACGGTTTGATTCCCGGACTTACTTCGGGCATACTTGACCTTATAATCGCGGGCATGTCCCCCACAGACGAACGCAAAGAAGTCATCGACTTTTCCGATTATTACTATGAATCAGATTTGGTTATCGTAGTCAAAAAAGACGGTCCGTACGCAAACGCGGCTTCAATCGCTGATTTTGCCGGCGCGAAAATCACCGGTCAGCTCAATACCACCCACTATACTATGATTGACCAGATTGAAGGCGTAAACAAACAGGAAGCCCTGCCGGACTTTTCTTCGATGATAAATTCCTTGAAATCCGGATTCATCGACGGATATGTTTCGGAGCGTCCCGGCGCGCTGGCTGCGGTACGCGCCCATTCGGACCTTGCTTTTGTTGGATTTGACGCTGATAAAGGATTTTCTTACGACGTAAACGAATCCTATGTGTCAATAGGAATGAAAAAAGACGGCGGTCTGCTTGATAAAGTCAACGAAGCCCTTGCAAAAATCAGCAAGGAAGACCGCGCGAAGCTGATGGAATCGGCTATTGACGAATCGGCGGAAGATTAAATTTACGCGTTCGCGCGAAAAAAAATAATTGCGTAGGGGCGACCATCGGTCGTCCGTGTAAAAACGTCGATTTTACGTTGGATTGCGGACGCGCAATGCGCGCCCCTACAATATTTTTCTAAAAAGGATTCAAATAAAAATGAACATAATCATCAACATAATAGAAAAAAACGCGGCGGGGTTTCTTGCGGGAGCGATAACGACGATGGAAGTCGCCCTGCTTGGGACGATATGCGGGTCGGTTATCGGACTGCTTATCGGGGTCGTCAAGACGATACCTGTCAAAAAAACCGATATTCTGCCTAAACGCGTTTTCTTTACGGCAATAAACACGCTGCTTACGGCATATATCGAGGTTTTTCGCGGCACGCCGATGATTATTCAGGCGGTGGTTATCTATTACGGGTTCGCCGAATGGTTCAATATACATATGGGATATTTATTCGCTGGAATTTTTATCGTGTCTATCAATACCGGGGCGTATATGTCCGAGATTGTCCGGGGCGGCATAAACTCTATTGACAAAGGGCAGTTTGAGGCGGCTCACGCTATCGGCATGTCCCACGGGCAGACTATGTTTAATATTATACTGCCTCAGACTATCAAAAATATACTCCCCGCGACAAGCAACGAATTTGTCATAAATATAAAAGATACGGCGGTATTAAACGTTATCGGCTTGTCTGAGTTATTCTTTAAAACCAAAGGCATCTACGGCAAAAACTTCTATTATTACCAGACGGCTCTGATTGCCTGCGCGATATATTTCGTACTTACGTTTACCACGACAAGACTGCTGCGTCTTATCGAGAAAAAACTCAAAGGGTCGGATTCATACATAGTACTCGGCTCAAAAGCGAAACGGCTCGAAGATATGAAAAGCCCGGAGGTGAAATAATATAATATGGCAGTTGTTGAAATAAGAGAACTCGTTAAAAATTTCGGCGAGAATGAAATTCTGAAAGGCATTGATTTTTCTATCGAAAAAGGCGAAGTGGTCTGTATAATCGGCGCGTCCGGATCGGGCAAATCGACTTTATTGCGCTGTATAAATTTGCTTGAAATACCGACGAGGGGGCATATATTGTTTCACGGCGACGACGTTGCCGGGGCGAGAATCCCCCCTACGCTTTTACGCGCAAAAATGGGAATGGTTTTCCAGCAGTTTAATTTATTCAGCAATCTTTCGGTTCTGGACAACTGCGTTGTAGGGCAGGTAAAAGTATTGGGACGTAAAAAAGCCGAGGCAAAAAAAACAGCGTTGCGTTATCTTGAAAAAGTCGGCATGGACCAGTATATCAACGCCAAGCCGCATCAAATCTCCGGCGGACAGAAACAAAGGGTAGCGATTGCGCGGGCTTTGTCGATGGAGCCGGAAGCGTTGCTGTTCGACGAACCGACGTCGGCTCTTGACCCAGAAATGGTCGGGGAAGTCTTAAAAGTCATACGCGACCTTGCCGATGGAGGGCTGACTATGATTATCGTGACGCATGAAATGGATTTTGCCAGAGAAGTTGCCGACAGGGTTATATTTATGGCTGACGGGGTTATCACAGAAGAAGATAAGCCCGACAATATTTTCGGCAATCCGAAACATGAAAAAACAAGGGCGTTTCTCACCCGGATTCTTAACAGGGACAATCAATTAGTCGAGTGATTTATATGTTGTTTGCATTGAGGTAATTTTTTATGATAAAAACGATAAATTTTAATATCGAACAGGAAACGAAAAACTGTATCGGCTGGATAAAAAACTGGTTTGAAAACGAAAGCGGGAAAAGCAACGGTATCGCGATTGCAATAAGCGGCGGAAAAGACAGCACGGTCGTGGCTAAACTCTGCGCCGAGGCTGTCGGAGCGGAGCGTGTTTTCGGAATACCTATGCCTAATAATGTTCAATCGGATATAGCCGACAGCCTGCGCGTATGCGAACTTACCGGCATAAATTATTCTGTCGTGAATATCGGCGGGATATACGACGAATTTTTGAAAGTTTCAAAAGATTTGGGCAATACAACGGAAGCTCTTATAAACGTCCCGCCAAGAATAAGAATGACCATGATTTATTTACTTTCGCAAAACATGGGATACAGAGTAGTCGGTACAGGGAATTTATCCGAGCGTTATATCGGTTACTGCACAAAATGGGGAGATATGTCATGTGATTTTAACCCTGTGGCTAATTTTACGTCCGACGAAGTTATAGCTATCGGGGATTATCTTGGTTTGCCGTATGAGCTTGTCCATAAAACTCCGGCAGATGGTTTAAGCGGCAAATCGGACGAGGACAGGATAGGGTTTTCTTATCAAATATTAAACGAATATATAAGAACCGGAGTTTGCGAAGATTCCGGAATCAAGGCGAAAATCGACAAAATGCACGAATACGCCATGCATAAGATTAATCCGATACCTGCGTATGAAATAAAATAACACCTGCATATAAAATGAAATATAATGTGTAGGGACACGGCGCGCCGTGTCCCTACGGGGGCGACCGCAAGGGTCGCCCCTACGGTTTAATCAAACATCAAACACGATATTTTTCGACAATTCCGTGATAAAATGCGCCTGCATACGTCCGGTTATTTTTTCGCCGTTCAAAAATAAATTGCGTATTTTAACGTTATTGATTAATTCAAACGTCCCCTCGTCCGATTCGTAGCCTCTGAAAATCGACGGCGGCAAAACGTCTCCGGACACATAGATATTATCGAATGTTATGCCGCTGACTTTGCCTCTTTGTTTGTCAACGGAATATTTCGACGAAAGTATCTTGAAATCAATAAGTTTTTCATGTGCGTCCTCGACATAAATATCACGGTATATAATGTCGTGAACATGAGCCCTGTCGCCGTTATGTATCGTAAATACCCCGCCCGACTGCCAGCCTTCGTACTGTGAGTGAATAACGTCGATGTTTTCAAATATTATATCGCATATTTCTTCGCATGACGTTTCATAGCCGATTTCTATGGCGTTGCCGCAGTCGAGTTTCCAGAAAACGCAGTCGGAAGCTCTTATATTCCTGACGTTCTTTTTGCCGCGTGAATCGAAATAACCTACAGCCTTGACTGCTATGCAGTCGTCGTTCACGCAGACAAAACAATGGCTGATTTCTGTATCTTCACAGCCGACGACGTCAATGCCGTCGCTTGACATTTTGCTCGCGATTATATTTATCCCTGTGATTACCGTATTTTTGCACGCCGTGGGGACGACAGTCCATGAAGCCGATTCGGCAAACGTAACGCCTGAGATTTTCACGTTTTCGCACTCGATAAAAAGAACTGCCGAGGGCTTTTTAATATCTTTGCGTTCAAGCATGGGCAATCCCCAGATTATGCCGTTTCCGGTGATTGTTATATCTTTTTCGTTGTCTGCCGTAAAACAGCCGATAACTGTCGCGCCGTCCTCGATATATACGCAGTCGCCGCTTGTTAATTTTGTTAAGCCTATATCCGAAACTGTGCCGCGTTCAAAAATATGCGTGGCGTTTTCGGGTTTTTGTATATATTCGGCGCAAAATATAAACAATGGGTTTTCAAGTCCGTACGGCTCGACTGAAATTCTGTGTTTGTTTGAAAGAGATAAACTTATTTCGTTGTTGTCTTTGTTTGTACTGACATTGTAATTTTCTCTTATTGGTCTTACTGTGACATTCTCAAAAGTTTTCTGTGTTTTGATAGTTATTTCTGTGTTTTCGTTAAAACATATAACGGCAAAATCGGCGGCTTTTGTATGATAGACTTTTATTTTCTGTCCGTTTGCCGAGATAATATAATTTTCGCTTTTCGGTATTCCGGTTTCCATAATTTTTACCCCTCTTACATATATAAAATTCATAACTATATACTAACATAAATCCCGAAAATATTCAATAACAAAATAAATCAAAAAAAATAAAAAAGATGATTATAAATGTAATTGTATGTTTATTGAAAATGTGATATAATAGTACCGTAAAAATATTTTAAAAGGCAATCCCGCAATATCAAACGCGGGGTTGCTTTTATATTTATTATCAAGGGGGATTGATAAATTGGCAGCAACAAATTCAACAAGAGAAATCACATACTACGACGTGTCGCCGTACGCGGCAATATCGGCAGACCCGTCAACAAACCAAAACGCGACGCAGGAATTTTCAGACCTGCACAAACTTTTTGCCGAAAACATGACGTACAGAAGCATACAGACATGCGAGCATAACTATACGATACTCGACGGAGAACACAAAGAATTTGACATAAACGAAAATATCGCGATGTGGAGCAAATCCCAGAGTTTACAAACGTCAAGATTACTGCCTGAGAGCGTAATTCTTGACGTTTCTTTCGGGGGACTTCAGAGCAGTCCCGGAATAGCGTTTTATTTCGATATAGAAAATCACGTATGGTGCGATATGCTCAGGGTAAAATGGTACAACAATAATACATTGCTGTCAGACATGACGTTTTACCCCGATTCAAGCATATATTCGTGTAAAAACCACGTTGAACTGTATAACAGGGTGACAATAGAATTTATACGAATGAATACCCCGAAAAGATATTTGCGGGTCGAGGCTATATTATTCGGCATAGTTAGGGTATTCGGCGATGAAGATTTGCAGGATTTGACGTTAAACGAGGGCTTTGACCCAACCGGCAGGACTATGTATATCAATTCCGTGAACTTCACAATCAACACAAAAGACCCGATACCGTATATATTCATGAAACGCCAGCCATTGCATATCAGATATAATAACATATACATGGGAGCGTACTATATCGACAAAAGCAAAAGATACGCCGACAGAAAATATTCCGTCGAGGCAATCGACAAAATAGGCGTGCTGGACATAGCCGACGGATTCATGGGGGGCATATACGACGGAATCGTCACGACGGCGGAATCGCTGCTCAGCCAGATAGCAGGCGGAATATTCGACGTCGAAATCGACGAGAGCCTGAAAGACATCAAAATAGCCGGGTGGCTGCCAATCATGAGCAGGCGCGAAGCTCTGGCGCAGGTTGCGGTCGCGATTGGAGCAATGATAAACACATCCAGAATAAACAACATCAGAGTTGAGCCTGTCCCCGAACCCGGCAGTATTTCACGTAATATCAATAAAAGCAGGGTCTATCAGTCGGCGACCGTAGATATAGAGTTCCCCTGTACCGGAATTGAGCTGACTGAGCATAACTTCGTGGTCGGCGGGTCAATCCGGGAATTATACAAAGACAGTTTCAGAGGTGAAAAAACCGTGAAATTTTCAGAGCCGGCGACAAACCTGACAATCGAGAGCGGGACTATAATATACCGCGGCGTAAATCACGCGGTTATATCAAGCTCCGGCGGGTCGTGCGTACTTCGGGGTCAGCCGTATATCGACAGCAAAAGCTCGGTAGTAATCAGGAGCGAAAATATGCTTGAGGGCACGCAGGAACGAATCGAAAAAATCGAGAATTGTTATCTCGTGAACAAAAACAATTCGCAGGAAGTCGCCGAAAGACTTTACGAATATTACCTGCGGCAGAATTTATTCGACGGCGACTTTCTTATCGACATTAATAATAACGCTGAGAAAATCGGGGATATAGTAAACATAGCGACAGTTTTCGACGGCGGGGTCATGAGTGGTCAGATAGAAAAACTGACTCTCAGGTTAGGCAGCAAAAATATAAAAGCAAGGGGGCTCATACGTGGCAGTTAATACAGACGCAAATTTAGATTTAATAAAATTAGAAAATATTCTAACGGGCTTGATTCGCGACAGAACGCAGTCAGACGTCAATTACGCGCTTGAATGCGAGAGAAACGGCGTATATACGCAGGAAAACCTGAAAGGGGCGTATAATATTTCCGACAGGAACAGAGTGGGCGAAGCCGTGAATTTTATCATAGACTGCCTGAAAAACACCGGGATATACGAGGCATACGTGAATATTGTCAAAGACGGCTGGAACGCGTTTGACATAATAGTTCACGAAGACAATCAAAAAGTTTTAACGTCGCTGGAAAACTTAAAGCATATCCTGCCATATAACGCAACACAAAAAGTCCCGGACAGTTTAGACAGCCTTACATATCAGAAAGCGAATATAATCGAGGGCATAATCTATGATTTATACGGGGTATTTTCACGGATGTTGGGTTCATACATATACTTCGGCGACGGGTTCGTCTCGGATTTTGACCCGTTCAACTGGCAGGGGTTTGACAATTAGCGATTGGAAATGAGAAGAATAAGGAAAAATATAATTTTCTCGTAAAGCCTCCCTTGCTAAAGGGAGGTGTCGCGCGAAGCGTGACGGAGGGATTCCGTTTCCCTCTCCGAACTATCCAAAACAACATCAGACTCCGAATCCCACCACCGCCTGCGGCGGTCCCCCTCCCTTTAGCAAGGGAGGCTTTTGGCAAAAAAAATGAAAAAAGAAACAAACAACAAAAAAACAACAAAAGAAAGGTAAAAAATAAAATGCCATTATTTTTCAAGGACAGGATACCAGACCCGATACACGGAGAAAATGCGCGATATTACGACGCGACCGCCAATAACGGGACGGTTAAACTGTCTGATTTCAAACTGGTACTCAAAAACAACATACCCCCGGAAAAATCAGGCGACCCCGTAAGCGCGGGCAATCTCAACTACGCGTCGGGGAACGTCATGCTCCCGGCTAACTCGCCGGAAGATACGCATAAAGGAGACCTGATGTCCCTGACTCCGGATGGAGTTGTCCCCGCGCAAACAAAACGAAGCGTATCGGCAACAGGGCTTGATTATTCGACCTCTCAGCTTTCTTACGGATTTCTGCGGCTTTCTGACACGAAATTGCTGCTTATGCACCGCGACAGGGCTGTAGTCGCAACGGTGGATTTCAATAACAGGGCAGTCGCTCTGGGCGAATACAGGAATTACGTCACGAACAGCAATCATTATACGCTGGGCAACGGGGTCATGCTGCGCGATTACGGCGACCACCCGACAGCCCTGTTCGGCGCGATACTGAATGACAGGTCCGCGGCTACGACAGCCGGATATTTCTTCTTTCCGGCGGTATATTCTATAACCGGAGACGTTATATCGGCTTTTGGGCGCGGGTATAACTTCGCAAGCTCCCACACGTATATAACCAGCCCGGTCAGGGCAGGAACGGGCTCGATGCTCATATGCACTTCCAACGGCACGACATATACATACGCTTCTCTGTTCAACTGCGAAACCGGGACGGTATCTCTGACTTCGCAGGTCCAGATACCGGGAGTTACATACGCCGAAATATATCAAACGCTTTTCAGCTATGACAGGTCCAACGGCAAATATATATTGATTTACAAAAGCCTTGCGACCGCTACGCTGAACAATATATACGCTGTCACGATTACAGTAAGCGGGAACAGTATGTCTTTTGGCTCGCCGCAGTTTTTAGGCGATACGTCTGACACAGTATTCCCGTCGGGGAGCACGTATATTTCAGGAGGTACTCACTGCTGCTCTGACTGCGGGGGAAAAATCCTGGCAATCGCCAATTCCGCCAGCGGCGACGGACCGTCGCGGTTTCAGATACTGAGCGTCAGCCCGTCGGGTGCGGTCACAAAAGGCGACATTCAGAATCTGCCGTTATATAACCTTTGCTCCAACGCCATCATCACCAGCAACACATACGGGTCGTCGTGCCTGTCATACTGCAAAAACGGGAAAATATATCTGTCGGGCGCAGACCGTGAAAACTCCCCCGTTGACGCATGCCTGCTTGAATTTACAATAAACGGCGTAAACGCCGAAATAAAGAAATTCAAGCCCTATCAAAATTTAGGTATCACCTCAGGCAGCCCCGCAAACTTAATGAAAAACGCCTTTTACGAAAACCCAAATAATCCGGACGATTTCCTGTTCATGCAGCAGGGCAATGCCGCTCCTTTCAATAAGCTGGCGTTCTGGTTCGGGCGCAGGACCGATTATGCCAGACCGAACAATATAATTGGAATTGCCATCGACGACCCGGAGAACGGTTTTGTGAGGGTGCAGACTTCGGGCAAGAATTTGCCGGGGTTATTCAGCGGGCTCAGGCGCGGGAAATACTATACTGCGGGCGAAAACGGCTCTATCCTTCCCATTTACGGGGAAACGGTAAGTTCCGCATCCAAAATTGTCGGAATTGCCACAGGCGATGATTCCCTCCAGTTCTTTGGCTCCTCTTGGTGGCAGTAAATTATAATATTACTTGATGATTAAAATGATTAATAATAACAGAAAGTTGGCGAAATAATTAAAATGAGTTTAATAAAAATAGACGGCGTTACATATGATATAGGCGAAGTCACGCTGAAACGAAACGCTGATATAATATATGACCCGGTCACTCAGGGGGTCATGCTGGACTTTTCAGAAACAGACGACGCTGTGGCGACTAAATATACATACAGTTTCACAATCGAACCCAAGCGCGGACTGCATGACAAACATACGCGATACGACGCTTTTTACGACGACATAACTTCGCCGGTAAGCGTCAGAACAGTCGAACTGCCGTATGGTCAGGGAACGGTAATATTTCAGGCGAAAATAAAAAGCGTCGGCGACTCTTTGGATAAAAGTCACGGCGGGATAAACAAATGGAGCGGGCTGAGCGTAACTTTTTCACCTGTACGACCGCAGAAATATAACAATTCATAATTTCACAGAAAAAACGACAGAAGAAGGGAGGGACATAATACTATGGATACAGCAGGCATAATAGGGATTATCGAGGGGTTTGGAGTGCCTCTCGCGATTTTGACGGTTATTTTTTTTATAATATATAAATTCCTGCCGAAATTGCTTGAAGAATATAAATCAATGAACAACAATATCACAGAAGTCATCAAGACCAACACGCAGGCAATGACGGAACTGCGTTCCGCGATGAAATCCGCGGACGATTTAAACAGGTCAAGTTTCGAGAGAATACACGTAAGAATCGACACGCTTGCCGACAAAGACAATCTTGAACGGCTTCACATACAATTAGATAAAATCGAAAAAATTATTTTGAATTTGAAAAACATTGATTAATTTAAATCGTAGGGGCGGCCCTGTGTGGCCGCCCCGATATTTTTTAACGAAGAAAATGCTTAATTTGTAAGTCTTTTTGATTTTGAACGTGGAGATTTATAATCGGAAATTTTTAATTCGCCGTCCAACACACCGACTTCAATAAGTGTCCGTAAATCTTCTAAATCTTCCGAGTTTGCTTTGATAGAGAGCATAGTTTTTATAAACTTTTTATTAATAGGAGTACCGTCTATTATTTTTTCTAATACAACATACATTTCCATTTCTCCATTAAAAATCAGTTTTTCTATCAAATCATCGTTATCTGCGTTGTCCGCGACGATGAGTTCAATTAGTTTGATTATGTCCTCGCTATTATTTTCGTTTAATTTGTTCATACTATTTCTATCCTTTCTTAAAAAATAAATTAAAAAACCCTGCTTCATTCAGCTTATCGCTGTTGAAACAGGGTATCTTTCAAGTTGTTTTTTCGCTTATTTAATTTTATTTCCCTCAATATGACCACCTCCTGCCAGTTATTATATCACATAATTTAGCAGTTGTCAATTCTCAGTCAATATAAATTCTCTGTGTTATCAATACATATAGCTAACACAGCTTTTTTTTATTTAAAATTCCCCCTCGTATTGCTCAAGAAAACCGTCGGGGTCGGCGACTGCGTAATAGCCTAATTTTGCCCTGTCGTCAGTATCGAAAATCTGACATAACATATCCCCGCGCCAGTTTATGTCGTTTATTCCCCAGAACGTCACGCGTTCTATATTTCCGGCGTATTTTTTGTATATCTGAAATAGTTTCGCAAAATGTATGCCCTGCCGGATTTCGTCCGGTTCGGATAATTTTTCGCCTTTCTTATAACCCGGAACGCCTACGTCAAGTTCGGTAATGCTGATTATACAGCCTGTCGCGATATATTTTTGAATCGCGTCCTCTAAATTTGCAAAATGCCGGTTATCTATGCCGGAATTTGGCAAACTGTCGTGCGACTGCATTCCTATGCCCTCGATTAACAGCCGTCCGTTTGCGTCGGGATTTTCTGCGGCGTATATCCCGTTTACGGCGTTTATCATGTTGACGACCATTTTTACTTTTGTCGGTTCTTCCATGTTATAATCGTTGTAATAAAGTATAGATTCGGGGTCGGCAAGACGGGCATATATAAAAGAATCGTACACATAGTCCCACGGATTGACATTATCCGGGGCTTGATTTGAATATGCCATATACCAAGGCGAACGCCATTGCTCGCCGTCCGGAACCCAAACCGCGCCGATTGTATGATAACCCCAATTTTCGGCGGTCACGGGCTTTTCGGGGTTTTGCCCGACTGCTTCGGTCATTACGTCCCACGAATATATGCGCGAGCCGTTTTGCTTATTATAAAAATGCCCGGCGACGGTATTTATAAAAATCTCAAGATTTTCACGCGCTTCAGAATATGTCTTATATTCGCGCCCGGCGGCGTATTCACGGTTGCCTGCGGCTATATTCAGCCAGTTTGGCGACTGCTTATACCAACCTAAAGTATGACCGATTATTTTAAAGCCGTCGCTTATTAATTTATCAATACAGCCGTCGATTTGCGCGAGTTTTGCCGTGGGAACTTCCGGACGCTCATACGACCCGTTCCGGTCTTTCCAGACAGCGTCGGGTTTCATGTCGTTTTCAAAAGTTAAAACGTTGTAGTGATGTTTGAGAATATTGTAACGTTCAACTGCCGCCGAAGTATCGTCTAAATCTCCGGGATTTACTATATTCCCAAGCAGAAAATAATCTTTATAGATTTCTTTTAACGGCGCGACTTCCAGAGCGTGAGGACGGTCTGATATAAATTCTTCCGGTATTTCGTAAATTTCAGTTTCCGGCACGATTACGCATGAACCGCCGTTGTTTTCAAATAGGGTTGAATCTTGCTGAAAATCGTTTGTAAATATTATATCGCCGCTGCCGGTATCAATAACAACAAAGTCGTCGATATAAAATACGGCGACTTCGTCATACCGTCCGTCCCCGCCTAATTTCGCCAGTACCATAACAGGCAAATCAACAGCATCGGGATTGCCGAGGCTTAACGTCCCTGTTATATCATACCAGCCCGGCGGTTGGAGAGCGTAAGAGTTTATACTCGCGACCATGTTCCAGTTCCAGCCGTTGACTGTGTTTGTCTGGAATATCAGTCCAACGTCTATATCGGGAGTATAAGCCCTGAAAGAAAACGAATAGCTTTTCCCCATTTCCAGATTCATGGCAGAGCCGTTTACTTTGATTCCTTCCCATTGATTTTTGCCCGTCACGATTTTTAAGACATTGTTGTCGTTGTCGGGAGAAAAGCTTAACGGTTCTGTAGCCGGTTCGTCAGAATGTCCGGGCAGTTCTGTGACTGTTTCAGCGTCAGTCGTAGTATCCGGTTGATTTGATTCGCATGAAAATAATATAAATCCCAGACAGAATATCGGGGCAAATATAAATATATAAATAAACGCCGCAAAGCGTTTTGATAAGTTGCGTTTACGCACTTTTACGTTTTCCTTTCAAAAAATCTTTATATTTTCGCTTGACATTTGCTTTTTTTCGTGCTATAATAACTGCAGCGAGCAAAAAAAGAGTATGGCAAGCATAAGCGAGTTTTGCGCTCGCGGCGAAACGGTTCAGCCTGCGTTTAGTCGAATAGTATAAAGATACTAACCTGTCACTGTGAAGGGGGACGGGTTAGTATACTTTTGTACTGAGCAAAATGCATAATAATACGAAAAAAATTATGTATATCGCCGTATAAAGTATCTTTTTTTTATTCATACGATCACCTCCTAAGAGATAGTCGCTGAACCCCGTTCCACCGTTGACCGAACACAATTCGTCCCTGCCTGCCATACTATTACAATTTTACCACTCTCAGCCAAAAATGTCAAGTATCATCTACGAATTTCTTATTTTCGCCACAGCTCCCGTCAGAAGCATAAAAATCACGCTTGCCGCAACTATCCCCGCCCCTGTCGGTATATCAAACAAAATCGACGAAATCATGCCGAGCGTAAAACAAACTACCGATATGACCGAAGAATTTATAACCAAACTCTTGAAACTGCGTGATATTTTTTTCGCCGTAGCCGCAGGAATTATTACAAGGCTTGAAATAAGCAAAGTCCCCATCATTTTCATGCCCACGACAACAGTCAGCGCAGTCAGAAACGAAATCAGAAACTGATATAAAGTTACGTTTATTCCGGACGCAGACGCGAAAGTCTCGTCTACGGTTATAAAAAATATCCTGTTGTAAAACAAAATAAAAAGTCCTATCACAATAACGGCTAAAACAAGGCTTATGATTATATCGGCTGAACTCAACGCGAAAATACTGCCGAACATATAATTCGAAACGTCTATGTTGAAACCTTTTTTTATTGATATTAAAATACTCCCGATTGCAATAGAAGAAGCCGCGACTATTCCCAGCGCAGTATCTCCGGCAACGCCTTTTTTCTGGCTGTACGCCATGATTATAAACGACGCAATTATCACGGACGGCACAGATACCGTCATAATCGGCAACCCGAATGCGACCGCCGCAGACGAAGCGGCAAAACCAACGTCGGCAAGCCCGTGACCGATAAGAGAGTAGTGTTTTAATACAAGAATAACGCCTAAAAGAGCCGCGCACAAAGATATTAAAATCCCCACCGCGAACGCGTGAACAACAATCGACAATTTAAAACTGTCGATTAATTTATTAAAGTTTGAAGATAGTATATCAACCATAACAAACGATTTAATTCCTCTCATACATTATGCTTATTCGGTATGTTTAAACTGTTTTTCGCCGTTTTTGATTCTGTCATTTACATGAGATAAAATTTTATTGCACCAAACCTCTGTTTTGGGAATATCAGAACAATATTCTCCGAGAATTAAATCGCCCTCTTTTAATGCTGAATCATACTGTTCTTTTGATATATCGCCGGATTGAAGTGCTTCATCGAGTTCATGGCGGTCGTCAACGCTGACGTCGCCTTGCGGAGTAAACGTTACATCAAGATATTTGTCGA
>Ga0082212_10006861_pt1 | contig 15185 bp, 12 predicted proteins | sample TergutNt197P3_FD_71548 | JGI IMG/M metagenome (GOLD analysis project Ga0082212, IMG submission 71548) | Neocapritermes taracua P3 segment gut microbial communities from Petit-Saut dam, French Guiana - Nt197 P3 | ecosystem: Host-associated > Arthropoda: Insects > Digestive system > Gut ...
AGAACTTGCGTTCGGCGTATCGGTCCTACTACATCCCGTCCTTCAGGAACGAGAATTTTGGGTTCCGTGTTGTACGCCCTTAAGTTCTGAGGCTGAGGTGCGTTACGCTTTAGCTGCCTGCCTCAAGCAGGCGAGCAAAGCGTACGCTACCGAAGCGGTAAATTTTTGTGTGGGGGTGCAGGGGGCTTTAGCCCCCTGCTGAAAAAAATAGGGAATGGCGAATATTATACATATATTTATATGTATATGGTGTTTTTATAAATTTTATGTTTTGGATATTATAGTATTATGGCACTTTTAACTCAATATGCAGGTTTTTTTATCAGTCCTTTTGGTGAAAAATCGGTTACCGATGAATTGAATGTTTTTTTGCGTTCTCATCGTATTGTCAATGTTGAGAAAAGACTTATTGATGGTGAACGAGGAACCGGTTGGGTGTTTCTTGTTGAATATGGAATTGATGCCGGTAAAAGTACATCCAATTCTTCAAATTCAACTCAGCGCATAGACTATAGAGAAATACTCAACGATTTTGAATATGCACTTTTTGAAAAGCTTCGCAATTTGCGAAAAGAAATTGCGGAAAAATCCGGTATGCCGGTATATGCGGTTTTTACCAATGAACAGCTTGCCACTATGGTAAAAAATCCTCCTAAAACGGCAAAGGATCTTTTATCAATATCGGGCGTAGAAAAAAATGCTCTGACCCTATGTGAAATTTAAAAGAAGCAACTGCGATAATATATACAAATTATAATATTTGAAAAAATTAAACGGGATAATTAAATAATTTAAGCAAAATAATAGAGTAATTTAACAGTTAATACATTCTTAATATGTCCTAGCTGCTACTTTATCTGACACTCCAATTCGTTCGTTGATTTAATTTGTCCGATAAGACTAATCTGCTTGTCTTTAGCAATATGTTTTGAATCAATAAAAGTCTGCATAGGTGTCTTACCATAACAATGTTTTCCTGAATGAGTTCTTTCTTGATTATAATAATCTATCCACTCATCCAAATCATCTTGTAACTGCTCCAACGTATTGTAAATCTTTTTTCTAAATGCAATACGATAAAATTCATTAAGTACCGTTTGATGAAACCTTTCACATATACCATTTGTTTGTGGACTCTTAACTTTTGTTCTAGTGTGATCGATATCTTCAATTGCCAAATACAGTTGATACGCATGACTATCAATCTTGCCATTATATTCCGTACCACGATCTGTAAGTATTCTTAACAAAGGAATTTCATGTGAATCAAAAAATGGTATCACTCTGTCATTTAATATATCGGCTGCTGTTATAGCATCTCTTGATAGATATAATTTTGCAAATGATACTTTTGAATATGTATCAATGAATGTTTGTTGATAAATTCGTCCAACTCCCTTCATATTTCCTACATAAAAGGTGTCTTGAGAACCTAAATAACCGGGATGATGTGTTTCTATCTCTCCATGTGCTTCTTTTTCTTCTTTTGCTTTCTCTAATGCTACAAGTTGAGCTTCTGTGAGTACAAGACCTTCCTGGGCTATTTTTGCCTCTAATGCTTTTAATCGTTTCTTAAATGTTTCCAAATCATTTCGTTGCCATATACTTCTAACTCCACATGGTGATACATATATACCTCTTTTTTTAAGTTCATTTGATACTCGTAATTGTCCAAATGCAGGATTTTCATAAGCAAAATCTAATACTGCTTTTTCTACTTCCGGATCAACCCGATTCTTTAGATTCGGTTTTCTTCGGCTTATTTCTTTTAATGCTTCTTCTCCGCCGGTTTCATAAAGATCTTTAAATCGATAAAAACTGTCTCGGGAATATCCCATTACATTACAGGCTTCCGATACATTTCCCAACTGGCGGGCTAATCTTAGTAATCCTAACTTAGGCTTAATTACTTTTTGTTCTTGCGTCATTCTATTACTCCTTCAATTCTTTTTTATTATCGAACGAGTGTCAGATTAAGTTTAGACTATTACATAGTCCTGTTATGTGTCGTTGCGTGTACTCATATTATTTTTTCTATATTCTGCTGCTCGTTTACTTAATTCTTCAATAGACATATCGTCAAATAAATGTTCCTGCCATTTGGTATAATCAAATGGTTCCTTTTGGATAAGCATTATAAAACGTTCAGCTTCTACAATACCTAAATGCCGAGATAATACTTCCATACCTTCAAGCCGAATTAATGTGTCTGTTTTCATATTTATACTCCCAAATGTTGAATGAAATTTAATGGATTTATAACAACAATATTATCAATGGTTTTATTCAATAATTTCCCATCGGTGGTTATAAAATAATTACAGTTCGCTTCAATTGAACAAGCAAGATGAATAGAATCTTTAATCCTAATATTTATATTTTTTCCCTAATATCATTTGCCAATTTTACATTATTTTCAGAATAATCTATATCCATAATAGCTATATTCTTCCATTTTAATATTTGAGCTTTCCTATCACTAAAAGGATTAAACAGTATCTCATAATCTATCATATAAGACCATACAAGTTCAAAAGTATTGTTTCGTATCTCATTTTGTATATATATTTTTGCTTCTGCCTCAAGATGATTCTTTAACACAGATTGATCATCATAAGGTCTATTGAAACTACAATTATCCAAATAAATTCTGAATTTATTTTCCATTGTTGTAGCATACTTGAGATAAGAATCATTGTCAAGTCTTAATTCCGTATGGTTTTTTATACATTCACACGCATTTTAGCGAAATGACATAGCATAGTCGAACTGCCCACTTCTTTTGGATTGCTAAACCGTCACATTTTCGCCGCAAAAATCTGTTATTTTGGTTAAAACAGAGACGGCCTGGTCATAATCATAGTTCTTTACCGAATCTATGGCTTTTTTGATTTGTGACTCGACTATTTCGCTGAAATCAAAGTTTAGTAAATCCGCCATGGTTTTAAGGCCCAGATCGGCATCAAGATTATTTGCCGCCGTTATTGCCGTTTGAATGTTTTCCATTAAAAAATCCGCGTTTGCTTTGGCAAGAACCTTATCCTTTTCTTCTTCGGGAAAAATGCCCGCCAGTTGTTTCTGCATATCCATCATTTGAGCAAAAAAAGGCGGATAGTTCGTCAGGCAAAATTGTTGATCGCCTGATTTTGACGACATTTCAAGCTCATAGGCTAAAGTGAATAATTTCGTTGCGCCTACGGTTATTAAAGACGACTTCATTCCGTGTACGGATACGGCAAAGTCATGCAAATGTCCTTCCTCCAGAAACTTTTTCATTTTTTCACATTCGGGAATAATACGCGTGTAAAACAACTGTAATGTCTTCCGGTACAAGTCAGGAAGATGGGAAAAATGACTCATCCCGTTTTCCACATCGATGACACTAACGCTTTTTAAACGATCTAAAAATTCGTCGATTGTTTCCGCTTCCTGTTTATTATGGACTTGCGGAGTATTTTTATTTGCGGCCTGCTTTTTCTGACTTTGCCGATATGCGGCTTCAAGCACTTCGGGCGGTTGTTTATCGCGTACGAATTTTTTCAGCATTGCGTCTAACCGGCGCATATCAATAGGCTTGGTAATAAAACCATCAAAACCGTTTGCCATAAATATTTCAGACTGCCCGACTACCGCGTTCGCAGTCAGCGCGACAACAGGATGCGTATAGCCTAAATCGCGAATGATTTTGGTAGTTTCGATGCCGTCCATTTTCGGCATCATATGATCCATAAACACAATGTCGTACACTTTGCCGTTTTTGATTTTGTCAACGGCTTCAAAGCCGCTTGCGGCAGTATCAACTGTCAATTCGTATGGCACCATGAGTCCTTTTGCCACATACAAATTCGAATCTACATCGTCCACAACCAGAACATTGCCGTAGGGCATAGCCTCAAATAATACCTGCGCTATTTTTTTTTGTTTCATGTCATTCAAATTAAATTTTTCAAGATTTCTTGCCGCTTCCTCGCCTAACACATCTGAACCGGTAACGCCCTGCGGCAGACGTATAGTGAACACCGTTCCCTTGTTCACCTCGCTTTCTACGGAAATCTCACCGTTCATCATGGAAATCAAATTCCGCGTGATGCTCATGCCCAGACCCGTTCCTTCGGTTGTACGGTTTGCTTCCATGTTAAATCGGGAATACTCGTCAAATATCGCCGCTACCTGTTCTGCCGTCATACCTTGTCCGGAGTCGCTCACTCTGCAAACGAGCGTTACACCCGATTCTTCTTTTCTCTCTTTTTCTTCTTCCTGCCGCTTACTCGGTTCAACGGAAACTGATAGCTTGACCTCGCCTTCTTTTGTATATTTTATAGAGTTAGAAATCAGATTGTTCAAAATTTGTTTGATGCGAAGCTCATCGCCGTAAAATTTTGACGGTATTTTTTCATCTACGGAGAGCAGGAACTTAATCGGTTTATCGCCAATCCTCATCATGTTAAGCGTCACCGTATCATTGATCAAACTCATGGTATCATATTCGGAAGGAGCCAATTCCAGCTTTCCTGCCTCAATTTTAGATAAATCGAGTATATCATTTATAATACCCAACAGCAAATTGCCCGCCTGATGAACTTTGCTCAAGGCTTCTACTGTCTCCGGCGCGGTTTTTGCATTTTGCAGTTGGATTTCGGTAATGCCCAAAATAGCGTTCATCGGAGTACGAATTTCGTGGCTCATTTGAGCGAGAAAAGAAGACTTCGCAAGCGATGCCATTTTTGCTTCCTCAAGAGCTTTTTCTAATAATTCTTCCTGATGTTTTTTTTGTGTTACGTCTCTGACTGCCTGAAAATGTACGGTAGAGCCGTCCACCCAGCGAATAATCGAAGCGGTACCGCCGAGCCATACTTTTGTAATATCATCCCAAATATATTTAAAATCCTGAGACGGAAATGAATCCTTTTGTAACATGAGGGCTTCCAATTGACAAAAGTCGCAAGGCTCATCTATGTTTCTGGTGGCTTTGTAACACTTTTCCCCTATACATTTTTCCACGTCCAAATTAAATTTATCCGCCATACGCTTATTCAGGTAAAGCATATTATAGTCAGGATCGGAAACACATATCATGGAATCCAAATTATCCATGAGGGTTATCACTTTATTGTGTTCCAAAATTTTATCAACCATGTTGCCTATGCTGTTTGTAAGTATTCCCAATTCATCTAAGCGTTCACTTTCAATCGGATGGACTAAATTGCCATTTGCAATTTCAATTACCGCTTTTTTCATATCTGAAATAGGCCGATTAATATTGTTAACGATAAAAAACAGCATAAAGGCCGAAAGTAAAACGATGACAGAGGCAATTGCAAAACTAAGGTTTATTACGTAGGCTGTATAGTCGCTTACTTCCGAAGCTTTTATTCCGACAATAAGAGAGACCAGATCGTGGAGTTCATTTAGTTTATTGGTCAATTTATTTCCGTATGATATAGCTTCTGCGTAAATTCGAATTATCTTTTCTCTATCCATGCTTTTTATGGCTGTCATAATGGGGTTGGTAAGTTCCATATATTTGGAGAATAATTCTTCAATCTCGGATAACATCGTAAAATGTTGTTGCTTCTCCGTTTCACCAAGCTTATAATCGGATTGCATCGCTTCTTGATAAGCAGTAATATTTTTTTTAAACGACTCGACACTTCGGTCGTGGTCTTTCAGTATATCGGGAATCATGGCTACAGCGCTGTTGGCTTCCATAGCGTACCCCACAGAAAAATTCGCATAACGCATCGTATAAATGTCAACAACCGCGGATGCTATGTAGATACGCCTGCTTTCGTAATTTCGAATCAACTGGCTATAATCTTTGCTTATATATATTATCTGCACAACAGAAAATACGGCAAAAAAAATAGTGCCAAGCGTTAGTATCCCAAATACGATTAGAAGTTTATTCCGTATTTTTATATTATCGAACCATTTCATATAAGGATTCCTTTAGTTATAATTATTTCAAATATCCATCCAGCTTATTTAAAATTAAATCTTCGCTGACGGGCTTCACAAGGAAATCCGCCACACCCATTTGCATAGCTTTCATAATATGATCTCGTGTAGCATTACTCGTCAAGAATATGATAGGGATACCGTATTTTTTCGCCATAATGCTTTCAACAAACTGATAACCGTCCATTTCCGGCATTTCAATGTCTGAAATAATCAGGGCGGGAGAGAGAGGCGCATGCGTTTCAAGATATTTTAACGCGGTCTTGCCGGATGCCGCGCCGATAAATTTGTATTTCTCGCCGTCGATAACTTTTTTAAGCACATTCAATATGACAGGGTCATCATCAACGGCTAAAATATCCTTTTGGGTTTTAGTATCGTGTTTTATATGCTCGACCTTCTGGGGATCATCTTGTTTTTTATACTGTATGGTCTGAATATCTATCGAGAGGGTGTTTAACTCCGAAATCAATTCTTCCAAATGCACGCCGATTCTCGATTTTGTAACGTCGCCTTTTAAAAGGCCGGCTAATTTTATGCATTTTTGGGCTGCGTCAGCAGCATAAATTCCGTTCAATACAATTGCCATGTTTCTCAGTTTTGCCTGCAAGGCCTCATAGTCATTTGCGACCGATAGTTTCATCAATTCCATCGTTTTGTCGGGCAAATTTTCGATAAAAAGATCTATCTCATAATTTAATGCCTCTTCTTGTGTACTGGTCATAGCCTTCGACAGATTCAAAGCCTTGATGGTTTTCAATTTTTCTAGTCCGATTTTTTCCATAAAAAATACACATCCTTCTTTCGTTTATATGTCTTTTATTTGAGACTGAAGTTCATAAAATGTATTCAAGGGTTATATTGGCCATTTCCATAAAAACCCTTTTCATTTTATTTATCTTGAAAATCTTAATTATTCAATGTAACAATCATTTTCGCAAATGTCAACTCCATTTGTTTGATTATTTCTTTTATTTTTCTCAATAATATGGTACCTTATATTTAATTTGCTATATCCGAAAAGAGTCGGCGCTGCTCACTTGTCGCCCCTAAATTTAAGAATCCACCAATCAGATGAACTGGATTTTTGATATATTTTAAGTTTTTCTTCATGCGATAGATTTGGGTCTAACAACATCTTCCATTCCTCTTTATTAATTTTTGATATAAGCTCCATACCTTCCCCAACAACATATACATCGTTAAAAATATCAATTGCAATACCATTAGCAATACTCCAATTCTCATTATTATCTATCTTTTTATCCCACTTCTCCATATCTTCTTTACCGTCAAAACCGATTTTCCTTATCCACATATAGCTGCTCTTGGCAGTTACAAGATTGTAGCCACACCCTGCAACATATATATTGTCATATTTATCTATTGCCGCCGAGCGTAATTCAAAATCGTTATCACGAATATATTTTTTGTCCCAGCTCTCATCCTCAACTCCGTCCTCAGAAAATTTCTTTATACGCAATGTTTTATCATCATTGGAACTGTTATGAAACGTCCCTACAACATAAACGTTATTACTCAAGCCTATTAAAATAATAATCCAGTGAATAGAATTTTGATCAGATCCAAATCTCTTATTCCAATTCTTATCCTCAACTCCATTCTCGTTATATTTTCTTATCCACGAATAATATTTTCTTTTACCGTCTGCCGTCATCCCTCCGCCCCCGGCTAAATAAACATTATTCTTTCTATCTACTGTTATTCTCATTAAACCGTCATTATCGCCGTTGTCGTTCGTTTTATCCCAATTCTTATCTTCAACTCCATACTCATTATATTTTTTTACCCACCACAATTCCTCTTTATCGCCTATACTCCTAACTTCCTCAATCTCAACTTTGTCATTACCGCCTACATACAGATTATTCTTATTATCTACATCTATTGATGATAAAAGATTAAGTGAATCATTACGAATTATCTTATCGCCCCAGTATTCCGCATCCTCTTTACCATCAGGCAAATATTTTTTTACCCACCAATTTTCATATCTTCGACCATCTAATGTTCCCCCATATCCTTGTCCTACCACGTAAATATTGTCATTTTTATCTATTGCTAAATGTGCATTATTATCAAAATAATTTACTTCTATCTCTTTATTCCAATTGTTGTCTTCCTTACCTTTGAATGAAAACTTCTTTAAGATCCAATATACCTTTCTATCTTCACATTTATGACCTGAACCAAGAACAAAGAGATCACCTTTTTTAGATGTAACTGCCTTCTTTGCACGGTCAGCCTCTCTGTTAAAATCATATTGTTTTTCCCATACAAAATTATATTTTTTATATTTTGGACCGCAGTACAGGCAGGCAATTAATGGCATCAATAATAAGATTACTTTATATTTCATTTTTGTTATACCTTGTTTAGTTTATTTATTTTTTACCAAGAATTAAGTATAAATCATTAAGCTGTTCTTCATAATATGCAGGAGTATGTTCATCATTTTTTCGTTCATCAAGGTTGTATTTAAAATTTTCCGGTTAATAACCACCATAGCAAACACTCTCCCAGCGTGACTCAAACGGCAATGTTGCTTTTTTCCAATTGATACCGTCTTGGGAGTATGCCGCTTCATTACCCAAGTTGGTTATAGCTACAAACTTATCATTACCATAGCAAATATTTTCCCAACACGCCTTACTTGGTAATGTTGACCTTTTCCAATTAATTCCATCTGTAGAATATGCCGTTATGTTGCTGCTAATTAAAGAAGCTACCGCTACAAATTTGTTATTGCCGTAACAAATATCTACCCATTTTGCATTATTCGGCAATGTTATCGCTTTCCAATTGATTCCGTCTTGGGAATATGCCGCTTCATTACCCCAACTGGCTATAGCTACAAACTTATCATTACCATAGCAAACACTTCGCCACGATGTTGTACTTGACAATACTGTTCGTTTCCATTTTATTCCATCATCCGAGTATGCTGCTTTCTTGCTATTATAAGCTATCGCTACAAATTTACCATTACCATAGCAAACATTAAACCAATTTATTTTATCAGGCAATGTTGACATTTTCCAATTGATTCCATCTTCCGAATATGCCGTTTTGTTGTCATCTACATTAGAAGAGGCTACCGCCACAAATTTACCATTACCATAGCAAACACCTCTCCAAAATTCGTGACTTGGCAATGTTGTCTCTTTCCAGTTAATTCCATCTTCCGAATATGCTGCTTCGTCGCTGTAATAAGATACCGCCACAAATTTACCATTACCATAGCAAATGCTAACCCAATTCGCCTTTTTAGGAACCTTTACAGTTTTCCATTTTATCCCATCAACGGAATATGCCGCTTTGTCATAGGCTACCGCTACAAATTTAGTTTGTTTTTTTGAGCCTACCGGAAGAGTGTTTCCAGGAACAAAATTAGCGGCAAGTATAACTCCTATTGTCAGTATCCAAATTATTGTTTTTTTATAATTTTTATTGTTCATATAGATTGTCTTTTTCAACATATAAGTGAAGCATTTTAACCATAAATTTTTAAGGAAGGGCTAATCACCGCTGTAACAAACGCTAAACCAAGTTGCTTTAACCGGCAATGTTGTCGCTTTCCAGTTAATTCCATCAACGGAATATGCCGCCTTGTTACTAGCATTAACAGCACCAGCTAACGCTACGAACTTACCGTTACCATAGCAAATACCAAGCCAATCCGCTTTATACGGCAATGTTGCCTCAAACCAGTTGATTCCATCTTCGGAGTATATTGCTTTATTGCTTTGACCGTGAGCTACAGCCACGAATTTGCCGTCACCAAAACAAACGTTAGACCAGAGCGCTCTAACAGGTAATTTTGACGATTTCCATTTGATCCCATTTTCTGAGTATGCTGCTTTATTGGTGTCTACATAGTTATCGGATTCCTTCATAAATTCTGCTATACGGTCGTCTTCAAAGTCACCGGACATCGCTACAAACTTACCATTACCATAGCAAACGCTTCCCCAAGCTGCTACAGCCGGCAATGTTGTAGCTTTCCATTTTATTCCATCATCAGAATATGCCGCTTTATTGCTATAAGCCAATCTGACTCCTGTTGATACCGATACAAACTTATCATTACCATAGCAAACACTTCGCCACCATGTTTTACTCGGCAAGACTGTTTTTTTCCAATTGATTCCGTCTTCCGAATATACCGCTTTATTACTGCCTTCAAGAGAATCACCAACTATAGCCATGAACTTTCCATTACCATAGCAAATATCGCACCAATCCGCTTCATACGGCAGAGTTGCCTCAAACCAGTTGATTCCATCTTCGGAATATGCAGCTTTGTTGGTGCGGTTAGGAGCTATCGCTACAAACTTACCATTACCATAGCAAACACTAAGCCAATAATCGTCATTAGGCATTTTTGTTTCAACCCATTTGATTCCATCAATAGAATATGCAGCTTTACCGTAAAAGGCTACAGCTACAAATTTGGGCTGATTTTTTGAATCTATAGGTTTGTTGCATCCGACTGTAAGATTAACAATAAATGCAATTACCAACGCTAATACCCGGATTTTTGTGTTTTTATAATTCCTGATTTTCATATAGATTGCTTTTTTACATACAGACATTTAGATACTATATTTAGTTAGCTCCGACTTGCTTGTGTCAATCTTTTTAATTTATAATTTCTATGAGTCGCCCTCATGCGAGGCTCTCGATCATACAGAGACGAGGTTATACGTCCGACGTATAAACACTCCCTTTGCCGTAGTCATCCGCCCCCATCGGAGAGTTTGCGGCAATTTGCAATAATAATTAGTTGCTAAAAAAATCCCGCTTTTTATAGATTGTTTTTGAAGGCGGACAAATGACCCAGGTAAAAAAAGAAATGCTCAATAGATGGAAACCGGACGATTCGGCCGAGTTGTACGGCATCCGTCGCTGGAGCGCGGGCTACTTTGATATAGCTCCTAACGGCGATGTGGTGGTGACGCCCTTTGACGACAAGAGCATATCGGTAAGTATAAAAGAAATAATAAACGGCATCTTGGAGAGAGGCATGAATATGCCTGTGCTTCTCAGAATTGAAAACCTGTTGGATGCCCAAATCGAAAACCTGCATAAGAGTTTTGCCGGCGCTATAAAGAAGTTCGGTTATAAGGGGAAATTCACGGGCGTTTTCCCCATAAAGGTAAACCAGCAGCAGCATGTTATTGACGAGATGACAAGTTTCGGCGCGAAGTTCCACCACGGACTTGAGGCCGGAAGCAAGGCCGAACTCATTGTGGCAATATCCATGCTGAGAGACGAAGACTCGTTCATTGTATGCAACGGCTACAAGGACGAGGAGTTTATGGACCTCGGCCTGTATGCCACAAAAATAGGCATAAGGTGTTTCTTTGTTATAGAAATGCCGAGCGAACTCGACCTTCTTTTAAAACGCAGCCAGGAGCTGGGAATATTGCCCAGCATAGGGGTGCGGATTAAACTTTCTTCCAAAGCCGGCGGCCACTGGAGCGACTCGGGGGGCGACCGCAGTATATTCGGGCTAAATACCAGCCAGCTCATCTCGCTTGTTGACAAGCTTCGCGAAAAAAATATGTTAGACTGCCTCAAACTTTTGCATTATCATCTCGGTTCGCAGATACCCAATATACGCGATATACGCTCGGCCCTCGTTGAGGCAAGCCGCGTTTACTCCGACCTTGTTAAAGAGGGAGCGCCAATGGGTTATCTCGACCTCGGCGGCGGTCTGGCTGTTGACTATGACGGTTCAAAAACCAATTACCAAAACAGCATGAATTATTCTCTTGATGAATACTGCGCCGACGTAATAGAAGTAATAATGAACATCCTGGATGAAAAAGAAATAAATCATCCTATCATTGTTACCGAATCGGGACGCGTCGCTGTCGCCTATTCATCGGTATTGCTGTTTAACGTGCTTGACCAGACAAGGTTTGAGGCGCAGGAACTGCCCGAAGCCATCCCCGAAAATTCACATGAACTTATAAAGAACCTCATTGAGACGCTTGGGTATGTCTCGCCAAAGAATATTCAGGAGTGCTTTAACGACGCCCTTTATTACCGCGACGAGGTAATGCAAAAATTCAAACACGGCGATTTTAGCCTGCGCGAGCGTTCGTTAGCCGAAACCATCTTTTGGAATATTATAAACGCCATAGCGCGCGAAAAGAAAAAACTGAAAAACATTCCGGCTGCGCTGGATGGAATAGACTCCACGCTCGCCGACATATATTATTGCAATTTCAGCGTATTTCAGTCTTTGCCTGATTCCTGGGCGGTTGGACATATATTTCCCGTACTTCCTATTCATCACCTTAACGAGGAGCCCACGCGCAACGTAATAATCGCGGATATAACCTGCGACTGCGACGGCAAGATTGACCATTTCGCAAGCTACGGCGATATACGCGATACCCTGCCGCTTCATGAATTGAAAGATAACGAGGAATACTATATCGGCGTTTTTCTTGTCGGCGCGTATCAGGAGACCCTTGGCGACCTTCACAACCTTATGGGGGATACTAACGTAGTGAGCGTAAGCGTCAACGCCAAGGGCGATTACGACTTTGTACACGAAATAGAGGGAGATTCGGTTGCCGACGTGCTTTCGTATGTGGAATACCAGCCGAAAATGCTTTTGGAACGATTCAGGGAAAAAGCCGAAAAGGGCGTGCGCACAGAAAAGATAACGGTAGCCGAGCGCCGCAAAATACTCACCGCTTTTGAAAACGGCTTGAACGGCTACACATATTTTGAACGATAACCTGCGGGCTGATTCAGCAAATTTCCCTTGACCGCAACACTATTCCATAAATAATAAGGCAAAATAAATCAACAAGGAAGGTCAGCAATGAAAGACTGTAAAAGCCGTTCTCCGTTCTGTTTAATTAAAAGAAACTCTTACTTACTCATAGTTTTAGTTCTCTGTTGTTTGTTTACCGTCTATGGACGAGACAAAGCGTATGCCGTAGATATAAGCGTCGGCGCGACAACATGGTACGCGTGGTGGGATTGGGAATATGATAACTCTGCCAACCAGAATCCTGATATAGACCCGATACTTTTTTTCGGCCCGGTCTTGTCGGTAAAACTAAATGAAGATTTTAATATAACTGCCGTATTCCTCTACGGCCAAACCGATATGAAATTTCCTGCTGGAGATGGATATAAAATAAAGCGATCTGATCTCGACCTCGCGCTTAATTACAGGCTGAATAATTATTTCAAGGTTTTCGGCGGGTTAAAGTATTTAGACTATACCTATTCAGCGAAGGGCGATCCTTTCAAGATGGAGGAATATGGTTTGGGCCCGGGATTAGGTTTAAGCTGCACTTACCCGATTAACGACCATTTGTTTCTCCTCGGTACTTTCTCGGGATTCTATTTGTGGGGCGAACAGGAGAGTAATTATAGTAATATAAAATATGACATTGAGACTTATGGAATTAACTCGACCTTATCAATTGCCTATTATATAGCTCCGGCATCAACGGCAATCAGCCTTGGTGGGAGATTCCAATATTTTATATCTAATGATAACAGGGATAAAGAAGATAAACTTTACGGTATTACGCTTACCGCAACGTATTCGGTTAGCCTTTAAGCCGAAGATTTCGGTTTTTTAAATGGCAGTAGGCAGATATTCATAGATTATGGAACCTTTCATATAAAAGAGCGGGTCTAACCGTATATAGAGTTGCGGAGCGATATTCTCCCGTACGGGATAATATAAACCAAATGTTGGCGAACATAATACGCAAGGGAGGAGTGTTATGAAAAAGAAACCGGTTACAACATTAGTATTGTTAGTTTCGCTTGTTATTGGGGCGGATATGACGTTTGGGAAGGACTTAAAAAAGGGTGATAAAATAAAAGGCCGAACGCTCACAATTTATAAGTTCAGTCAGCCCCTAAAGGAAAGTGATATCGATTTCAAAAGAGGGAATGGCAAATGGGCTAAACAGAAGAATCATACTGCCGAATTTGTTAATATGTATAACCAATTGGGGTATTTCTTGCTTGAAGAAGGTGACACGCTTACTGTTAATAATACCCGTCAACATGTTTTTATTGATGTGTGGACAACCAGTAGTACCGTTACTCATTCACTGCTTCAGGGTTCTGATGGAGATGGAAAGGGTTCAGTCAGAATAACGGCCGGCGGTAAGGACTTAGAGATGGAAGTAATTGGCGGCCGCACGCAGGAGACGCAAGACGGAAGAATTGATCACTTAATGACTTTTGTGTCTTCGGTTGATCTCAAAAAGATAAAAAATTGGGTTGACGGTTTGAAAAAATCACGTAAAACCTTTGATCAGCTTGCTGATGAAATAATAAGCCAAAAAAAAACCAAAGCCGGATTTTTAAGCGCTGCTGCCGGATTGGCCGGACCGTTTACCATACCGGAAGGCTCAGCTGAGGTATTCGCCCAATGGATTATTCAGGCAGAGATGGCCTATGCTCTTACCTATGCGTATGAGGGTAAGTTTGGGGATACTCTGATCGATCTATGTGTGCTTTTTGGCGATGATTCAAGGACTAAATCGACAATTAAAGCTGTCCGCAAAGTAGAACTAAAGGCGGTATCAAAAACACAGGTTAAGGCGGCAGTAGGCGAGTCTAAAAAAACCGTAACACTGCGGCTGTCAAGAGACCTAACCTCCAAATTAGGAGAAAAAATAAGAGGCAACGCCTGGAAGGGGTATCCTGTCATTTCTTCGGTTATAAACGATACTACTTCATTTAAAGACATTGATAAATTCGCAGCCAGGGCAAAAGCCTATTACAGCAATTGAATCCAGTGCAGGTGTTCCCCGCGTTCGTTGGGGAACACCTGCACTCGTTTTGGGAGCATCCCCATCGACGGATTTATTATCGTATTTAAACCGCACTTATGGCGGTTTAAATAAAAAACCCCATATTGGGAAGTCTAAAGGGTTGTGGGATGATATTCGTGGAGTAATATTCATAGATTATGGAACCTTTCATATAAAAGAGCGGGTCTAACCGTATATAGAGTTGCGGAGCGATATTTATAAGCCTCACCCGAGCTTAGGGAAAGGCAAATGGGGTATCCCCCTTATCGCAAAAAAGAAATATTCTCCCGTTACGGGATAATATAAACCAAATGTTGGCGAACATAATACGCAAGGGAGGAGTGTTATGAAAAAGAAAGTATTAGCGTGTCTGGTAGTACTCACAATGGTCGGCAT
>Ga0082212_10006862_pt1 | contig 15184 bp, 9 predicted proteins | sample TergutNt197P3_FD_71548 | JGI IMG/M metagenome (GOLD analysis project Ga0082212, IMG submission 71548) | Neocapritermes taracua P3 segment gut microbial communities from Petit-Saut dam, French Guiana - Nt197 P3 | ecosystem: Host-associated > Arthropoda: Insects > Digestive system > Gut ...
CGGTTGCCTACGGCATAATTGACAAGATAATCGAAATTGTAACTGTCTATCAGCTCTAAGTCGTTGCAGTTTTTCATGTGCTTGATATATTCTAGGGAGAGCAGGATATTGACCGGAAAGTTTAGTGTGAAAGCGTGTATCAGTATAAGGGCGCAACAAACACAAGGTATCGTTTATAATTTATGAGCAACACCCAACAAAAGAGTAAGTATATGAATAACGTGTGTTTTGCAGTGCGATTAATGTGAATCGTTTGGGGTATTCTGGGAGCTTGTTAAAATTTTTATCCAGGCGCTGCAGATTTTTTAGGGCGACCCTTCTTTTTTTGGGGGACTGTTTTGTTTGGCGATTTAATCCCGTTTTTTGGTTTTTGCTCATTGTCAGGTTGCGTAATGGCCAACCCTGGCTCTTCATGAATACAATTCAGGCCTTGGGCAAGTTGGGCATCTTTGCTATGACCGCTCTTGTTAATTGGTAGGACTTCACTAATACAACGACCTACTTTTTGTGCCGTATCGAGCTTTTGTGCTTCAATATTATTTGTATAGGCTACATCCAGGCTTTTGTCGTAAAGTGCTCCGCTTTTTAACATCGCGTATACATAACAAAGCAGTTTCCTTGCTACAGCTGTTATGGCTTTCTTGTCACCAAGCCTTTTTACATTGCGCCAGTACCAAAGTGACAGCCTGGTATTTCTTGTTTTTGTAGCTGCCCAGGCGCACTGAATCATCAGCGATCTTACATATTGGTTGGCTTTTTGGGTTTTGCTTGGACGGGCTTTGTCTGCGCTTTGATTTTCTTTGGGGGCTAACCCTGCCCATGCTGCCAAGTGGTTGGCAGTTTTGAATGATGTTAAATCTGTTCCTATCTCGGCGATAATGTACATGGCTGACAACTCGCTCATGCCAGGTATGCTTGATATGATTCGGATGGCTCCAATGTGTTCCTTTGACAAACGCAGCATATGCTCATACACTTCTGCCATTTCCTTGTCGCAGCTTTCTATTTTCTTGAGTTGCAGTTTTAACAGGGGGCGGCTGGTCAGTTTCATGACCCCGTTTATGGCGTATTCGATTTCCTCGGCGGTGTGTTTGCACCGTTTGTCCAATTCTGCCTGTATGTCTGCAACGCTTAGTGTGCCTTTGTCGGCTAGCTTCGTGAGTATCTTTGCTCCGCTGACTCCTGTTATGTTGCTTAAGACGCTTGACAGCTTGAAACCGTTCATTTGGAGCAGTTTTTCTACCCTGTTGATCTGGCGTGCCCGCTCTTGAACGAGCTTTTTGTAGTAGCGGGTATATTCTCTGAGTGCCCGAAATGGTCTTGCGACGATAAAGCTTTTTAGCACAAGGCCGAACATGCAAAGTCTCGATAGCCATTTTGCGTCTTCTTTATCCGTTTTTGGCCGCCCGGGGGCATTTTTTAAATCCCGCGCGTTTCCTACGCCGATATTGAGGCCACTTACTTCTTCTAATATCCAGTAGATGGGCATCCAGAATACTCCTGTACTTTCCATGAGTACCTTGAAGCATTTTAATGAGGCGAGCCAGTCTCGTAACTCGTATAGGGCTTTTCTCATTGTGCTGAATGTCTGGATGATGACTTTTCCGTCTGCGCTCCCATCGCCGATCCGGACGCAGGCGTCGATTTTGTCTTTGTGGACGTCCATGCCGCAGGCGATGACGCCTGGTATTGTTGTTTGCATGGTTTCTTGTTCTTCTTCTGTTTTTGCTTGCATGATAACCTCCCCCCAATATATAACGTATTTTAGTATTAGCAAGCATCCGTATTATCTGAATTGTTTTTGAAGTTTAGTGTTCGGCCTATTATGGCGGAATTTGCGGTTCTCTAAGATAATACATTGGCTAAGTTACGTTAACGGGATTAAATCGCCAAAATTCCCAGCGGCCTACAATGCTTGCTAATATTATTGTTTTACAACATTTTTCTCTGTTTTCAAAGTGATAAATACCACCCTCTGTAATGGGTGGTATTTTTAGTTTGTGCGATTGGATGCTAATTTGAGGATGGTGTAGCCGCTTTCATGCATTGGCGGTGAAGGATGGATTTTTCATATTAGTTACGGAAAGAGGGTTCCTGTCCTCTGCGTGGAATGTGCGAACTATGTCCGCTGTGTTGAGACGAGGACGGAAAAATGCCCGAAAGATCCGAAACCTTTTTGTACGGTCTGTGATATCAAATGCTATAGGCCGGAAATGGCCGAGTATGCGAGGAAGATAATGCGTTACTCGGGGCCGAGATCACTCTTTTCCCGTTATTGGCGGCAAGCTGTGTGTCATATAGTGGAGAGCAGACGATCTCGCAAGAAAACGTAAGTTCGCGAAATAATTTGTATGGTGGACACGGCGAGAGGGGGGGGAGGGTTCCAAGAACGACCAAATTAATTTATTGAAGGTGGCTGGAAGGATGGGCATTGTATAATTTGCACAGGACGGTTGAGTGATACAAAACAAACTCATTTGGGGGGAGGAAATTCAAAATGGATTCTCAAAATGCACTTGAATGTGCCAAGGGGCTTGCCAGCTGTTTATATAATCAGGATGCAAAACCTGCGGCTACGACCATCGAAAAGCTGCGGCAGTTATCCGAGGATCGCTTTCAGGATCATTCTGGAATAGCACTTGAATATGCTAAAGGGCTTGTTAGTTTATCAAAGAAAGCTGAAGTTTATAAAACTATGATTCATGAGAAACTCCAGTTGCTCTCCGAAGAGCGATTTAAGGACAATGCAGAAATAGCACTCAAATATGCCGATTATCTTATCAGCCTGTCACGATATGAATATGGCCGCAAGGCTGAATCTGCAGTTGAGAAGCTACAGAAATTATCTGAAGATCAATTTAAAGATCATGCAGAGATAGCAGTTAAATATGCCGAAGGGCTTGCCCACTTATCTGGCAAACAGGATAAGGAACCTGCGGCTAAAACCATGGAAAAGCTACAGCAGGTATCTGAAGATCGGTTTAAGGATAACACGGAAATAGCATGTAAATACGCTGTTCGGCTTCAGAGCCTGCTATTTAAGCAGGTATATAAAAAAGATTGGGCGTCTGCGACTGAGACTTTTAAGAAACTGGAACAATTGTCTGAAGACCGCTTTAAGGATAATGTGGAAATAGCACTTGAATATGCTCAAGGTCTTTTTACTCTATCATGTGATCAAAATAAGACATCTGCAGCTGCAACCATTGAAAAACTGCGGCAGTTGTCCGAAGAGCGATTCAGTGATAACGAGAAAATTGCCGCTATATATACACGCAGATTGGAGTATAAACCAACAAAATCAACAGATGAATATGAAAAAGCAGTTCTTAATAGATTGAAAATCCTTCCAGAAAATAAAATCACATTTGTATTAAGGTTTTTCATAGACCGTCAACGCAAACTTGTGGAAGGATTCGATAATGAATTTAAAGAAACCCTATTGGAAATCTTTGTCGATGGTTTGAGATACATGGAGGAATACGCTTTGGGGCAGATGGTGCAATCTGAGTTGACTGAAATAAAGCATTCCGTTGAGGAGAAAATGCCTAATTCTGATGATTATGTTAGTGAAGGAGAGGACGATTATACAGCTTGTGCCCAAAACGCCCTGATTGCACTGCTGGAAGGGTTGCAGTTCTGTGCCAGTGGGGATTTCTCCAATGCTGAGAGTTCAATCGCGATTGCTTTGGAAACTGTTGATGTGGTGAATTATTCGAGAAATGAAAATTATAACGAGGAGAAGGTTTTTAAAAGAGAATACAAAATTATAGCTGAACTCATTGATCTTTCCGAAAAAAAGGATATTAATAGGAAGTTGTTCGATCGTGCTGCAAAATCAATTGAAAAAAAGCCGATCATCACATGATATATGAAAAACAGGATGCCGATTTTCATTCATAGTAGCATTATCCTCCATCATGCACACCCTCGACAGGTATTTTTCGTCGTCCTTGCCAAGGCTCAAAGAATAAAAATATTGAGAGATGGTGTTATTTCTAGAAAAATATACATAACACAAAAAACGCAAGCACCACCGATAAAGCATTGAGACTGTATACGCTGTATGATACACTGGTGAGTAGGAGATCAAATACTGAGGAGGAGATCACAAATGGGCTTAATCAAAGCAGCTATGGGCGCTGCAGGCGGCGCAATGGCGGATCAATGGAAAAGGTATTTCTATTGCGATGCCATAGATGTGAATGTGTTGGCGGTCAAGGGTAGAAAACGGGAAGATGCCCGGTCTTCCAATACAAAAGGCACAGAAAATATCATCGCCAGCGGGTCCATTGTCGCGGTGGCGGACGGCCAGGCTATGGTGATTGTGGATCAAGGAAAAATTGTGGAATTCTGCGCTGAACCGGGGGAATTTGTCTATGACGCTTCCACGGAGCCGAGTATTTTCAATGGAAAATTAGGCAGCAGCATTCGCAAGACCTTTGCCGCGATAGGAAAACGTTTTCAATTTGGCGGGCAGCCGGCGAAAGATCAACGCATTTATTATTTTAATCTCAAAGAGATTGTGGGCAATAAGTATGGAACGCCGAGCCCGGTTCCGTTCCGAGTGGTCGACCAAAACATCGGCTTGGATGTGGATATTGCTATTCGCTGTAATGGAGAATACTCCTATAGGCTCACAGATCCGTTGCTTTTCTATGCCAATGTCTGTGGAAATATTGATTTTGAGTATCGCCGGGATCAGATAGACAGCATGTTAAAAAGTGAACTTCTCACAGCTCTGCAGCCTGCCTTTGCAAAAATCAGCGCCATAGGCGTGCGCTACAGCGCCTTGCCGGGACACACTCATGAAATGGCTGACGCGTTAAATGAAGTTCTTTCGCAAAAATGGGCCGGACTTCGGGGGCTCGCTATTGCGTCTTTTGGCATTAACAGCGTGACGGCATCGCCGGAAGATGAGAAAATGATCAAGGAACTGCAGCGCACATCTGTCATGCGCAATGCCGGGATGGCGGGGGCGACACTGGTGACTGCTCAAGCCGATGCGATGAAAACAGCGGCTGGAAATCCGAACGGAGCGATCATGGGCTTCTTAGGCATGAATGCCGCTATGGGGGCTGGATCCAATGCGGGAACTTTTTACTCAATGGACGCACAGCAGCAACAGCAGCAACAACAGCAGCAGCAATTCGGACAACAGCAACCGCAGTTCGGGCAGCAACAATTTCAGCAGCAACCGCAGCAGCAACCGCCCCATCAAACAGGCCAGCCGGGGCGGTCTCAGTCTCCGGGAGAATGGACGTGTGCCTGCGGCGCCGTTAATAGTGGAAAATTCTGTATCGAATGCGGGAAGACTCAGCCTCAGCCTGCGGAAGGTATGTGGAGATGTGCCTGTGGCACAGAAAGCAAGGGTAAGTTTTGTAACGAGTGTGGAAAACCTAAACCTGATGGCAGTTGGATATGTGGATGTGGAGTGACCAACAAAGGGAAGTTTTGTAGTGAGTGCGGCAAACAGAAGACGTAAAGAGAGGTGCAGGATGGCAGGGAATTGTGGCAGGGTTGATTCTGGTGCAAATAGTCAATTTGCACCAGAATCAAGGCTTAAAGGGGGACGAAACGGTTGAAAAAACCAAGCGGGTTATGGGTGATTGTGCATCTTCTGTTTTTGGGCGCTTTCAATATAGTTTTTTTCGTGTTAAAAGGGACGGACAATTTACCGTCCGTATGGATTTCCTATGGGGCGATACACTTGGCGTATGTGCTGGTTTGGGGGCTGCCGTTCACGGGACTCAAAAGGGCGGATATATTTGGAATCAGTTCGACGGTTATTCTGCACATCTATTTTTGGATTGAATTCGTTGTTGGGATTGTTTTTATCAGTGTGGAGCCGCAAAGCTGGGAAGTGGCTTTTGTGGTTCAGTTGATCGTGTTATGTATCTTTGTCGCGGCGGCGCTCCTGGGAAGGATAGGGGGTCACTATGCTCAAGAGGGAGAGCCTATGCGGGACGAGTTGGCAAGGAATACGAAACAGACGGATTATGTAAAACTGGCGCAAACCAAACTTGACATTCTTCGGCGAGGGACTCTGGATATGGGTTTGAAAAACCATGTAACTGAGGTGACGGATTTTTTTACTGAAAAATCCTTGGGGCCGGAAAAGAACACTCTAAAATTGATGAACTATACAACGCAATTTGTGACGGCGGTGGGGAGTAAGGATCAGAAAGCTGTGGAAGCGGCTAAGAAGGCACTGTTGGATTATGTGCTGTGATGTTGTATTGTGATGTTGTATTGTGATGTTGTATTGTAATGCTGTATTGTGATGTTGTACTGTAATGCTGTATTGTAATGCTGTATATAGTATTATTTTCTGCGCAGGGAAATAATACAGAGATAATAAATCAGTACTACAATAACAGGGAGGATCAAAGTATGAATGAAATTCAGCGGGTTGCTGTCCTAACCAGTGGGGGAGACGCTCCGGGGATGAACGCCGCGATACGCGCGGTTGTACGCAAGGGAATTGCGTTGGGATTGGATGTGTTCGGAGTGGAGCATGGGTTTCTGGGGCTCATAAAAGGAAAAATGCGCCAGATGAACTTGGGGTCAGTGGCAGATATCATCCATCGTGGGGGAACTGTTCTCAAAACGGCACGCTGCAAAGAGATGTTTGAGCCTCAAGGGGTGGCCCAGGCGGTTCAGACTTTGGGTGAGTCAGGGATTGAGGCTTTGGTTGTGATTGGCGGTGACGGGTCTTATCGGGGCGCTCAGGCGATTCAAACTCACGGTATTCATGTGGTAGCGGTTCCGGCGAGTATTGACAACGATATTGTTGGGACGGAGCGCACCATTGGTTTTGATACGGCGGTCAATACGGCTGTGGCGGCGATCAGCAAAATCCGTGATACGGCCAGTTCGCACGAACGAGCTTTTCTGATTGAGGTTATGGGCCGCAACTGCGGAGATATTGGACTGAGAGCGGGGTTGGCTATTGGCGCGGAATCTTTGCTTATTCCTGAGGTGCCCTATGACCTGGATGATGTTGCCGAGAAAATTATTCGAGGCGTCAATCGCGGTAAAAACCACAGCATCATTATTGTTTCGGAAGGAGCGGGGGATATCTGGCAGATTGCTGACAAGCTGAGAAGCGCCACGGGCTTCGATAGCCGGGTGACGGTTTTGGGACATATTCAGCGCGGCGGCGCGCCGACGGCTGAGGATGCTGTGCTGGCTGCGGCTATGGGCAGCCGGGCTGTTGAGGCGATAAAACGGCTTGCGCCTGGGGCTGCCGAGCCTCTCAGCCTCATGGTGGCTTTGGACTGTCAGGTGGTGGTCACACGCCCGTTGGCGGAGGCTTTTACGGGGGAGCGGGTTTTTGATAGAGAACTCTATGACTTGGCCGGTGATTTGTCTATTTGATAGGGCTCCCCTTGATATGCAGGAAATTTTTTCACGCAGCAATTTTTTCACGCAGCACTTGCTATTTATCTTATAATTTTGTAAAATAACTATTGGAAGGATGGGGAACCTTCCAGGGGGAAAACTTATATGGTTTCTGAAGCAGGCAGTGGAACGTACGCTGCCTGCTTCCTTGACAGTGTTTTTTTAAACAGCGGCTTCCGTAACAAGGCTATTTATGGTATGATTTTTGTAAAGAGTTTTTCAACTTATAGACGACAGGAAAAGGTGAAAAATAAGAGTATGAGCAAAGAAAGATTTGAAGACTGGCTGGGAGAGAAACGCAAGGTGACGGTTTCGGATGCATTCAGAGCTGAGAGATCTCTCGGTGAGGATGTATATGCCCGCGCCACCCGGGATCGGTTAGGGTTTTGGGAAGAGCGGGCCCGGGAGTTGCACTGGTTCAAAAAGTGGGATTCTGTTTTGGAGTGGAATCCGCCTTGGGCCCGGTGGTTTGACGGAGGTCAGTTGAATGCGGCGTATAATTGCCTGGATCGGCATTTGGAGGGTCCGCGCCGGATGAAGCCGGCTCTGATTTTTGAAGGGGAGGGCGGAGACAGCCGCACCCTGACTTACGAACAGCTGCACGCCGAGGTTGGAAAGACAGCGAACTTCTTTAAGTCTTTAGGGGTGGGCAAAGGGGATCGTGTGGTCTTATATATGCCTATGAGTGTTGAAACCGTGGTGTGTATGCTGGCCTGCGCCCGCATTGGCGCTGTCCATTGTGTGGTCTTTGGCGGCTTCAGCGCGGAGGCGCTGCGGGAGAGGATTATGGACTCTCAGGCAAAGCTGCTTGTCACAGCGGACGGGGGTCGGCGCCGGGGCAGGATCTTGAATATGAAGCAGATTGCGGATGAGGCGCTTCAGGGGAACCAGGGCGGATGTGCCTGTGTGGAGAAGGTCGTGGTGGTTGAACGGACAAAAACACCTGTTTCCATGGGGGAACGTGATATTTTCTACGATGAGGGTGTCAAGGATATGGCGGTTGAGTGTCCGGCTGAGGTTATGGAAGCCGAAGATATGTTGTTTGTACTTTATAACAGCGGCACTACGGGCAAACCTAAGGGGATTGTGCATACGACCGGGGGCTATATGACGGGGGTCGCAACGACCCATAAATATGTGTTTGACCTCAAAGAAGATGATGTGTATTGGTGTACGGCTGATGTGGGATGGATCGCGGGGCACAGTTATTGTGTTTATGGGCCGTTGGCTAATGGAGCTACAGTACTGCTTTTTGAGGGGACGCCGGATTTTCCGGACAAGGATCGCTATTGGGATATTGTGGAGAAATACAGGGTGTCTATTTTCTATTCGTCGCCCACAGCGATTCGCACGTTCATGAAATGGGGAGTGCCTTATCTGGAGAAGCATGATCTGACGAGCCTGCGGGTGTTGGGAACGATGGGTGAACCTATTAATCCTGAGGTATGGATGTGGTATCACAAATATGTGGGGGGCGAACGGTGCCCGATCTGTGATACGTGGTGGCAGACGGAGACGGGTATGATGATGCTGTCGCCTGTGGCGGGGCTGGTGGATATGAAGCCGGGCTCGTGCACGCTGCCGGTTCCCGGGGTGAAGATGAATGTTGTGAACCGGGCGGGGGAAGCTGTGGAATGGGGGTATGGCGGCTATCTGACGGTGACGGAGCCGTGGCCGGCTATGATGCGTACGGTATATGGCGATGACAATAGATATGTAAAAACTTACTGGAGCCATTGGCCTGGGGTGTACTTTACAGGTGATGGTGCGCGCCGGGATGAAGACGGATATTTTTGGGTTGTGGGGCGGGTGGATGATGTAATCAATGTGTCGGGACAACGCATCGGAACTATGGAGGTGGAGAGCGCCCTGCTGGAGCATCCGGCTGTGGCGGAAGCGGCCTGTGTGGGGAAAGCTCATGACTTGAAGGGGCAGGCTCTGGTGGTGTTTGTGACGCTGCGGGATGAAAAGGCGTCGAAGGATGGAGTGATTGCGGAGCTGCGTCAGTTTTTGGTGGGGAAAATTGGGGCCTTTGCGCGGCCGGAGGAGATTTATGTTACAAATGATTTGCCAAAGACCCGATCGGGGAAAATTATCCGCCGATTGTTGAAGGATATCGCTGAAGGGCGCGGTCTGGGGGATACAGCAATGGAGGGGTCAAATGTCTTGAAGGAGCTGTATAAGGGGTAAGGGACTGGCGAGGAATAAAGTTAATCATGAATCATGGACATTTTTTGATTTTTTTCTAAAATTAAGCGGACATATTCTTGCGGTGAAGAGTGCAAGCTAAATAAGCATTCGGATAATTGAATTTTACTTGTGTATGAGCAGTTCACTGTTGTATTTATCCTAACTCACAGTCCTTTGACACTAAGATCCGAATGTCTATGTTGCAACAATTGAATAGGGGAGGACTAGAAAGATGAAAGATTGGCTTTACAAGACAGCGTTGGTTTTGACAATTATTGGTGCTGTCAACTGGGGATTGATCGGATTGTTCAATTTAAACTTTGTTGCTATGCTCTTTGGTGTGGGCACAATCTTAACGAAGGTGATCTATACCCTGATCGGGTTGGGTGGTCTGACGACGATTGGGCTGTTGTTCATGGATATTGAACGGGAGACTATTCATGACCATGAGAGAAGCATTGCCAGATCCTCTTATTAACATGAGGATCTAACAGTGAGACACACTGGGTAAACCTGTGCTATGGTTTTTGTAAAACCAAATTTTGCAAAAAAATGTTTTGCAGAAGGGCTGCGGCGGTTTAACGCGGCAGCCCTTTTCCTGATATTGAGTTTGAAAGAGGAGATTTGTGTAGAAATTTGGATACTTTTTGTTTTGGGCTTGCATTGCTGGTATCAGATGATATAATAAGATAAATGTGAAGTGTTCGGCTAAGTGAATAAACGAGGCTCGGAGCCGTCATAAAATCTGATCATGGCGTTTGAGTCTATTTGAGTTTTTTGTTTAGTGTGCTTTTCGTTTGATGTAAATTTGTGTGATGTAAAGATGTGAGGTGCATTTTACATACTATATTGAGGAGGTATTTTTTTGCCAAAAGAACACAGATTACAGATTATCCCTTTGGGGGGACTGGGAGAAGTCGGCAAAAACATGACAGTGATCCGTTTCGAGAATCAGATTTTGGTTATTGACGCGGGGCTGGCTTTTCCGGAGGATGATATGCTGGGGATTGATCTGGTTATCCCTGACTATTCGTATTTGGTTGAGAACCAGGATATGGTTCTGGGTATTATTATTACCCATGGCCATGAGGATCATATTGGGACACTGCCGTATTTGCTCAGAGATCTGCATGTTCCTGTTTTTGCCACGAAATTGACGTCGGGGTTGATTGAGGCGAAGCTGCAGGAGAGCAATGGGAGACTGATGGGTAATGTTGTGGAGCCGGGGGACTTGGTGCGGCTTGGGGATTTTAAGGTGGAATTTATCCGGGTGAATCATAGTATTCCGGATTGTGTGGGTCTGGCGATTCATACGCCGCTGGGAACGATTGTTCACTCTGGGGATTTTAAAATGGATCATACGCCGGTCTCGGGGGATATTTTAGATGTGGCGAAGTTTTCGGAATTGGGGAAGAAGGGGGTTTTGTGTCTTCTTTCTGATAGTACGAATGCGGAGAGGCCGGGGTTTACCCAATCGGAAGCTGATGTGGGCCGGGTCCTGAATCATGCTTTTCAATCGGCTAAGGAAAGGGTGATTCTGGCGAGTTTTGCTTCGAATATCAATCGTATCCAGCAGGTGATCAGTGCGGCGGTGCTGACGAACCGCAAGGTGGCAATTATGGGGCGCAGTATGCTGAATTATGCGACGATTGCGGCTGAGCTGGGGTATCTGACGGTGCCGGATGGGATTCTTCTGAGCGAGGATGAAATCTTGACGCTGCCGCCTAATGAGGTGTGTATTGTCATGACGGGAAGCCAGGGTGAGCCGATGTCGGCTTTGACGCGTATTGCGATGAATGACCATAAGAAGATGGAGATTCAACCGGGAGATACTGTGATCATTTCGGCGAATCCGGTGCCGGGCAATGAAAAGTCTGTGTCCCGCACTGTGGATCAATTGTTCCGGCAGGGGGCTAATGTGATTCATGGGTCATCGTCGGGGGTTCATGTTTCGGGGCACGCGAGCCAGGAGGATTTGAAGCTTCTTTTAAATATTGTGAGGCCGAAGTATTTTATTCCGGTGCACGGCGAGTACCGCATGTTAATCAATCACGGCAAGATTGCGGAAAAGTTGGGGATTCCCAGTGAAAATATTTTTATTGCGGAGAATGGCAGTGTTATTGAATTCACGCGCAGGGGCGCGGGGATGACGGGAAAGGTTTCTGCGGGGAAGATTCTTGTGGATGGTTTGGGGGTTGGGGACGTTGGTAATATTGTGCTGAGAGATCGCAAACAGCTGGCCCAGGAGGGGATTCTCATTGTGGTTCTGACGATTAACCGGGCGACCTGTGAGATTGTTGCGGGTCCGGATGTGGTGACCCGGGGATTTGTGTATGTGCGGGAATCGGAAAGTATGCTTGATGAAGCGAGGGAAAAGGCTCGCCAAGCGGCGGAAAAGTGTCTGGAAGGCGGCGTTGTGGAATGGGTGGCTATGAAAAATCAGGTGCGGGATACGTTGAATAAACATTTCTATGAAAAAACCCGCCGTCGTCCGATGATTTTGCCAATTATCCAGGAGGTGAAGCTGGGGGAAGGGAAGGCCGGTGATGTGAGAGCAGCGGAGGCGAAGTTGAGCGAGGCCCTTTAAAAGGGGTATAGGAGTTTTCGTTTTCAGGAGACAAACCATAGTTAATGGATCATAAGGGGCATCACTCGGGACGTGAAAAGTGAAAAATGACGTGCAAAATGACGTGCAAAATGGTTGACATTTGGCAGGGGTTTCGATATACTGTCTACTGTTCTCAATTTTTACGGATCGTTAAAATGCCTGGCCCGTTGGTCAAGTGGTTTAAGACACCGCCCTTTCACGGCGGTAACACGGGTTCGAATCCCGTACGGGTCACCAAGTTCTGCCGGCTGATGAGAAGTGAGGTGCTCGGCCCCGTGGTGTAGTGGTTAACATGCCTGCCTGTCACGCAGGAGATCGTCGGTTCAAGTCCGATCGGGGTCGCCATACTGGAATCGAGCATCTAGCCTCTTACTTCTAAATTGGGGTGTAGCCAAGCGGTAAGGCACCGGACTTTGACTCCGGCATGCGATGGTTCGAATCCATCCTCCCCAGCCATATTTCTTCTCTTGGGCCATTAGCTCAGCTGGTAGAGCACCTGACTCTTAATCAGGGTGTCGCAGGTTCGAGGCCTGCATGGCCCACCAGGATAGGATCTATGATGTTTATGCGGGTGTAACTCAGTGGTAGAGTGTCACCTTGCCAAGGTGAAAGTCGCGAGTTCGAATCTCGTCACCCGCTCCAAAATGTTTCAAAGGTTTTTCGTATCGTTTGGTTGACTTTTGTTTCTTGTTATTGGTATTATGGGTTAAGGTTGAGGGTACAGCGTTTGCCCAATAAGTATGTGGCGGCGCTATGGTGTGCGCTCGTGGCTCAGCTGGATAGAGCGTCTGACTACGAATCAGAAGGTCCGGGGTTCGAATCCCTGCGAGCGCGCCATTTTTATTTATTTGTTTGTGTTGCTGTTATAGCTCAGTAGGTAGAGCGTATCCTTGGTAAGGATAAGGTCACCGGTTCGATCCCGGTTAACAGCTCCATTTGGCGGGAGTGGCGGAACTGGCAGACGCGCACGTTTGAGGGGCGTGTGGTGAATACCGTGTGGGTTCAAGTCCCACCTTCCGCACCATGATTCTTCTAAGCTATACTGTTTGATCATCTTTCAACTTTATTGTATTATGGAGAAGTACTCAAGTGGCTGAAGAGGACGGTTTGCTAAACCGTTAGAGTGGGTAACTGCTGCGAGGGTTCGAATCCCTCCTTCTCCGCCAATCGCTCTAGCTGTTAACACGATCGGGGGGTCATCTTGAAACCAAGGAGGATATTGCAATATAGTTAAGCTTTAAGGCAGGGTAGCCAAGTGGTCTAAGGCAAGTGGTTCATACCCGCTCATTCGAGGGTTCAAATCCCTCCCCTGCTACCAACAGTGTTTATACCAATATTATGCGGGTGTAGCTCAGTGGCAGAGCTCCAGCCTTCCAAGCTGGCTACGTGGGTTCGATTCCCATCACCCGCTCCAACCATAAATCAAACCCGAGCTAAAACTTTTCTAAAATTTTAGCTCGGTTTTTAATTCTTCCTCATGTACTTTAAAGGCCGATAAAACCCGGAGAATTCCAACATGGAATAAACGATTCGGAAGAAGGTTTCGTCATTAGTAAAATCAAAGCCTGCTTCCTGATAGGTATTCAGGAGCTGATTTATTTTCATATGAAGCAATCCTATAGCCCCTGAAAACGACTCGCAATAAAGGTCTTTCATAGCCCAAGCATAGGCCCCAATATCTGCGTGGATTGCCTCTTTTAAAGATTCTGTCATTTCGGCCTTCTCGATTAAGGGAATCCCCGCTTCATCGGTAAGTGTTTTTATCATCCAAATCTCTGTAAGCGTCGCATAGGCTAGATAAGGATCTGACAGCATCTGGTCAAGAGAACTCAAAACTGAACGGCTGAGTATCATCTCTTGTATCTCTTGGATGTCCACAGGCGAGTCCAGTTCTTCGCTTAAATCTTTCCTGACCATTTGCAGGAACTTTATCCTCTGCTCAGCATAATCTCCACCCAACAAGTCAGGGGAAAAGAATTCATGCTGACTTCTCGGAATATGAAAATCCTTTCGGAGTTCTTCTTTTTCTTCTGTAGTCAGTTCCCGCAACAAAGATAGTGGATCTTTTGTTCGTTCCTTAAGTTCTTGGTATTTCTCCCATAATCCCTTGCTGTTAGTAACCAATAACTCTTTTAATCTAGGCCTAACAGCCCATAAACAATCGAAGAAATCCCGGACATAGAAATCGTCAACCGCAAAATGGCTTATCCAACCTTCACAAACCAAGTTGTCAAAAGATAAGGTCAGGGGTTCAACGTAATCTTCATACTGAGGAATGATGAGAAGGGTCTTCCGAGCTTTTTCTTCTTCTTCTTCTTCCCACTCCCAACCCCAACCCAGATTTCCGGCTTCCTCAGCCAGCTGATCAAGAATTGATTCTGAGTCTTCCGATCTGTGCAGGCACATTGTATAGTGGATTCTATCTTTTCTATAGTCCATATCGTTAACGGCATTCCTCTCCCCTCAATAACTTGCGATCCTCAACTTATTCAGCATATTTTTGATTTCATTGACATCACCTCTCCAGCATATAACTATATCATCAATGTTAACACAAAGCAGCATAAGAGTGAAGCTTGTCTGCTTGTCTGCTTGTCTGACCACTAACCACTGATCACTGACCACTTGCGGGCAAAGCCCGCATTAGATTGGCGATAAAATACGAATATAAAAAATTCCATAAAATACCTACAAAATTCCTTGAAAATTAATTTGACATCAAAGGAGCCAGCGTGATACTATAGTAAAGCGTCTGCAGGAGACCCCTGCAGAATGTCTGTGAAAAGGGCCTGGAAAGCCAAGCGTTACAAGGGTTTTATGAGTTACAAGTTATAAGTTACGAGCCACACATAGGAAGCCCTTTTCAAAACGGTCATTGAAAACTAAACAGCAAGAGAAGACCCCTGGAAAGTGCGCAAGCACAAGAAAGGGAGAAGACGACGGATAAAAAAAGCAACGCAAGCGGGTAGGACTGTGGAGCGA
>Ga0082212_10005650_pt2 | contig 15181 bp, 16 predicted proteins | sample TergutNt197P3_FD_71548 | JGI IMG/M metagenome (GOLD analysis project Ga0082212, IMG submission 71548) | Neocapritermes taracua P3 segment gut microbial communities from Petit-Saut dam, French Guiana - Nt197 P3 | ecosystem: Host-associated > Arthropoda: Insects > Digestive system > Gut ...
CGGGCCGCCATACCATCGTTACGCTTAAAGGAAGTTTCCACGGCAGAACAATCACCACGCTTTCCGCCACAGGACAGGAAAAGTTCCACAAGGACTTTGGCCCCTTTACCGAGGGTTTTGTTTACATTGACGGTAATAATATCGAAGCTCTTGAAAAAGCACTGGATCAAAAAACCGTTGCGGGCCTGTTACTGGAGGCTGTACAGGGCGAAAGCGGTATCAGACCCCGAAGTGAAGAGTTTATTAAAACTGCGGCCCAACTCTGCGCCGAACGGGACATACTGCTGATGTTTGATGAAATTCAATGCGGCTTAGGAAGAACCGGAACATTCCTTGCCTGTGAACAATACGGAGTAAACGCCGATGTCGTTACCCTGGCAAAAGGTCTGGCCGGAGGAATTCCCGCAGGAGCATTTCTTGCCGGAGAAAAAACAGCCGATGTTTTACAGTCGGGCGATCACGGTTCGACATTCGGAGGAAACCCGCTCGCAAGTGCGGCGGGAATAGCCGTCCTGGATACAATAGCCAATCCCGCTTTTCTCGGGGAGATAGCACGCAAGGGACAAAAATTTAAAACCATACTGGAATTGTGGAATCATCCTCATATTACAGAAATCCGCGCACGGGGAATGATGTTTGGTATCGACCTTGATATCGAAGCATGGCCCATACTGGAAGCAGCCCTGAAAGAAAACCCCGGACTACTTCTTTTAAGCGCCGGAACCAATACCCTGCGGCTTCTTCCGCCGTACATTATCAGTGATGCGGAAATAGATCAGGGACTGGAAATCGTAAAGAAAATGCTTGACTGAGGTTTTAACTTCAGTTTTTGGAAAAGCTTCTTACCCCTATCGCTGCCGATCAACCTGTACGATGCGGCTTTCCACTTCTCCGGCCATAGCCTCTTTATCCATAGCACGGAAAATTTCACCTGAACGGCGCCAGGACATGTTTGCAGCGCCGGAGTTTCCTACCTTAAAAAAAACATCGCCTCTGGCCGCCCAGTCCATTGCCAGTCCAAAGGTATTTTCGGCCCGGCGATCAAAATCTATGGCGCGATCCAGAGCTTCCATAGCGCCCTGATAGTCTTCGGCCACAGAACGGATAGAAGCGATTAGGTACCAGTCATAACCTGCCTGTTCCAGATAGTTATCTTTGGTATGAATGGAAAGTGCATTCATTATTGATTTTTCCGCTTCGGAATACATGCCAAGTTCTTTTTCCGCCAGACCCTTTACAGTCCAGCTTACCGCATAGAGCATATTGTCCTGTTTGAGTTTTCCCTGTTCATTCTGAACCAGAAAAAGCGTTTCTTCCGGATCTGCTCTGCCGGCCAGCAGCAAACTTCTTGCACGGAATACCCGGGCGGCCGAAGCAAGAGTCGGTTCTCCGGAAAATTCACCTTCTATTTCCGCTCCTCTCCAGATTCTTTCAGCTTCCGCAACACGGCCCAGGGAATACAAGGTACTTGCCCTGGCAAGGTTTACCCGAATCCGCAGAGCCGGCCGGTCGGTTGTTACGGCAAGCCGCCATGCTTCGTCCAGCATTCTGAGCGCTTCTGCAAAGTTTGCCTGATCTGCTTCTTTATTGGCCTGGCCTATCAGAGTGTCGGCCATGGACTGGACAGTAAAAACCTCCGGCGGACGTTTTGGAACAGAAGAACAGCCGGCAAGTACCAGCACCTGCAAAAAAAATAAAAAAAACGGATTAATCACTGATTTATTTGGTTTGTTTATCATTCCTGTTTTCCTGTCCTAGAACCGTATGTCCCTGGGGTTGGTACCGCTGGAATCAATTTCGGCATGATCGGGGATCCCCCTTCTGAGCAAAGGATTATTCCGGAGGGAAATGAGTACATCTTCGGCAGCTCTGACAGCAGTACGCGCTTCAGCAAGGAGGCTGAGTAATTGCGGCATTTCCCGCGGGATATAACTGGTGGCTTTTTCTATATGATCCAGAGTTCCTGACAGAGAAACAAGAGATGCTTCCAGAGCATGGAGCGTTTGAGCATCGCCATTAATGATACTTCTGACACCGCGAGGATTGGCCATATCTGCAGCCAGGTTAGCGGTCAGTTTTTCTATGTTTACAATAATTTGGCCCAAAGCGATGGCGGCATTTTCATTCGGTCTTACAGTCAGCCCTTCAATTACTTCCATGGCTTTTTCCAGAAGATCGGCAATCGCATCTTCCTGAGGCGGAATATGTGCAAGGCCGTTTGCAATATAAACCCTTCCTTCCAGTGAATCCCGCATCGGCACTGTTGCGCCTTCTTCCAGGGCGTCACCATTGCCCGGATAAAAGATAAACTGACTCCCAAAACCAATCGGACTTACCACTACTTCTACCAGTGAACCCAGCCTGGCTCTGTCATTGTACTCATCCTGAATGGTAAAGATTACTTCAACCCGGTTATCTTCGGTCAGAACGAAAGATTTTACATTGCCAATAACAATACCGCGGCAGGTTACGGCCAAATTTGAACTTAAGCCCGAAGCGCTCGCCGCGTATGCTTTATAGGTATAGTTTCTGGAAAACCAGCGCTGGGTTTTGCCGAGCATAAAAATAACAAATATCAGGGAAAGCAGGGCAATTACTATCAGCAGACCTACTATTTGTTCTGCAAACCGGATTTTAAACTTCATTTCCGTACCTTTTTATGTGATGATCTTTTCCAGCAGATCCGAATATTCCTGATCGCTGTCTATTTGTTCATGAGTCATCTTTAAATTGATATGACCCCCCACCAGCACAACTACATTATCCGCCAAATTCTGGATTATCCTCTTGTTGTGACTGACGAACACAATCGTATTATTATCCTTCTTATGCTGTTTTACAAGAGAGATAAGCCGGTTGGCCGCATAATCGTCCAAAGATTCAATCCATTCATCCAGAAAGAGCAGTATGGGCCTGCATAAAAGCGCCCGCCCGAAAGCAATAAGTTTTTGTTCGCCCATAGAAAGGCTTGCAGGGCGTATTGACAAATCCCGTTTGTATCCGACTGCTTCTATTACTTCGTTGATTCTTCGCTGTCTTTCCTTAATGGTCATTTCGGGAAAGTGTATCCGCAGAGGAAGTTCCATGCATTGCTGAAGGCTCTGGTTGGCCCATAAAGCCGAATCCTGAAAAACAAAAGCGCTTTCACGGCGGAAGTCCAGGTTTTGACTGCGGTTCATGGTTTGAATGTTCATGTCCTTATAGCAAACTTCCCCTTCTGTAGGAATTATTAAGCCTGCGCAGAGTTTAAGAAGGGTGCTTTTTCCGCTGCCCGACGGTCCAATAAAAGCCGTAGTTTCCCCTTCATTAATGGAAAGATTAACTTCCTGAATAATATTTGTACTTTGGGAAGAAAAGGAAATGTCTTTTAAATTTAATATTTCCATACCTAACCCATATAGTACACAGCGCAAATAATGATATCCACAAGGATAACCCACAGAAAAGAAGAACCGACAGCCCTGAGTCCCGCCACCGGGATCTCCGTACTGGCACGTTCCACGCCAAAGCCCCTCATAATCGCCATAATCGAGATAATCATCCCGAAACAAATGCTTTTTACCGACGAAACTATAATATCGCTGACCATTAAATCTTCCAGAAGATAGTTAAAGTATATGGACGGAGGAAGAGGATTAAACAGCTGGGCCACGGCAAAAGAGCCTGCCAGACCAAAAATGGAAAAGAAGACATTCAGCAAAAACAGAGAAATCGTAACACCCAAAAACCGGGGAACAGCCAGATGTTCTATTGGGTCAACCCCGACAGAAACATACGCTTCAACTTCGTGAGAGATCACCATGGTGGCCATCTCTGTGGCAATGGCAGTTGCCGAGCGGGCAATTATAATAAAAGCCCCAAGAAGCGGGCCCAGTTCACGGGTAATTATGATGATTAAGAGGGGATATATCATCTTTTGCTGACCCAGCATGGTTAAATACGGAATACCAATAACATTTACCGCCGCCCCAATGCCTATGGCCAGGAGGGCGGCTATACCCAGGGCATCCACAAAGGTAAAGAGGATCTGCATAACAAGGATTTTCCGGGATGCTTTTCCCCGAAAAACAAAAGCCCCTACCCCCCGTAATGTTTTGGCCAAAAACCCCAGAGCATAGAGTATTTCCTCAAAAAAAGTACCCACCTTGGGTTTATTATATTATACATTTCAGATTTTCGTAACCATGAACCATAAGCTGTAGACACGGAAAACGAATAATGTCATAATTGCCGTACATATTATTCTTGATTACTATTCGGAGGAAAAATTTATGGAAAAGAAGATGCTTTCGGTAAAAACCGTGGTTGCTATTGGCATTGGTTCGGCATTAATGTTTGTTCTGATGCGATTTGTCGCTCTTCCTTCCGGCGTTCCCAATACAAATCTTAACCTTGGCATTGCAATCCTTTCCATCTTTGCCGCTATCTTTGGTCCCATTGCAGGCCTTTTAATAGGTTTTATCGGCCATACATTGGTAGACCTGACTTTTGGGTGGGGCGTATGGTGGACATGGGTAATTGCCGATGCCCTTTACGGCCTGGCAATAGGTGTTTTCTGGAAACTCTACCGGCTGGAAGAAGGAGAATTCGGCATTAAGCAGGCGGTTGTTTTTAACGGTATTCAGGTTGCAGCCAATATCTTAGCCTGGGTTGGCATTGCTCCTACGCTGGATATTCTTATTTATCAGGAACCCTCGGATAAAGTATACCTCCAGGGTCTGGTTGCCGCAGCCCTGAATATTCTGGTAGTGCTGGTTCTGGGAACGCTGCTTGCCTTTGCTTATTCCAAATCAAGAACCAAAGCCGGCAGTTTAAAAGAGGAATAACATCCAATGGGCTCCGGCCCATTGGGTATTTAGCCTTTCCCGGTGATTGAAAAAAGTCCCGCTCTTTCATTTAATAATTTTTCTTTTAAGTACAGATCTCAAAAAGAGCCAACCCTTATGGATATTACCCTGACGGTAAATCGGGGGGAAAAAATACTAATCCTGGGCCCTTCCGGATCGGGAAAGTCCACTCTGGTTCACTGTATCAACGGAATTATTCCCCATGCCTACAAGGGCGAAAACACGGGAACGCTGCTGCTTTTCGGGGAAGATATCCGGAACTTTGATATTTTTGACATATCAAAAAAAGCGGGCACGGTTTTACAGGATACAGACGGCCAGTTTGTCGGACTCAGCGCCGCAGAGGATATTGCCTTTACCCTGGAAAACGACTGCGTCCCTGCGAAAGAAATGCACCGCAGAGTTCAAGAAACCGCAATGCTGGTAAACATGAAAGCGCATCTGGACAAAAGTCCGCAGGATCTTTCGGGCGGGCAGAAGCAGCGGATTTCCATGGCAGGAGTCCTGGTAGACAATGTAGATATATTGCTTTTTGACGAACCCTTGGCAAATCTGGACCCGGCTGCGGGAGAAGATGCAATAGAATTAATTGACGAACTCCACAAAAAAACAGACAAGACCATTCTGATTGTGGAACACCGGCTTGAAGATGTTCTTCACCGTCCGGTGGATCGGATTATAGTAATGGATCACGGAAGGATCATCGCGGATAAAAAACCGGATGAACTGCTGGCGTTGAATATCCTTAAAGAAACAGGCATACGGGAACCTTTGTACCTGAGCGCCCTTGCCTATGCGGGAATAAAAACAGACTCCGGCATGAACCGCCAGCCTGATTACCAGCCGCTCAGGGAATGGGACAAACAGCTTGCCGAAGAACAAAAAAATGAACTGCATGTTGAGTATGCCGGCAAGGCAGAAGAACTGCCCTGTCAGTGCGGCTTGGAAATTAAAAATTTACATTTCCGTTATACAGGACAAAAGGATGAAGCCCTAAAGGATATTTCCTTTACCGTAGCTCCCGGAGAATGCGTAGGGCTTGTAGGCAGAAACGGTTCGGGCAAATCAACCATAGCCAAATGTATATGCGGTTTTGTAAAACCCGATTCGGGAACAATATCCTATAACGGACAGGATTTGGCTGCTCTTTCCATAATGGAAAGGGCGGAAAAGATTGGCTATGTAATGCAGAATCCCAATCAGATGATCTGTTTTCCCCTTATATATGACGAAATAGCCCTGGGACTAAGAACCAGGGCTGTTCCGGAGACGGAAATAAAAACAAGGGTTTACGAAGCCCTTACAATCTGCGGACTTTATCCTTTCAGAAACTGGCCGGTAAATGCATTAAGTTACGGCCAGAAAAAGCGGCTTACCATTGCATCAATTTTGATTTTGCGTCCTTCCTTAATGATCCTTGATGAACCGACAGCAGGGCAGGATTACCGTCATTACACCGAGTTTATGGAATTCCTGCTTGGCCTTAATAAGGATATGGGAATATCCCTGCTTCTTATTACCCATGATATGCATCTTATGCTTGAATATTGTACAAGGGCGGTGGTTCTTTCCGATGGGAATCACATAGCCGATCAGGAGCCCTTTGAAATACTTACCGACGATGAAATTATAGAAAAGGCAAGTTTAAAAAAGACCAGCCTTTACACACTGGCAATGAACGCTTCCCTTCCCGATCCGCGGGGATTTGCAGGACGATATATTGCATTTGACAGGAAAAAAAGGGCGAATAATGACAGGTTATAGAATGTTGTCGTATATCGAAAGAAACTCTCCTGTTCACGCCCTTACCGGCGCCGCAAAACTAATTATATTTCTGCTGTGGTCCGTTCTGGTAATGGTAAGTTTTAAAACTCCCATTCTTATAATCCTGGCGGTAACAGGGATAATCTTATTCGGTGTTTCAAAAATCCGTTTTTCGGAAATATCCTTTATTATAAAACTGGCAGGTTTGTTTTTGGGATTAAATCTTCTGGCAATTTATCTTTTTGCCCCGGAACAGGGTGTTATGATTTATCAGTCCAGAAATGTTATTTTGGAAGGAGCCGGACGCTTTACTCTTACCCGGGAACAGCTTTTTTACGAATTCAATGTGCTGCTTAAATACATTACGATCATTCCGCCGGCTATACTGCTTATCGTAACTACCCATCCAAGTGAATTTGCTTCATCCCTTAATAAAATTGGAGTTCCCTATACAGCGTCCTTTTCCGTAAGCCTGACCTTGCGTTACATCCCCGATGTTCAGCGGGATTACGAAGCAATTTCCCAGGCACAGCAGGCTCGCGGGCTGGAACTATCCAAAAAAGCATCGTTTGTAAAACGGCTTAAAAGAACCGTTCCCCTTTTACTGCCGTTAATCCTTTCATCGCTGGATCGTATTGAGGTGATAAGCCGTGCCATGGAATTGCGGGGTTTCGGAAAAAATAAAAAACGAAGCTGGTATTCCGGAAAACCCTTTAACACGGCGGACAAGGTATCCATTATAATAAGTGTCCTGCTTTTTGCAGCCGGAATCTGGATTACCTTTCGAAAAGGAAACAGGTTTTATTATCCATTCATTTTACATTGATTTATTTCCTGTATATTAGTATACTGTAAAGGCCATATTCTCAAGGAGAGGCTCTTTTCCAAGGAGGAATATCATGACAAGCAGCAAGAAAACAACACTCATTGCATTTTTGCTTCTATTTATCGCCGGCTCTTTCCTCTTTAGCCAATCTCAGGCGGACCAGGATACTAAAAGACGGGATTTTGTCGTAATTCTTGATGTCTCAGGGAGTATGGAAGAAGAAAACAGGTTTACCAATGTTAAGAATTATCTGGAAAAGGAAGTGATCGACGGTCTTCTTAAAAACGGCGATGATTTTACCCTGGTTCTTTTTGGTACGAGTGCAAGGGAACAGTTCACCCGTACCATTAATTCCGATGCAGACAGGGCGGCGCTAAAAGCGGATCTGGCCCGGTTGGAACCAACCGACAATTTTACAGACATCGGCGTTGCCATGGAAAAAACTGCCGAAATTATTGAAAGGCCGGAAAAAGCCGGAACACGGCGTGTAATCCTCTTTATTACAGACGGCCTTAACGCCCCGCCTCCGGACAGTAAATACCGGGGGGTTGATCTGTCCGTGGATGAACGCTTTAAATCCATTGGAGAAAGGATCTCCCGCGGCGCCTGGTTTCTTTATGTAATCGGCATTGGGGGCGGAAGAATTTATGGTGGAAAGTGATATTGGAGACAACACCTTGCTCCTTTGCAAAAGCTGCGACTATGCAGCCAATGTCGAAAAGGCTGAATGTAAACCCGATTTTATTCCCCGGCCTTCCCCAGAAAATACCCAGGATGAGATCAACACCCCGCCGGCGGAAAAGATCGATACACCGGAAGTAAAAACCATAGAAGAACTGTGCGCTTTCCTTAAAACAGACGCAAAGAGTTTTATAAAAACCCTTATCTATAAAGCGGTCAATGTTGAATTGGATCTGTCCTCCGCTGTGGGCTGTAAAAACCTGGTTAAAAATCCTACCGCACCCGGCGCACCGGTAAGCTATAGCGAAGCATTTTTTGCCGTAGCCATACGCGGCGATCTGGATGTAAACGAAACAAAACTTGCCGCTGTATTAAAAGCAGCCGAAGTAAGCCTTGCAGCGGAAGCGGATGTGGTAAGAATTACCGGAGCGCCGGTTGGTTTTGCAGGACCGGTAGGACTGGAATCTGTGCCAATAATTATCGATCATACGGTAACCGGTATGAATGATGCCGTTACCGGCGCCCTGGAAAAAGACAAACATTACAAGCATGTTGCTTACGGCAGGGATTATAACGCATGGCTTACTGCCGACATCCGAACGGTAAAAGCAGGCGACAGTTGTGTTCACTGCGGCGGAGAGCTATACGAAAAAAAAGGAAACGAACTGGGCCACATTTTTAAACTGGGCAAAAAATATACCGATTCTATGGGAGTTTCCTACCTGGACGAAAACGGAAAAAGCCATGTGCCGCTAATGGGCTGTTATGGCATTGGTTTGGATCGTACCCTTGCCAGCATTATCGAAGAACATCACGATGAACAGGGAATCATCTGGCCTGTTTCAGTTGCCCCGTACCATGTAATCATCATTCCCATAAAATACCAGGGTTCGGTTCAGGAAACCTGCGACAAGCTTTCAGACAAATTGGAAGAAGAAGGTATCGAAGTATTACTCGACGACAGGGACGAACGTGCCGGTGTTAAATTTAATGACGCCGATCTTTTGGGTATTCCCTGGCGAATAGTAGTCGGGGACAAAAACCTTGCCAACGGCATGGTAGAAGCAAAACGGCGGAATGAAAAAGAAGCGCACCTTGTTTCCCCGTCTGAAGCTGTTACGGAAATTGCCGCCGCTGTTAAAATGTAATTCCTCCAAAATATTTCACGCGGAGGTGCGGAGAACGCAGAGGAAATATGAGTTTTACTATGGATAATATTCCTCTTGACAAATACGAAATTATATCGTATACTTCATCGTATGAAAGTAACTGCAATAATTGCTGATGATTTGGTTAATAATGTAAAGGCATATACTCAAAGTTCCACGGTCACTGAAGCCATAACTATTGCGCTAAAGGATTGGGTGGATATTTACAATATTAAAGAGTTAAATAAAAAAATTGCGAAAAATCCAATATGCATAGATATTGGTCAGCAAATACGAGAAATGAATCGATCTTTATGATAATACTTGATACATCTATTTGGATTGAGTATTTAAAGAATAATCAAATGTACTTCCCCAGAATCAGCAAACTATTGGAAAGCAAAGAAATTTTGGCAGTAGAATGTGTTTTTGGAGAATTGTTACAAGGTGTTAAGAATAAATCAGAAAAAGAAATTATTTTGAATTTTTGGACACATATGCCAAAAGAATATTATGAAAATATAATACCAGAAGAATTAAAATATCAAAATAGCCCAACCTTCACACAATAACAACAGTCATTTTTGCGCAAAAACTGAAAACTCCACGCCTCCACGTGAGAAAATTTAGAAAGTATCGTTTTACAGCAATTCAATGCCTGCGGCTTTACATGCAGAAAGCGTATCCCTGTCCCAAACGGAAACCTGCACCTCGCCGACATGTGCTTTTTGCAGCAGCAGCATACACAGCCTTGATTGTCCGATTCCGCCGCCCATGGTAAGCGGCAGTTTTCCTTCAAGCAGCATTTTATGGAACGGCAGTTCCCGGCGATGCTCGCAATTTGCTTTTTTTAACTGCGCATCCATTGATCCTTCATCTACACGGATTCCCATTGAAGAAATTTCCATGGCGCATCCCAGAATATCATCCCAGAATAAAATATCGCCGTTTAATGCCCAATCGTCGTAGTCCGGGGCACGTCCGTCGTGTCTGTTTCCCGATTTTAAAACATCCCCAATCTGCATGATGAACACTGTTTTGTATTCCTTTACATAAGTGTTTTCACGTTCTTTCGGCGTCAAATCAGGGTAAAGGTCTTCAAGCTGCTGTGTAGTTACAAATTTAACATTCTGCGAAAGATTAATATTTAAAACGGGAAATAACTCATTGATTTTTTCCGCCGTATTGCAAATGGCATTGATAATTTTAATGATTGTCTTTTTTAAAAAATCCTCGTTGCGAGAAGACCGGTCAATAACTATTTCCCAATCCCACTGGTCTACATAAATAGAATGGAGGTTATCCAGTTCTTCATCGCGCCGAACGGCGTTCATATCAGTATACAAACCTTCGCCCGCGGGAAAACAGTATTTATGGAGCGCCATGCGTTTCCATTTGGCAAGCGAATGAACAACCTGTGCGTTTGCTTGTGTTTCCTTTATGTCAAACTCAACCGGGCGTTCCACGCCGTTTAAGTCATCATTCAGGCCCGTTTGCGCTTCAACAAAGAGCGGCGCGGAGACACGTTTAAGATTCAAGGCGCTGCATAGATTTTCTTCAAATATCTTTTTTATGGATCCTATGGCAGTCTGGGTTTCGTAAATGGTCAGAACAGACCGGTAATCCTGCGGAACAATTAACTTTGACATCTGCTTTCCTTGCCGCATACCGGCCGTATGCTTATATTGTTTTGCCGGAGGTATTCCTTAAGCTCATGCACTGTATAATTTTTTTCCAGTCTGGGCGAGTACAGCATACTGCTGATTATCGCCGCATGGGTTTCCGTATTTGCAAATACTTCTTTAAGATGTTCCGGCTTTCCTGCGCCGCCGGAAGCAATAAGGGGAACCGAAACAGCCTTGTCTGCCAGCTTCATTAATTCAAGATCATAACCGGACAATGTTCCGTCCCTGTCGATACTGTTTAAACATATTTCCCCTGCGCCGAGATCCTGCCCTTGCTTAATCCATTCAACGGCGTCCATTCCGGTTGCAACTCTGGCACCGTCTATAAACACCTCATATCCGCTCGGCGTTGTTCCTGTTTTTTTTACCTGGGTGGACAGAACAATGCATTGGGAACCAAAAGCTTTGGAACCGTCTGTAATAATGTGAGGGTTCCTTACAGCCATTGAGTCAATGCTGATTTTTTCTGCGCCTGCCTTAAGTACCTCGTACATATCATTAAGGTCTTTAATTCCGCCGCCAACAGTAAAAGGAATAAAAACACAGCCTGCAACTTTTTTTACTGTTTCAATGTCGATACTGCGTTTCTCGGAACTCGCGGTAATATCGTAAAAAATCAGCTCGTCAATGTGCGATTCATACATGGCGCAGGCCAGTTCCTCTGCAAGGGCGACGTCTATATTGTCCTGAAACTGTACCGCCTTGGTCACCCGGCCTTTTACGATATCAAAACAGGCGATTAGCCTTTTTGTAAGCATAGATCAGTCCCCTTGCTTCAGGCCAAGAAAGCCATTCAGCAGCCGGAGTCCGGCTTCGCCGCTTTTTTCAATGTGAAACTGCGCGGCGTAAATGTTTTCCCTCTGAACCGCTGCTGCAAACAGGCCGTTATAATCCGCTGCTCCCCATATATCGGATTCATCTTCCGGCTTTGCATAATAGGAATTAACAAAATAAAAATAATCATCCTCACCGTTAAATGGAAGAGCCTTTGTAAAGTGCACTTGATTCCAGCCCATCTGCGGAACCCTGACTTTAGATACATCAAATTTTACAACCCGGCCTTTAAACCATCCAAGACAATCGGCGTTTTCTTCTTCACTGTGTTCAAAAAGAATCTGCAGGCCGACACAAATGCCCAAAAACAAAACATTTTTCTTTAAAACTGCTTCTTCTATTGCATGTATTAATTCCAGCTCACGCAGAGATTCCATTGTCGCCTTTGCGCTGCCTACTCCCGGTAATAAAATGTGTGTTGCATTTTCAAGGTCATCAGGACAACGGGCAAAGCCCGCCTTATATCCGAGATGAGTAACCGCATGCATTACACTCGGTGCGTTTCCTGCCTTGTAGTCGATTATTTTGATCATACAGCTTATTCCCATTCCACCGTAGCCGGCGGCTTTGATGTAATATCGTAAACAACACGGCTGACAGCAGGTATCTCACCGGTAATTCGTGACGATATACAGCCCAAAAGCTTATGCGGCAGCGGTACATATTCACATGTCATAAAATCATCCGTTGTTACAGCGCGAATTGCGACTACGTGATTATATGTTCTCTTATCCCCTTTTACACCAACAGATCGGGTGTCTGTTAATACGGCAAAATACTGATCGGGTCTGCGTTTTGTACGATCAATTTCTTCACGTAATATTGCGTCTGCCCTACGTAAAACGCCGAGCTTTTCCTCGGTAACCTCGCCCATAACACGAACAGCAAGTCCGGGCCCGGGAAACGGCTGACGGTTTACCAAGAATGCCGGCAGCCCCAGCTTCCTGCCAAGAATGCGAACCTCATCTTTATAAAGTCCCGACAGAGGCTCAACAAGCCCGGTAAAGCCAAGATTTGCAGGAAGCCCTCCCACGTTGTGGTGGCTTTTTATTACAGCGCCGTGTTTACCGCCGGACTCAACAATATCCGGGTAAATTGTTCCCTGTGCAAGAAACGGAACAGTCCCTAATTTTACGGATTCTTCTTCAAACACGCGGATAAATTCTTCGCCGATTAATTTCCGCTTTGTTTCGGGATCGCATACTCCCTTTAACCTGGCAACGAACCGCTTTTGAGCATTTACACGAATAAAACGAAGAGAATGTTTTGAAAACACCTTTTCAACTTCGTCGCCTTCGTTCAATCGCATAAAGCCGTGATCAACAAAAATACAGGTAAGCTGCCCCGGTATGGCTTTAGACAGGAAACCGGCGCATACGGAAGAATCAACGCCGCCCGACAGCGCAAGAAGTACTTTTTTTTCTCCTACCTGCTGCCGTATTTGTTTGGTTTGAGTATCTATGTAATCATTCAGTTCCTTATCGCTTTTCATATCCGCTCCGGTTACATCAGCTCCTTCTTTTATGGTATTCCTGCAGAGAAAAAACATTTTCGTCAGGGCTTTTTAGCTTTTCAGCAATTCCTTTTGCAGCGGCCAATGCCGCAGTTAATGTTGTTACATACGGGATGTTATTCCTGATGGCTGATTTTCTGATATAAGAGTCGTCAGCTTCACTGCGTATACTTCCGCTTGGCGTATTTATGATCACATCCAACTGGCGGTTTTTTATTGCATCTTCAATATCAGGACGGCCTTCGTACAGTTTATTGATCGTCTCCGCTTTTATACCTTTTGATGTAAGGTATGAATGGGTTCCCCTGGTAGCATTGATTTTAAATCCCAGAAGTTCAAATTGTTTTGCGACTTCCTCCAGTTCTTCTCTGTCTTTTTTTGCTACAGAAATCAGTACCGAACCGGAAAGAGGCAGGATACTCTTGCTGCCTTCAAGCGCTTTATAAAATGCAAGCCCGAATGAATCCGACAATCCTAAAACCTCGCCGGTCGATCTCATCTCCGGCCCTAAAAGCGGATCAACTTCGGGAAACATGTTAAACGGAAAAACCGCTTCTTTTACGCCGTAATAACCGGTTTCCGGCTTTTTCATCGACAGGAGATCAACAGGCGTACCGGTGTATTCCGCCATAATTAGCTTTGTGGCAAGATTTGCCATGTTAAGGTTACAAACCTTGGAAACAAGCGGTACGGTTCTTGAAGCGCGCGGATTGGCTTCCAAAACATATACCGTGTCCTGATGAATGGCATATTGAATATTCATCAGCCCTACAACTCCCAACTCCCCGGCAATTCTGCATGTATAATCCCGGATAGTTTCGGTTTGTTTTTCCGTAATGGTTATGGTAGGAATTACACAGGCTGAATCGCCTGAATGAACACCCGCGTATTCAATATGTTCCATAACAGCCGGCATAAATGCATTGGTGCCGTCTGCAATGGCATCCGCCTCGCATTCGAGGGCGTTATCCAAAAAACGGTCAATCAGCAACGGTGCTTCGTTGCTGATATACTGCGCATTAACACGGATATAATTTTTTAACTGTTCATTGCCGAACACAATTTCCATAGCCTGTCCGCCCAGCACATACGACGGCCTGACCATAACGGGAAACCCTACCCTGTTCGCAGTGTTAATCGCCTCTTCATAATTGCAGGCCATACCGGACTCCGGCATGGGAATATTCATGTTATCCATCATCTTTCTGAACAAAGCTCTGTCTTCTGCAAGCGCAATAACTTCCGGAGTAGTTCCCAGAATTTTTACTCCCGCTTTTTTCAGTTCCATCGCTATATTAAGCGGAGTCTGACCTCCGAACTGGACAATAACGCCCAGCGGGTTTTCGTGCTGACAGATCGATAAAACATCCTCGACAGTCAGCGGTTCAAAATACAGTTTGTCCGAAGTATCGTAATCCGTGGAAACTGTCTCAGGGTTACAGTTTATCATAATTGTTTCAAAGCCTGATTCACGGAGCGCAAAAGCGGTATGTACACAGCAGTAATCAAATTCAATGCCCTGACCTATTCTGTTTGGACCGCCCCCCAGGATAATAACTTTATTACGGTTATCCGCTTTTGCCTTAATGCCGCGTTTTTCCCGGGACATTTTTAGTTCATTACCCAGTTTGCCGGGACCATTATAGGTTGAGTAAAAATATTCGGCATCGGCGCCGCTGACCGGGACAATATCCCATTCCTCGCTGATTCCAACGACTTTTCTGTGCAGCCTGATATATTCTTCCGGTACTTCAAGCAGCTTTGAAAGGTACCTGTCGGCAAAGCCGTCTTTTTTTGCCCTGACCAGCAATTCATCGGGTAAAACCATTTTTTTATATGCAAGTATTTCTTTTTCCAGATCGACCAGTTCCTTCATCTGTTCA
>Ga0082212_10006863_pt1 | contig 15181 bp, 2 predicted proteins | sample TergutNt197P3_FD_71548 | JGI IMG/M metagenome (GOLD analysis project Ga0082212, IMG submission 71548) | Neocapritermes taracua P3 segment gut microbial communities from Petit-Saut dam, French Guiana - Nt197 P3 | ecosystem: Host-associated > Arthropoda: Insects > Digestive system > Gut ...
GCGCCGTATAGATTTTGATGGCAGCGGGGTCGGGGGCCCCTATGGGCAGCAGAAATTTGCCATCGGGGCCATAGCCTGCGGCCTGCCCCTCCGCAAAGGCGGCTACATACGCTAATCCCGGCAGGTTTTCTTCAATACCGGCACTTGGGCCGGGTCCCAACTCCGGAACCAGGACCGGGGCAGGGGCTGCCCAAGAAGTCATTGGCAGCACGCTCGCCAGCAGGGTAATGATTAGGATCAAAGACATCAACTTTTTCACAGTACCGTTTACCTCCTTCAATTTTTTTGTCCATTCCTCCGGTTGCAAAGTAAACTGTTTGTCATATTTTAAACAAAAAACGAACAATTTCATTATATTACCAGTCATTGATAGCGTCAAGACATGTTTTTTTAATCAATAATGATTGCCCCTCTATTGTAGTTATATGCCAGCCAGAGTACGGTCAAATCGGCGTCATTGATCAAGCCGTCGCCGTTTAGATCACAGCGTTCATTATCTGCATCGGCAGCCTTTTTATTGTAATTGCCTGCCCGCCATAAAACAGTCAGATCGGCGTCGTTGATCAGGCCATCGTCATTGATGTCGCCGCAGCGCAGTCGCATCAGCTGAACCTCGGGACGGCTGTCTTTACTTAGGTCCAGGTCCTCATCGCCAACAACCACATTCATGACTGTAAATCTGCTGTGGGCCGCTTTGGTGATAACCAAGTTGTATGTACCGGGGGCAACGTCTTCACAAGTAAAACTTTGCCTTAAAGTGTAATCTGACCCTACCTGATCCCAGGTTGTGGCAGGGATCTTTGCGGTATAAACAGATTCCCCATCTTTTAAAAGCTGGATAGTAATAGGATGATCGGGATTATAGCTCCTGATTTCACCGCTGACGCCAACCCCATTAGAAAGCTCCCAAATAACTGCCGGTTTAGCCAATTCATCCCATTCGGACAAGTGTACGCCATCTTTTTGGTTACCATATCTATAGAAAACTCCTTGCTCGGTATTTAAGAAAACAGCAGTGCTTTGTTGTAAAACATTCAATTCATCCGTGGCCATGATCCAGATACTATCATCCCGCAAATCGGCAGCGCTTTTTCCCTCACGGAAGGCAAAACGCACCTCTCCCAAAGTCACAAATTCAGCCAGGGGACAGGCAAAAGTTGCATTGGAATTACCGGCAGCCAGGGAAAGATAGCCTGTTTTCTTATCAGCACTGATAGCATTATATACAGTAAGTCCGCCCAGCACCCCAACACTGCCTGCTTCGCTCACGGGATCATTAAATCCCCCTCCGGCTGTAGGATCGGCAATGGCCGCCGAAGCGTCCCAGTTGATCAGCTGCAAAACAGTATTATCATAAGCCAAGCGCAAACCCTGGGTATTGGCCAAAATCATATCTTCTTCATTAGCCCGTACTTGGAAAGAACTTACCAAGGTTCTTTGTCCATTGAATTTATAGCCGCTGTGATTGAAATTGACTGCCTGTACCGTGAAAGGGAAAGCGGGTTTGAGCAAAACACGTCTAAGTTGGGGATAATCATAGCCGGAGTCGGGAACTATTTGCCAGATATCCTCAAAGTCCCAGCCTTCAAACGAGGTTTGCTGCCGCATTTGAACATCTGTAAGAGGCGTTCCCAGGTCGTTCATCACATCGCCTGTTACAACCTGGGTAGACAGACGATAAGAGTTGTTTTGTGAACCACGGGGAATATTCCCGGCAATGCCACCTGCATAACCTCCCGGCGCTGAAACATTGCCGGTAGCATAACTATTCACTATTGTAGTAATGCCGCCACTTCCCACCAAACCGCCGGAAATAGGGTTAGCGCCTGATATCACAACATTACCTGTCGCATAAGAATTGGAAATGGCCAAAGGATCGCTCCCGCGCCCGATCAACCCCCCTGCAGCAGTGTTAAAATTTCCCCGTGTAATAGTAACGTTGCCGGCAGTGGAACTGGTTGAAATAGTGATTCTGGAACCATAGACAGCCCCTCCAATTAATCCGCCTGCAGCTTGACCGCGAGTCCCGGAAAGGCCAAGACGGGCAGCTAAAACGTTGCCCTCAACGTAACAATTAATAACGGTCAACGAAGTATTTTCAACAATTCCAACCAGTCCCCCCGCAAAGGCGTCAAAAAATGAAGGAGAAGTAGCGGTAAGACCTCGGGGGCCGATATACACCCCCAGGTTTTTGATCGTTACATCCGCATTAGACAACGTACCAAAAAGACCGGCATTCATTCTTCCGCTGCTTTCCAGCACATATAAATTATGGATGGCGTGGCCCCGCCCGTCAAGAAGTCCTCTAAAACCGTCGATGGGAACCCATTCCAGATCCAGGTGAATGTCATTGGCAAGGGCATAGTATCTGTCTTTGCTCTGTACGCCGCCGATTGCCGCCAACTCTTCTGCGTTTGTTATCCAGGTTACCACCCCATCAAGAGAAGCAAAACTTACCGCCAAGGTCAATCTCGCGGCTGCAAATCCGGCTTCATTGCTTGCCGTAACCGTAAATTCAAAGCTGCCATATTCCAGAGGTATGCCGGAAAGTGTGCCCACTGAACCCAGGGTCAGCCCTTCAGGCAATCTGCCCCCGCTTATCTTCCAAGTTATACCGCCGCCGGTTGCAACAAGTCCTTGTTTATAAGTCACACCAACCTTACCGTCCGGCAAAGCCTCTGTCAGGATAACAGGGGGGCTTGATACATGCTGCGGGTCGAAGAGAAAATTGTCATCCAAAACCAAACCGCGCCCCTGCCAACCGCTAACATTATCAAGGGTAGGTATGTAATTACCACTAAGGTTGAGCCTGACAGTTCCGGCCTTGGCGGGGTCATCCCAGTTGGGCGCCGTGTTAGATATATCCAGGCTTGTCAGCATATTTTCATCGGCCCAAAGCGATCCATAGAAGATATAGGTCCAGCCATCGCCAGGGGCAAGGCTGGTATCTGTACCTAACCTAACGTTGTTGGATAAATCCAAAACCGCTATTTGGTTGTTTCTGATAATCAGCTGCCCCAGCGCGGGGTTGTTGGCCAGATCCAGCGCAGTTAGTTGATTGTCGCTCAGATTGAGAATTGCAAGCTCCGGGCTGCCTGACACATTAATGCTTGCCAGGCTATTGTCACTTGCATCGAGCTGAAATAACTTAGGGTTTTGTGAGGTATCAAGACTCGTTAAGTTGTTTTCAGCGATCTGAAGCCTGGTCAATTCGGGATTGCCGGAAATGTCAAGATCCGCCAAGTTGTCATTCCGAAGGTGAATGTCACTCAACAGTGGATTATGTTTCAATTCAATCTCAGTCAAATTATGGTTGGCAACTAGGAGTACTTCCAAGGCAGGGTTGTTTGACAAATCCAGTTCAGTCAGGTAAACACTAAACCAGCCGATGTTAAGCTCCCTCAGCACCGGATTATTCGTTACATCAACTTCGCTCATCTTGTGGCCATGGCCAATGATAAGTATTTCTAAGGCCGGGTTATTTGAGAGATCCAAAGCACTTAATCCACCCTGCCAAACGTTCAGATACCGCAAGTCCGGGTTATTGGCCAAATCGAGGTTCCCTAAGTTTACTTGGTTTTGGGCATTAAGCCTTTGCAGCTTTGGATTTTGTGACAAATCCAATGAGGTTATGTTGTTTCTGTTGCCATTACCAAGCCAATCAGGACTTAAATTAAGGTGGGTTAATTCGGGAAAGTGTTTCAGGCCTGTCATATTAGTAATTCCTTTGTCAACAAGGTTCAGTATATCTATTGCCCCGAGCAAAAAGGTATCGGCTGTATTCATCGGGGAATCATCCGTGCGGGACGCCCCGTCCAGATCAGCCAGCAGCCGAAACACGAAATGCCTGAAGTTCGGATCAGGGAACTCCCGGACCCAGTCGCCAATGTCCTGAGCTTCTGTCCAGCTGGCATAAAGATTCATATTTGCGGTTACAAGATTGTCAAAGTTATACGAAGGGCCATTTTTGGTTGTACTCCAATTTGTGAGGATCTGATTGCCTGACACCTGCCTGGCAGGCTCTATCAACCTGGCGCCGGGGGCAACCAAAACCGTAACCGGGTCACGCCAATCTTCAAAGTAGTAGATAGCGTTATGCAGTGCCCACGGCCCAAGCAAAGCCGCATAAGAGCTTACTATACCGGAGCCGTAATGCAAATCGCCGCCAAGCATTCCGGCTTGCCGGGCCGTAGAATTTAATCTGTCGCGAATCTGCTGCGGCGAAAAGCCCGGATTAAGCGACTTTACCAAGGCTGCAGCTCCTGCAACATTCGGCGCTGCCATGGATGTCCCTGTCATATGTCCATATCCGCCATTTCTAAGCGGGGCAAGGATATCGGTTCCGGGAGCAGAAATATCGATCTCCGGCCCGAAATTGGAATAACTGCCATCAAAACCCGGGCCGGTAGGCTTCATCCTCAGGGAGGAAACGGTGATGACCTCGGGATAAGCCGCCGGATAACCTGCATGAGCATAGTTGTCATTGCCGGCTGACACCACAATCGTCACACCTTGTCCAACAGCCCTAGCAATAACCGCACGTTCAGTTACATCCGGGCCGTTGGAATAATGCCGGCCAAAACTCATATTAACAATATCCACGCCGTTATCAACTGCGTAGTTTAGGCCGCGAAGCCAGGTAGCAGTTTCTAAAGAGCCCGGATTTGCAGGTATATTTGACTTTATTGTCATGATCTGCGCATCCCGGGCAACGCCACTAATATCGGAAGAGGCAGTCGGGGCTGCAGCAATAATTCCGCTGACATGGGTACCGTGGCCATAGTCGTCTTGGACATAAGAAATTCCGACTTGGTCTGTGTGGGCATTATAAGAATTCGCCAGGATCCGTCCGGCGAAGGCAGGGTGGGTTATGTTGATCCCTGTGTCAATAACCGCAACTGTCACGCCGCTGCCGGTTGTTAGATCCCAGGCGCGTTCGTTGTCCATGACTTCATGCTGCCAATGATCCATGCCAGCTTCAGCAAAATCTCCGTAGGGTCCAGTGAATCCAGGACTCCTTTCCTCTTCCCCTCCGGAATAGTACATTCCCTCACTCATTAGGATAGACCCTGTCTGCGCAGCCAGGGGATCATTTTCCCCCGTGTCATAAGTTTTCTTAAACAGTCCCTCTTCATCATCTCTAAAGGAGCCGTTTGTTAGAAGCAATGTTTCCAGCGGGGCCAAGTCATTTCCGTCTACAGTATGGATCCAATTGAGGCTCAATTCCGGTATTCCTGCAGCCGGAGATGCCATTTGGCTTTGATAAACAGCTTGCTTCGGGTTTGAGGCAGCCAGTATCGCAATGCCGTAAGCATAGGATTCAAGCTCTAAATTATAAGCTGCCGCTATTTTTTGGGCCTGTTCCCAAGAATCAGCAGGCGCCAGCACCTCGCCCGGAATAAAATCATCATCTTCTTTGGCATCATAAGTTGGCAGATCCGGCGGAATAAAATCATTAGAAGTTTCCCCTGCAACCTCAAATCGATTAAAACCAGGGTTCTCTTCACCGGCTGCGGCAGAAGCGGCCAGCATCCCAATCGGAATTAAAGACAGAGTGAGTAGTAACAATATTAAAAATAATATCTTGTGCTTTCCTAGGATTTTTTCCATGCCTTTTGTTCCCCTTTCTCAAATTTCTGCTCCTGTATCCACATAAAGCATGGATACAAACCCGGATTCGGTTTCCGGTTTAAGATTTCAATGTTCTTTATACTCAGGGAATGATAATCTCTCCTCTGTTATAGTTATATGCCAGCCAGAGTATGGTCAAATCGGCGTCATTGATCAAACCGTCGCCGTTCAAATCGCAGCGGCCATTTTCTGCTTCAGCGGTCTTTTTGTTATAATTGCCTGCCCGCCATAAAATAGTCAGGTCAGCATCGTTGATCAGGCCATCGCCATTGATGTCGCCGCAACGTAAAGCCATCAGCTGCACCTCGGGGCGGCTTTCCAAAGTCAAATCCAGATCCTCATTGCCGACAACCACATTAAGTACGGTGAATTTGGTATGGACATTTTTGCTTATAACCAGGTCATAGATGCCCGGCTCCACATTTTTAAAAGCAAACTCCTGCTCCAGGAGGCCATAGCCATCTGTGGCCTGAATTACTTCGGTATAGGTTTTTTCACTCTTGATCAGCTGAATGCTGGTAATTTTATCAGGATCATAGCTCCTGACTTTACCTATCACCTTGACTCCATTTTGAGTTGCCGTTCCCATTGTGATCAAAGCTTTGGCCTCTGTTTGCAGGCTTGTTCCCTCCAAAGAAAGGGTAACCGTAATTTCACCCGGTAAGCTGGCGCTAACAGGGATCACAGCCTTACCTTCTTCATTAATAACTGCTTCCGCCGCAACCGCGGCGATCAAAGGATCACTGGAAACAGCCAGTACTTTTTGACCAACTACGGCAGCCGCAGGCGTCAAGATAACTATCATACTGCCGCTTTGACCATAGGCAAATTCAATATCTTCCGCCTGAATGCTTTCCGGCTCCAACTGCACGGATATAACTTGTTGCCAATTGTTTGCCATAGCCACCCCGGCATAACTCAAGACATCCTTATCGATCAAAAGCTGAATAGTCTCAGCCGAGCCAAAGTTTATATCCGGGATAAAGCGGATAATGCCGGCCAGATTCTGACCATTGGCTGTTTCCCCGTTGACAAATTCAATATGACCGCCGACCGGAGCTCCACCTCTGGTTACGCTGATATTGCCTGGGGTCAGGCTGCCGGTTTGCATATATTTACTGAAGGAGATCTCAATGGCGTCCGGATAAGCATTGGCCCATTCTACCTGCGGCACAGCCAGAGAAACCAGGCCAAAATTGACCTCGGTTTGGGGAGGCGGTACCGGCAGCCATTCGCTGTAGCCGGTTTCATAGCCATCAAGCTCGGCTTTGACCTGCCACAATCCTTCCGGTACATCCCAGGCATAACGGCCTTCGTTGTCGGTGTAAAGCGGATTATATTGATTATATTCCAAAGCATCCCAGATGGCTTCCGGATCCCCTGTGTTTTCTTTCCACAGTGCGGTCACCTTCACTCCCGGTAAACGGTTGCCGGGCACGGCCTCATAAATATAACCGGAGGGGTCGATGGCCCAGCGGAAAGAGAAGGAAATCCCTTCATTTTCGGATATACCCAGGGAGGGAAATTCGCTCAAAATGTCCGCCAAATCCGTTTTTATTTTATTTGTCAGACCGGGTAGCAGCAAAGAGGCCGGAAAATCGGGAGGAGCGCCGGCAAAGGTCAAGGCTATGGCTAATAGGCCTGCCCCGATCCTGCCGTTATTGATTTTAGCGGCAGTATTAATCTGTTCGATTGCGGCCAGTTTTTCGCTGACCGGCAGGGAGCTTTTTTGCACCGTCTCCCTGATCTCATCTATTTGCAAGCGGATTTGCCGATAGGGAATAAAAGAATTGGCCTTACCGATAACTGTATCAAAGCTAAAGACCGGATTAAGCGGCGGGATAATAAAGCTGCCGTCTATCCGGAAATCCGTGATTTTGGCCTTGGCAAAATCGATCAGGGCGCCGCTTATCGTATTAAAGTCACAATCGGTGATCCTGAAAAACAGTTCTTCCCCGGCCTGATTGGCAGTCGGCAAATAGCCGTAGCTCTGGGCATTGGCAGCCGTGATCCCGGCAGGGATAGCACTTGAAAGCAGATTATATTCCAATTTGGCATTTTGGGAGGGGATCTGTAATTCCCCATTGACATTATACATACCGCCAAAGGATGTGTCGGTCAAAGTGATATTGAGCGGATTATTGAGATCCAGCAATACAGAGCCTGGAATATGACCCGTATATTCCAGCGAATTATAATTGACCGGATCCGAAAAAGAAATATTTCTATCCGGCTTGGCATATGAGACGGTAATTATGCCCGGAACATAATTGGGATCCAAGGGATCAAAATAACCTGAGGCGATAAATTGCCGGCTCGGTTCATCCCAGATTGCGGGAAGGTATTTTTTGATATTATTTCTGTCACTGACAATATACACTTCCTCCAGCACCTCCGGATTGGTAAATTTGGCGGTAAAAGTGAAGGGCTTGAAGGCAAAAGTAATGGTGGGTTTTGCCGGCGAAGTATCCATTAAATCATATTCATTGCCGTTATAGAGCATTTTGAATTGGCTCAATACCGGCGCATCCGGCTCATAAACAACATAGGTTTCCGCTTCCTCGCTGCCCCCTACCGCTTGGGCCGAGATGCGGTAGGTCTGACCGTTGACCGGCGCCGGCAAAGTAACAAGCGCCGAATAAAGCCCGGCTTTGGATGTCAGGGCGGTTCCCGCGCTCAGATTATCCACAAAAAGCTCAACATTACTTGTAGCCGGAGCAATACCTCTAACCTGGACAATGGGGGAATTGACAAAATCATTTGCTTTGATGGTTAGAATCGAGATATCCTGAACCGTTACCCCGATAATTTCTGTTTTGTCTAAGCCGTCCTGGCGGAAGGCCATTTGGGCATAACTGACTATATTATTCTGATAAGCAGGTTTCAGGGAAAAGCGGATGGTACCGCTACTTGCCGTAACCGGGATCGATAAATTGCCGCCGCTATTGGTAAATTCGCTGATCAAAATTCCGTCCAAAGTCACACTGCTATTAAATAACTCCGCGTTAGCCGGTAGTTTGATATTGATTTTCAGGTTGCTGACAGTAGAAACCGCCGCTTCCTTGATGGCATATCTTAAAATCATTTGCAAACAGCCGCTGGAGGAAACTGCCCCGAAATTCGTTTCATAACTGGTCAGAGCCCTGTTTAGCACCTGCGAGGGAGAATCCGGGATGCTGCTGCCGGTGGGGATATAGGGAATGCCGTTATTGATAGCGTAAATCATGCCATATGAATCCAGATCGCTGCAGATCGTGAGCTTAGGGCAGTTATTAAAAGCATAATTGGCAATTGTGGTCACACTTTTTGGCAGATAAAACAGGCCCAAATTAAGGCATCCCGAAAAGGAGCCGTAGCCGATAGCAGTTACCGATCCGGGCAAAGTAAAGCTGGTAAACCCGGTGCAGCCGCCCAAAGAATAACTGCCGATGGTTTGTAAAGATGCAGGTAAACTCACCGTCCGTAAAAAGGTGCAACCATATAAAGCATAATTTGGCATACTGGTAACGCCTTCAGGTACCGAGATCTGCCAAAGAGAGATGCAACCCGCGAACAGATAACCGGATCCATTAACCGTCGCCAAACTTAGCGGATAATTGATATTGCTTAAATTCAGACAATTCCTGAAAGCATAGTCGCCTATAGTAGTCACCCCGTCCGGAAGAACAAGACTTGTGAAACCTTCGCAACCATCAAAAGCCAAGCGGCCGATGCTGACAAGAGTATCCGGCAAGCTTATATCGGGCAGGCCCGAACAATCAGAGAAAGCACGTTCGCCGATGGATTCCAAGGTATCCGGCAAATTGACTGTTTGCAAATAGGGGCAGCCAAGAAAAACATAATCGGGCAGCGCCGTCACCCCCTCCGGCACGGTGATTGTCGTAAGAAGAGGACAGTCCGCAAAGATATATCCGAAGCTACCCCCGCCGGGTATAGCTATGGTGACCTCCGCCCAGCTCGCCGGATAATTAATGCTGCTCAAGCTGGTACAGCCTCTGAAGGCATGGCCGCCTATTGAAGTTATGCTATCCGGCAGGGACATGCTTGTCAGATTGGTGCAGCCTTCAAAAGCATAATAGCCGACGGACTTGAGGTCGGGAGGCATATTTAGATTGGCAAGGCCTGTACAGCCCCGAAAGGCATAATCCCCGATCATGGTTACCTGGGAAGGGATGCTATAGGTTCCGCTTAATCCGGTGCAGCCATAAAATGACGAATTGCCGATCGTAAGCAGGGTGTTTGGTAAAGTTATGGTATGCAAATACGGGCAACCGCTAAAGGCATTTGCAGGCAGCGCCGTCACCCCCTCCGGTACGGTAATGGAGGTAAGGAGAGGACAGCCTTCAAATATGATGCCGGCCGGACCCGAGCTGACTGACGTCCAGCCTGCCGGATAATTGATACTGCTTAAATTTCCGCAGTTCCTGAAGGCGCCGCCGCCGATTGCAGTCACACAGTTGGGCAGATCGATAGCTGTAATACTTGAACAGCCGCTAAATGCATAAGCGCCGACTGTCTTTACCCCATTATTGATCTTTACTATGGCTAAATTAGTGCAGCCTTGAAAAGCATAATCACTAATATTCAGCAAATTATTCGGCAGTACCACCGCAGTTATGGTTGTTTTATCCCTAAAGGCACTCGCCCCAATTTCCTGAACATTAAAGCCATCGATGGTATCGGGAATCACCGCAACGCCGCTGCCCGCATAGCCGGTTATTCTGATATTCAAGGCATCTATTTGGCTGTAGGTAAATCCGCTTGAGGAGGCCGAATAACTTAATGTAGCCGTTATCGGCGGAGTCGTTACCCCGCCTGTAACAGCTTGAAACAGTTCATTATTGGCGGAGAAGCTATAAAACGGATGATAATAGCGCACCTGGTAGGTATGACCGAGAACAACCGTGTTGCTAAACCAGTTGCCGCCGGCATCGGTATAATAGATCCCTTCCGGCAAATTATTGGTCAGATCATAAAGCATAACCGAAACCCCGGCCAAGCCGCTGCCGCCCGATAAGACGACCCTGCCGCTCATAGCAGATTGCAAATCGATCTCCAGCAAATCGGTAGAAAAAGGGATGCTGTTAGCCAGCGCATAGGTATTGGCATAAGAACCCGCTATACCGTGGATCGTCAGATTGCGGCAATTGGTGAAAACATTTGTGCTCATCGCCGTCACCTGTGTGTCGATCCAAACCGCTTCCAAGCCGGTGCAGCCATAAAAAGCATAATTGCCGACAGTATTGAGGGAAACCGGTAATTTCACCGTCCGTAAATAGGTACAGCCCTGGAAAACATAGGCGGGCAAAGCCGTAACACCTTCCGGAACAACCAGGGTCAAAAGAGAGGTGCAGCCGTCGAATATGTATCCGGTGGGATTACCGCTCATAGTGGTCAAACCTCTCGGATAATTGATGCTGCTTAGCTTGGTACAGTTGCGGAAAACAGAGCGGCCCATCGTGGTCAGGCTGTCCGGCAGGTAAATGCCGGTGAAGTTGGTACAGCCTTCAAAAGCAAAAGGGCCAATGGTAGCAAGAGTGTCCGGCAGATTGATATTGGCCAAGCCCGTGCAGGTTTGAAAGGCATAATCGCCGATAGATATTACCCCAAAGGGCAGGCTGATCACTCCCGCCAAGCCCGTACAGCCGGAAAAAGCATAGTTGCCGACCGAAACCAGGCTACTTGGTATATTAATGGTTTGTAAATTGGGACAGGCACGAAAAGCATAAGCGGGCAAGGCCGTCACACCCAAAGGCACGGTAATAGTTGTAAGGAGAGGACAGCCCGCAAATATGCAACCTGCAGTCCCGCTAACCGTCGTCCAGCCGGCCGGATAATTGATGCTGTTAAGATTGGTACAGTTCCTGAAAGCATAACTGCCTATCGAGGCCACACTGTCCGGTAAAGTGATGGCGGTAAAGCCGGTGCAGCCTTCAAAAGCATTAATACCAATATTTTCCAGGCCGGCTCCCAAGTTGATGCCGGTAAGGCCCGTATTAGCCGTAAAGGCATAATCCCCGATCGAGACCAGGCTGGCCGGTAAATTGACTGTCAGTAAATCAGGGCAGCCGCGCAAGGCATTAGCCGGTATGACCGTCACCCCCTCCGGCACGGTTATGGATGTCAGCAAGGGGCAACCCGTAAAAATATTGCCGGCCGGGCTTCCGGTCAGGGTAGTCCAGCCTACCGGATAATTGATGCTGCCGAGGCTGCTACAGTTCCTAAAGGCATAATTGCCGATCGAGCTGACTGTATTAGGTAAATTGATAGCAGAAAGACTAGAGCAGCCCTCAAAAGTTGAAGTACCGATAGTCAATAATCCATTGTTGACCTCAACCTGAATCAAACCGGTGCAGCCCTGAAAAGCAGTATTGCCAATTATCTCCAAATTTTGGGGCAAAGCGATGGAGGTTATGGCGGTCATATTTCTAAAGGCGCTTGCCGTTATCTCTTTGACATTATAACCGTCGATGCTATCGGGGATCACAACCGCAGTTGCGCTGCCCGTATAGCCGGTTATTCTGATATTCAAGGCATCTATTACTGTATAAGTAAACCCGGTTGAAGGCCCGGCATAAACCAAGGCCGCCGTTATGGCCGGGGTAGTTACACCGCCGGTCATACCCTCAAAGAGTCCGTTATTGGCGGAGAAGCTATAAAGCGGATGATAATAACGCACCTGATAGGTATGGCCGATAATAATTGTGGCGCAAAGCCAGTCACCGCTTGCGTTTGTATAGTAGGTTCCGGTTTTTTCATTGAGGGTGAGGTCATAAAGCATTACCGAGACGCCGCCAAGGCCGCTGCCGCCCGAAACCACAACATTTCCGGCCATTGTCGAGTATAAGTCGATCAGAAGCAGTTCGCTGGAAAAAGGTATACTGTTGGCTACCGCATAGGTATTGGCATAAGAACCGGCAATACCGTGGATCGTCAGTTTGGCACAATTGGTGAAAACATTATTGTTCATAGCCGTTACCCCGGCATCGATCCAAACCGCCTCCAGGCTGGTACAGTTATAAAATGCGCTATTACCGACAGTCAAAAGGGAAACCGGTAGTTTTACCGTCCGTAAGTAAGTACAGCCATAAAAAGCGTTGGCGGGCAAAGCCGTAACGCCTTCCGGAACAACGATAGTAAAAAGAGAGGTACACCCCTGAAATAAATTCCCGGTACCGCTGATCGTTGTCAAACTCAGCGGATAATTGATACTGCTAAGTTTGGTACAGTTCCTGAAAGCAGCGCTGCCTATTGACGTCACGCTGTCCGGCAGGGTCAAACTTGTCAGATTGGTACAACCGTCAAAAGCATTTACTCCGATGGTCAAAAGAGCCCCGGGCAGGTTTATCTCAGCCAGACCCGTGCAACCCAAAAAGGCGGAACCCCCAATAGAGGTTACTCCGGAAGGCAGGCTGAAAGTCCCCGCCAGATTCGTACAGCCATCGAAGGCATTGGCGCCAACCGATAAAAGAGTAGACGGCAAATTAATCGTTTTGAAGTTGGAACAACCGCGAAAAGCATTATTAAGCAGCGCCGTTATGCCTTCCGGCACGGTAAAGGCCGTAAGGAGGTTGCAGCCGGTAAATATATTCCCCGCGGGATTCCCGGTCACCGTCATCCAGCCCAGCGGATAATTGATGCTGCTTAAGCTGCTACAATTGCTGAAAGAGTTGCCGCCTATCGAGGTCAGACTGTCCGGCAGGGAAATAGCGGTAAAATTACTGCAGCCGTTAAAAGCGTATTGGCCGATTGACAAAAGGCCTGTAGGCAAGTTTATGTTGGCAAGGCCCGTACAATTCTGAAAGGCATATTCCCCGATAGCGGTCACCGCCTGGGGCAAGCTGAATGTCCCGGAAATCCCCAAGCAGCCGCCAAATGCATAATTGGCGACCGATTCCAGGCTTTCCGGTAAATTAACCGTTTGCAAATTGGCGCAGTAGCGGAAAGCATAAACCGGCAAAGCCGTTACTCCTTCCGGCACGGTGATGCTCAAAAGGCCGGGGCAATCCGTAAATATATATCCGGGCAAGCTCCCGGTCACCGTTTTCCAGCCGGCCGGATAATTGATGCTGCCAAGATTTGTACAACCCCGGAAGGCGGAGCCGCCTATCGAGGTCAGGCTATCCGGCAGAATAATATTAGTAAAACTGCTGCAATTATTGAAAGCATATTGATTGATAGTCGTAAGGCTCTCCGGCAGATTTATATTGGCAAGGCCCGTACAACCCTGAAAGGCATTATCCCCAATCGTGGTTACTCCGAAAGGTATATTAATTGTTCCCGTCAATCCGGAGCAGCCGTTAAAGGTATTGTTTCCGATCGACTTTAAAGTGCTCGGTAAACTGATTGTTTGGATATAGGTACAGCCCCTAAAAGCGGCAGCCGGCATTGCCGTAACCCCTTCCGGCACGGTGACGCTTAAAAGGCTGGTACAGCCCTGGAAGATATATCCGTTTAAGACCGAAGTCCAGCCCATCGGATAGCTGATGCTGCTCAATTGAGTGCAGTTGCGGAAGGCATAGTCGCCAATGGTTGCTACCGTGTTGGGGAAATTAAGGCTTAATAATCCGCTGCAGCCGTCAAAGGCATAGGTGTTGATCGCCGTCAAGGTAACAGGCAGGATCATCCCGGTAAGACTAATGCAACCCGCAAAGGCATAATTGCCGATAGTTTTGAGGCCGTTATTAAATCCGATCCCGCTCAGATTGGAGCAGTTTTGGAAGGCATTGGCGCTTATGATCTCTAAGCTGTCCGGAAAAGATATGCTGGTGATAGCCGTATTGTTCCGGAAGGCATTGGTCGCGATTTCCTGGACGATGTAGCTGTCAACAGTGCCGGGGATCACAACAGCCGTATCACTGCCGGTGTATCCTGTAATCCGGATAAATGAGCCGTTGATCAGGGTATAAGTAAAATCGGCAAAAACAAAGGCCGGCGCTTCCTCCGGGGCCTCCCCGAAAAGCGGCAGCTCGTCCGGATCATTAGCAAAGGCAGGGCTTTGCGCTGCCCCCTCCTTGACCCGATTTATCTCCCCTAAATTGTCGTATTCCAGCGGATCGGCAGGTTGATCAGGTAAAGTAAACAATTCCGGCAGCGGTTCATTAAACCTATTCGTGATATCAGGTTTCCAATTAACTATCTCGGCGGACTCAACAGACACGGCGCTTAATAATAAGGCCAGGGATATGGCTATTGATAGTATTCCCTGTAATGTTTTTTTCTTCCTTGATGGCTTATGCATTATGATCCTCCTTTTGCCGTTTACTTATTCGATTGCTTACGGTATTCTCTGAAAAATATCCCTGAGTATTTTCTGTTTTTACCGTGTTATTCAATTACAATAGCTCCCCTGTTATAATTATAGGCCAGCCAAAGTATGGTCAAATCGGCATCATTGATCAAACCGTCGCCGTTCAGATCGCATCGCTCATTTTCCGCTTCATTGGACTGTTTATTATAATTGCCTGCCCGCCATAAAATAGTCAAATCGGCATCGTTGACCAGGCCGTCGCCATTGATATCGCCGGAGCGCAATCTCATTAGCTGAACT
>Ga0082212_10006864_pt1 | contig 15181 bp, 8 predicted proteins | sample TergutNt197P3_FD_71548 | JGI IMG/M metagenome (GOLD analysis project Ga0082212, IMG submission 71548) | Neocapritermes taracua P3 segment gut microbial communities from Petit-Saut dam, French Guiana - Nt197 P3 | ecosystem: Host-associated > Arthropoda: Insects > Digestive system > Gut ...
TGACTCCGTTGCGGCAAAGAAAACCGCCAGTGCTGTACCGTAATCCGCCGTCGCAAGACCGCCGGCATTGCAATGCGTCAGCCAAGTGCTGCCTTCCTTGACAAGTTCCTGACCAAACCGTCCGATGGATCGGCAAATATGCCGGTCGTCTTCGTGAATCGCCTTGGCTTCAGAAAAAAGTGCTTCACAAATTTCGGCAATGGTCTTGGTATCATAAAGCGATTCGGCTTTCGCTCTCATCCGATCCAATGCCCAGAACAGATTGACCGCCGTCGGTCGACTCGAAGCCAGATAGTCGGCAACGTTGTTAAGTTTCCGTCGCAGCATATCATGATTGGCATCGGCTGGCAAGTCCTGAAGTCCAATGCACACGCCGTAAGCGGCGGCGATTCCAATAGCAGGGGCACCGCGTACCCGGAGCATTTTGATTGCCTCCCAGACGGTTTCGACATTTTGCAAGTCGATTGTTTTGATTTCCGTCGGCAGTAGCGTTTGGTCGATCATTTTGAGCGAACCGAGTCGGTTGCCGTGCCAAGACAAGGTTTCGATATTGTTGGAGTGGGACATGATGATACTATTTCATGAGAACGGCAACGCGTTCCTCGATGTCTTTTTGTTTCGGATTGCTTTGGAGCGAACGTTGGTACTCGAACACCGCTCCGGCAATGTCGCCGCGCTGCTCCTTGAGGTATCCCGATGCACGAAGGGCACGATAGTTCGTCGGTTCTATTGCCAACACCTGCTGCAATAATTGTTCGGTGGCATTGAGGCAATTCTGGGCAGCATCGGTGTCTCCCTGAATCGTACAAATTTGTGCAAATTCTTGATAATACCGTGCCAGTTCGATTTTCGGCTCGGTAGAAACGGGATTGACTTGACACCAGCCGTTGAGGAGTTGGTAGGCGGCTTCTCCATTTTGGCAGTCCATGTACAAGGCGGCAAATCCGCGGTAGGCATCGGCATGGTTGGGATTTTGGGTCAGGCAAAGTTGATAGTATTGGGCAGCGAGTTCGTAGTGGTGTTGCGCTGCCGCCGTCTGACCGGACAGGAGCGAAGCCTTTGCCGACTGATGGTACGTTGCCGCAATGTTGTACAGGGTATTCGGATCATTCGGTTTTGATTTGAGTGCCGACTGAAATGCCGTCATTGCGGCATCGTATTGTGCCTGACCGTAGTAGCGGATTCCCTCGGAGGTTTGGTTCTGCGAAGCGCAGCCCAATACAAACAGAATCACCAAAGAAACAGTGCAGAATTTTCTCATTGCATTGCCAATCGTAGCAATTTTCGGAAAACGAGGCAAGAGGAAGTCGAGAACTGACGGCACTTTTGTGTTAATTTACGAAAACAACAGAAAATAGGTAAATTACAAAAACTAGAATGTCGATGAAGTTGACAGTGAAAATTGCCTATATTGTGCATTTGCTCTATTTTTTACAAGTGCACTCAAACGGAAAATCTCATGAAAACTCAAAAAATCGCTTTGCCGGTCATCATTTTCGTCATCAGTGCAGTTCTTATTCTCGGCTGTATTCTCTGCATGTTTGGCAAGTCACAAGTCGTTTCAATGGACGGTAAATTTGCCGCAATCCAGAAAACCGATGAAGATGCGTCTCAAAAACTGCTCGCTTCCATCGAACAGCAGAGAGAAAAATCGAGAGAGACATTAAGCGAACAGATTGAAACCAATCTCAAAATGAGTCTCCAATCATTAGCATACCGCATCAAGGGAGACTTGGACAGTTACGCTAATGTTGCGGAGCAGTTGGCATTGACGAGTGCGACCGAAAGGCTCAATTTTGACCGGAAGCAACGGAATTCCAGTAAAGAGATGATTGCACCGCAGCGATTGGCTTGGCAAATTCAGTATTTGCCGGTTTCCAATCGGCGGGGGTCTGTACACAGAACTCCACCGGTAACGCCAATCCGCGTTGCTCAACAAGAAACAATGCCCACTCCATCAGCCATGGTGTCCCTCGTTATTGTTCCCTCCGATGTTCCCGACTATCGAGTGGCTCAAGCGGAAGTGGACGGAGCGGCAGGAAGCCCTCACCCTAGCCCTCTCCCAGAGGGAGAGGGGACAAATAGCGACCCACAGCCGGAGTCTGCTCTTGACCCAGTGGAAGAGGGGACAAATAGCGACCCACAACCGGAGACTGCTCTTGACCTGGATGAACTCGAACCGCAGAGTCCCCCAAATACTGTCATTCCTGCGCAGGCAGAAAGCCCTCACCCTAGCCCTCTCCCAGAGGGAGAGGGGAGCAATAACGACCCTCGACCGGAGTCTGTTCTCGACCCGATCGGGAGCGGGAGTGACGGGGAAAAAGATTTTGCCGATCAAGCACCAGCGGAAGAAGAGTCATTGAGTCCCGTTGCCATTGAACCGACTGCCGAAGAGATCGAATCGCGGGAATTTTTGAGCGATATGGTTTTCAAAACCGTGCAACAGAACACGAATCTCACCTCGGCTTGGCTCTGCTGGGAACCAAAGGCATTCAATACTCATTCGACGGATCGTTTTTCTGTCAGTAGCAAACGGAACGGAGGTTCCTCGATCACGCAGGGGGAATATACGAATCCCGACACTTCACAACCTTATATCAAGGCGTTCCAGAAAGGGAGCACCGTCGTTTCCGAACCCTATCGGCAAAGCGGCGGATATGTTGTTTCGATTGCCGCGCCGATCAAATATCGGAACAAATCCCTCGGTGCTTGTGGAATTGATGTTAAGACGGACACCTTCTCTGCGGCATTGCAAGAAGTGATTCGCAACAACCCCTTGATCCGCAGTGCGAACGGCTGCAAAGCCTATCTTATCTCTCCCGAGGGGGTGATTGCGGCAACCAGTGATCCGAAAAACGGTGTCGGCGGGAAAGTCCGATTCGACAATCAGACAGAAATCTCGTTGGAGTCCAAATTTACAGTACAAGGCACCACATGGATGGTGCAACTGGTCGTGCCGAAGCCGATCATCGAAGAACCGGTCAAGGCATTCCACAAAAATTTAGACACGCAGACGGAACTTGTGCAAAAGCGCAGTGCTGATTTGAAAGACACTATCAATGCGTTGAAAAGTGATCTCCAAGTTGCACAAGATGCTCGGACAAAGGCAAGAACGATCAACTGGTGGACGAGCGCAGTGATGGGGCTGGTTCTGATTTTCGTAACCGCTTATATTTGGCAGCGTTCGATAATCAGCAATTCAGACTGGCATGAAAACGTTCAGCAGCAGATTATCGACTCGCTGGTTTCACCGGTCTTTTTGGTTGATACCAATGCGAAAGTGTCGATGAAAAACAAGGCGGCGGCAAACAAAAAGGTCAATGTTGTTGATTCCTACATCAAGGCATTGGAGCGGCAACAGAGTGTCGTGAACAATGAAAAATCAGGAAATGCTCAATACGAAGTGCGAACGAATAAACTGATCGACAAGAAACAAAACCAAGTCGGAGCAGTGCAGACGTACACTGATGTAACCGCCCAAGCAACGGCGACGCAACAGTTGCAGGAAGTCAGCCGGATTTCAGGACAGGCGCAAAATGAAGCAAATGGGATTACCTCGGCAACCGATTCTTTGTTGCGAGGCATCACGCAATCGTCAGATCAAATCAGCGAAGTTGCGGAAAAACTTGCCAAGACAAATGAATTAACGGAATCGAACGGTCGAAATGCTTCGGAAGCAAGCCGATTCACCAAGGATGCCGTGGTTGCCGCATCGAAGGGGCAAAAGCAAATGAAGGACATGGTCGAATCAATGACAGACATTTGCAAAATGTCGGAGCAGATGAAAAAAGTCATCAAAACGATTGACGAAATTGCTTTTCAAACAAATCTGCTGGCATTGAATGCGGCGGTCGAAGCCGCTAGGGCAGGACAACACGGAAAAGGCTTTGCAGTCGTTGCCGAAGAGGTTCGTAACCTGGCTTCCCGAAGTGCCAAGGCTGCTCAAGAGACGGCAACGCTGATTGAAACGAGCAATAAACAGATTCTCGGCGGTTCGGACATTGCGAATCAGACGGCAACTGCACTGGACGAAATTACCCGCTTGATCGACGGGGCAACGGATTTGGTGTCGCAAATTGAGACGACTTCGGCTGAACAAATGTCGCAGGTGCACGACATTTCGCAGGGATTGAGCCAAGTGGAAAGACTCACACAGCAAAGCAGTCAGGTAACGTCGGAAGCCGTCTCCGCTTCGCAACAACTAGCGGGAATTATCGAACGACTGTCGCTACTTCGGAGCGCATAGAGTATAATAGCCCCGCATGGCAGTCATCGTTCAATATCCCTGTTCCCAATTCGGTTATCTAACGTCTGGACGCACCGAAGTCGAAACGCAGGAACTTTTCGAGGCGTGGATTGCCGCCCATCATCCGGCACTGTTCGACATGGAGAATGCGATGCCTCGGTGGGAAACCGCCTCGTATCCCCCTTTCAATTTGCAACGGGACATCGTGATTGTTCCTCCCTGTTGCGAATCTTACTGGAACGAAGACTGGGAAAAGCAAGCTGCCGAATGCACGCTCGTTCGGAATGTCAGCCATCGGGACGAAATCGTCCGGCAGGTTTTCGCCGCCCGGAATTATGGTTCGGAACATCCCTTCGATGAAGATTTTGTCAACGATTGCTACGCCCTCGCTGTTGCCCGGCTTTTGATCGACCTGCTCAACCGGAATTTGAACTACCTTCAAACGCCCGACGAGTTTCGGCTCAAATCGTTGATGTCCGATGCGATCCAAGCCGTGCGGAACAATGAGCCAGGCGCACAGCATCAAGCCCTGCAAAGTGCCTTCGATGAGATTGCAATGGCAAAAGATAGTTACCATCCAACGCAAAACTATTTTATTGAACTGACGCTCGCCACCAAAACAACGGTCGGCGAACCGCTTCGGCAATTATTGCAAGAATCGCCACAAATCAATCTGTTCATGCCGAATGAAGTTTTGGCAACGCTCCCGGAAACGCAGCCCGAAACCTTGTCGCAATTAAAATCGGCAATCGAGCAGAACAAGGTACGCTTTATTGCCGATGATACCGAACCGCAATCGCTGACGCTTTTGCCGATTCTGGATGTTGCCGACCACATTTTGGCGGGAATTTCCGTCTATCGTGAAATTCTGAATGTTTCCCCAAAAGTGTACGGTCGGTTTACGACCGGCTTAACTCCCGTGTTGCCCCAGTTGCTCAAATTGGCTGGCATGACCGGTGCACTGCATTTCGCTCCGCTGGATGGGTGGAAAATCAAGGAAGACGACCAAAGCAAAATCGTGTGGCAAGGACTGGACAACACGAGTGTCGATGCACTGGTTCGGTATCCCATTGATGCGTCCAAGTACCTTTCCTTCTTTGAGTTGGCTGACCAATTCAGTTCGCAGATCAGTCTGGATAGTGTTCCGACCTCTATTCTCGCTCTGTTTCCCGGTCAAAAGAGTGCTTGGCTTGACATTTTGCGGCGGATGACTCATTTCACTTCGGCATTGGGAAAATTCGTGAACATCGAAGAGTATTTTAGTAACACGAGTTATTCCGGCGGTTTGAAACGCTTCGGCTACGAAAAGTATCCCGTCCTTGCTTTAACAGAGACAAAGCAGAATTCAATCTCGCAATGGAATGATCTTTATAAAGCAAATACCGACCGCCTTGTGCAGTCGTCGTTTGAAACTTTGTTGCGGTTGCTCAATCCCAACATACAATTTTCCGATCCACCGGCTCTTGCCCGGCAATTTGTTGAGGCAATACTCCCAACGTCTCCTCACCAAGAACCGATGGGCAAAATCGTCGTCAATCCCTTGAGTTTTGCTCGTAAGATGTACGTGGACGACATTGCCGTCGACGTACCGCCGATGGGATATGCGTATATTGAGAAGGAATTCGAATCCGAGGATTGCACTACATCCTCTTCTGGGGTCTTTGGTCGGTTCTTCAAAGCGAAAAATAACAGCACGCCAACATTAGCGCGACAAGCGACCGACGACATCGGACGCGGCGAAAAACGTGCCGTTTTTATCTTGGAAAACCGATATTTTAGTGCCAAATTTGATGCGGCAACGGGAGTGCTGCGGTCGATTTTTACGAACCGCTCCCGATTCAATCAACTTTCGCAGCAGATTGCTTTTCGCAAAGACAACGCATACTCAATTCAAACCGCCGATGAAATAATCCTCACGAAAGCAACCACCGAAGTTGGGCAATTAAAAATTGTTGGTCGGCTCGTCTGTCCCAATGGTGAACTTGCCGCCAAATTCACCGAGACGGTAACGATTCGCAGCCAGAGCCGGTTGCTTGAATTCGATTTGACGCTCGAACCCGCTATGCAAATGGAGGATGACCGATGGAACTCCTACTTGGCAGTGCGGTACGCTTGGAATGATGACACGTTAACGATGTGCGGCGGGCTCAATGACGGTCTGCATGAACTTCCTGACCGAAATCCTTTACATTCGCCGAAGTTTATTGACCTTCGTAACGAAACACAATCGCTCACCTTCTTGTCGGAAGGTTTGCCTTTCCATCGGCAGAGCGGAGATCGGCAACTAGACACGCTCTTGATCGTCAAGGAAGAATCGCAGCGGCACTTCCGATTGGGAATCGCCGTCAATGCAAAGCATCCGGCATTGTTGTCTTACGATTTTTTGCTCGGTCAGGAAGGATTTATCTTTCCGGCACCGTGCCGACCTAAAAATCCATCGGCTTGGCTTTTTCAGGTTGCTTCCAATCATGCGATGGCGTTGTATTGGGAGCCGCTATTGGAATCGGGTCAATTAGTCGGTTATATGGTTTATCTACAGGAAACGGAAGGTCGTCGGGCACATTTTTCGTTCCATTCCTTTTTGCCGCCGAAGCAAGCCTCGGCAATGGATTTCCAAGGAAAGGAACGAAAAACATTCAAAGTCGAGGGCGATGCTGTTCTCATTGACATGCATGCCCACGAACTGTTGCCGCTGATGGTACGAATCGTTTGAACGATCAATTCAGGAACCGAATCGGAAAATTGCTGTTGTCCTTTCTTTACCAAACCCGTTTTTTGGGGTCTTTTGACGGTATTTTTCGGGACATTCCTGCGTCAATGTACTGCCCGCCCGTTGTTTGCTTGCAGTGAATCGCAATCACGTTGGTGCCTGCCTTGATCGCCTTCTTTGCATCACGCATCGGAAATTGCAGGTAATCGGTTATATGTCCCTTCGCTTCGAGCACCTTCACGCCGTTGATAAAAACTTCGCAATCCTCATCATGATAGAGATCGAGAATGAGGCTCGCCGGATCAGCCGCATCTTCGGCGGACAGTACGAAGGACTTGCGAACCCAAATATCATCGGTTTTCCATTCCGTACCGATGGTCGTGTTCGGAGTTCCCGCGGTTCCAAAACCGGAGAAACCTTTTTTCCATGCCGAAGCATCAAAATTAGACCCTTCCCAACCGTCGGCTGGCTTATCCGTCGTGTACGACCATTCCGATGCTTGTTCACGAGCCGTCGGAAGCACTGTTTTAAGCGTCGCCGGAGCCGACCGCAACGCATCGTTCGATGCTTTGAATTTTTTGGCATCGACCTTGATAATCCGGTCGTAAGTCATCAAACCATTGACTTCGACTTCCACGTCGGTCGTCTGGGTATAGACGGCGGCGGAAAGTCCCTTGCCGATCATCGGATGCATCTTCACATTGAGTTGATCGTAAGTATTGAACAGATCCTCTTTATCCTTCAAGTTTCCGCCATAGCCCCAGTTTTTGTCCGATTCGACCCAAGTGTGCCCCTGGATCGGCAGACCGAGTCCGCCGTATTCACCGAGAACGACTGCTCGATTTTCCTCCGGCTTGGGCATTGCCGGACCACGATAGGCATGAATGTCATGCATGTCGCCACAACCTCGGTCTGTCCAACCGCTGGGACCATCGACCAGCCGCGTCGGGTCAAGTTCTTTCGTCCAAGCCAAGACTCGGCAGGTGTCGTATTGCCCCCAGCCTTCGTTGAATGGAACCCAAACGACAATGCTCGGAGAATTGTACAAGGATTCGATGATTTCTTTCCATTCCCGCTCGAAATTATCGGTTGATTCCTTCGAACGATTGGCATCGGGGCGGTTGGGACCAATATGATGTTGCGGATCACTGCTTGGCATATCCTGCCAAACGAGAACGCCGAGCCGGTCGCAGTGGTAATAGAACCTCGCCGGTTCGACTTTGACGTGCTTCCGCAACATGTTGTAACCGAGTTGCTTTGTTACCTTGACATCATATTCCAGTGCTTCATCCGTCGGGGCGGTGTAGAGTCCGTCGGGCCACCAACCTTGGTCGAGCGGACCATGCTGGAAGACGAATTTGCCGTTGAGCATCATTCGGGTAAATCCATTTTCGCACTTACCGAGCGAAATTTCCCGCATTCCGAAGTAGGAATCGACGGTGTCAATCACTTTGTTGCCTCGAACGATTTCGACCTTCAAATCGTATAGGAAGGGATTGTCCGGTGTCCAAAGTTTCGGATTTTGAATTTTCAGCACGAGCGGCTTTCCGGGCTGCCCCTCGGCAACGGTTGCGGAGCGACGGTCAGCATTGCGTCCACGCAAACCCGACCGCTGGCTTTCCATAGCAATGCTGGCACGGATTCGATCGCCACTTTGGGCACCGTTGACGGAAGTTTCAAGTGTCAATGTACCGTCTTTGATGTTCGGCACCATTTTGAGTTTTTCAATCGACGTTGCCGGTACCGGTTCGAGCCAAACGGTCTGCCAAATGCCGGTAACGGGCGTGTACCAAATGCCGTGTGGATTGTTGCGCTGCTTGCCGATGGGTTGATAACCCTCATCGGTCGGATCCAAAACGCCAACTTCGAGTTTTTGTTCACCGTCAGATTTCAAAGCATCGGTAATGTCGAAACTGAATGGTGCGTAACCACCGATGTGTTCACCGACTACTTTATCGTTGACAAGAACGATGGTTTTCCAATCGACTGCTCCGAAGTGGAGCAAAATGCGTTTGCCGCTCCATTTTTCTCCTTTGGGAATAGTGAACGTTCGTGCATAAGTCAGATTTTTGTCCTTACCGACCATTTTTCCGACACCGGAGAGTGCCGATTCTACCGGATAGGGAACGAGGATTTTGCCACTGTCAGTCGTACTTGGTACACCCGATAGCATGCGGTTTCCAATACTATAATCCCAGAGTCCGTTGAGGTTGAGCCAGGTATCTCGTTCCATTTGCGGACGTGGATATTCCGGCAGGGGATTTTGGGGATCGACATCTTTGGCGAATCGGGTTTGGATTTTGTCGCCGGCGATTTTCCATTCTTCGGCAAGGAGAACTGCTGGCAGAAGGATCAGGGAGCATACGAGGACGAGACGTTTTAGCATAACGAAGTCAGAGGTTGAAGGGAAGTTTTCAAGCGGGCGGACACACCGCCCTCTCCTGTCGGATTGTACACTAGCCGCAGGGTTGGCACAAGTGCCTTTAACCTGCATGGTTACTCGATCTGCAAAGTTGTTTTTCAGTCACCCCGCGAAGGCGGCTTGCTCTAGCGACGATAAATCCGATTCGCAAACGCATACTCCACGCCAAAAATGCAAGCCAAGAAAAGCATAATTGCCGCATAGAGTTCCTGTCCGACACGTCGCCGGGCAATGCCGTGTTCGATCTCTTGCGGTGTGCGCACCACTTGGTAAGCATTTTTTCCGAAAAGGCGATCCAACATTGCCTTGTCCACCCGCTGCAAGCGTGTTTCTCCCGACGGAAGATTCACACTGAATCCCAAATCCAACGCCGACTGTCCTGTGCCGCCGGAACGCACTGTGTAATTGCCCGGCTCGGCGGTCGTCGGAATCACAATCTCCCGACGCACCGGATCAGGAGTCAATCGCTCCGATGTGCCCTGCGGCGTGCCGAGCAAACAAGTTTCCGGCAACGTCGGCATACTCGGTCGAAGCACCACCGACTCTCCCACTGTAAAATTGGATTTCTGATTGCCCATGCCGACAAGATGCTTGGCAATTCCTTCAGCAAGCAGCATAAACATCCACGATGCTTCGCTGCGAGTCAAATCGTTCCACGGCGACACGGTCGTTACCGTTTCCGAGACGGGAGTCGCTACCATTACCGTACAGCCGCGTCCCAACGTTTGCATGATGATGGCAGGGCGAGCGTCCGAAAATTGTGCGGCGATGTCCGCCTTTGACGAAAGTTCTCCCAATTCCCAGTACCGGTAAACCGCTTGCACGTCCCACGGAAAATTGTTCAAATCCCTATCGAGGGATCGGAACGGCGTAAAAATAGGGGATACGCCGGGGGTGATCCAAAGATCGCCGTCGGGATTGATCGCTTGCCGAACCAACTTTGCCCCCAAAACTTCAGTAGCGTTGGGATGATTGAAGGAAGTCAGCGAATCGGCTTGAGAACCGAGGAAAATTCCTACGCCAAAACCGGCAGAAGCATAGTCGGCTAACTTTTTCCAAGCATGTGAGGGGAGCGACGACGAATCAGGATCGAGCAACACCACCGCTTGAAATTGTTGCAGTTCCGACGGGGTCATTCCAGCGAGTTCCGCCATCGGCTTCGTTTCCACTGCAAAGGGTACGGTTTCCAAGGCACTGCGAATGTAAATCGAAGTGTCATGCACGGGCGGTTGCGAGAAAACCAAAACTTTTTGCTCCGCCTGCACCGAAAGCGTAAACCAACACTGATCATCCATCGGCAGAGCATCGGAAGTCGAAAAGCGGAGTTTTCCCTGATGCGTTCCCGGCTCAATGCCGGTGAGCGGCATTGAAAGAGCGTGTTGCGATTCCCCTTCGGGAAAATCGACGGTTCGGGACATTCGCACCGTTTCGCCTGCCGGGTCTTGGGGCGTACCGATGAGAACGAGTTCAATCGTTTTCGTGATTGCCGGACCGGTATGAGCAACTTGGACATCAATGCGGACGGGAGAGGGAGCAATCGGCGGTTCGGGAACGAGCGTCATTCTTTGAAAAGAGGAATTTTTCGGTTCTTTTGCACTGACATCGACGAGAAACAGTTCGCCATTATAGCGGCGCAGTGCCTCCGAGGAGATCGGTATCTCCCAGCCGGGAATCGAAAGATCGGAAAGGACATAGAGTTCGCACTGTTCGAGATCGCTCTCCGAAAGCAATGCGGCGGCACCTTGGACAATTTCGGCGACGGGACGACCGAGCGGCGTGATGCGGAGGCGGTTGACTTTATCTTCGGCGGCAAGTTTATCGACTTGAAAAACGGGTGTTTCCGGCTCGCAACTCAATAGGGCAACGCTGCTGTTCTGCGGAATTTGGCGGAGAATCCACCGGGCAAATTCTTGTGCCTCTTCCAGCCGGGTTTTGTTTTCCGCCATGTAGTTCATTCGCAGCGAAGTGTCGATCACAATAGCGGCGGCGATCGGCGCATCCTGACTGGTGAGCGAGGTTACAAATTGCGGCATGAATCCATTGGAATTTCCGATGGAAAACCACCCCAATTTGAGCATTGGTTGTGCCAGTGCAAGCCCCAGCAGCGTGAAGAGCAGAATCCGTATTACCAAGAGCAGAATGTGCTTGAGTTGATAATTTCGGCGATGCGTTTCGATTTTTTGGAGGATGAACATCACGGCAGGAAACTCGATGACTTTGGGTTTTCCTTGCATGAGCAAGTGCAACAACACCGGCACGGTCGCCGCTGCCAAACCGCCAAGAAATAAGGATGTTGTTGTGAAAGAAAGCATGCGTGTTATCCTCCTCCGACCAGCGTAACCACTTCGAGAACATCTCCTTCGAGCAGTTCCGCTTGGTCGAAGGTCGAATGGGGAACGATTTGCCCATTGCGTTCGACGGCAACCGGACGGGACGCTAAATGGAGTTGCTCCAATAATTGCCGTACTGTGTTTCCCGCTGAAAAATCAAACTCTTCACCATTGACCGTTAACCGCATGACATCATTTTATCGGATTCGCTCCTGTTTGCAATCTTTCTCGGTTTTTTGTCGCGTAGCCTGCAAGTTTGAGAAAGGTAGGAGAATAAGGTTGCGTGCGTGAGTGGTACTACACCTTGAAAACGCTCCTACTTTAGTATAGAATCACGCGAGTTCGGACTCGAAAAAGCAAAAAAATTAAAATATGCGAGCCTCACTGCAACAAAAAGTTATTTACGCCGTTGTGCTTCTCGGCTTAATGCTGGCACTCTTTTTCGTGGGTCGCCCCGCTCAAATTGCCGTTCAACCGGGCGGCGAAGTACGAGCGGTGCCCGGCGGTCTGCTCGCCCAATACCGTACACAAAAAGGACTCACCGAAGCCCAAATGGGGGAAATTGATCCCGCCAGCAGCACCATCAAACTCGCAACGTTTGGAATGAGGGGTGTTGCCATCGCCCTGCTCTGGCATCAGGCACAGGAAAAACAAAAACTACATGAATGGAACAACGTCATCGCAATTTCCAATCAAATCATTTTTTTGGAACCGCACTTCATTACCATCTGGGATTTTCTCGGTTGGCAACTGGCGTATAACGCTTCCGCCGACTTCGACGATTATCGGGAACGCTACCGCTGGGTGATTCGCGGCATCGAATTTCTGCTCACCGGTTTGAACAAGAATCAAAAGTCGCCGATCCTGCACGAAAAAGTCGGTTGGACTATTTCCCAAAAAATCGGAATTGCCGACGAGGTGGAGCAATACCGGCGGTTGCTTCGGGACGACGATGCCTTTGGTAGCCGGTACGATTGTCCGCTTCCGTCTGATCGAGATAACTGGTTGCTCGGTCGCCGCTGGTATCACATGGGGGAAGCACTGGTGTTAGGCGGGATCAGCCTTGGAAACAAGTCTGATTTTGTCTATTTTGCCAATTCGCGGTTGAACCTGTTTAACTATGCCAAGTGGAAACGCAAAGACGGTATTTTCGGCGACGAGGTGTTCAAGGCTTGGGAACATGCGCTCGCCGAGTGGAATGATTTTGGAAAAATGGAATTGGCGACGGCAATTTCCACCGACGGTGCAATGCAGGTCAAAAAGGGGAAGGAAAAGGCAGTGCATCGTACGACGATGGACATCACCGACATTGTCCAACAGGAAGAAAAAGAACTGCTCGAAGAATTGCGCAGTATCGCTCCCGACCTGAAGGAAACACTGTGCGTGGAGCGTTGGCAGCAACTGAGTGGGCAAGAGCAAGGTTCGATGCTCACGATGTTGGAAAAAGCGGACGAGCAAGACGCTAAGTATTATCCTGCCGAAGAACTTCAACTTGTCAGGCGGTGGCTCGACGAACAGGAACCGGATTGGAAAACCCGATTGGCTGCCGAACGAAATTCGTTGATTCCAACAGATCAGGCGGAGATACGAACAATTCCTTCCATGTTTTTGAACGAAGAGGATCGTGCGACCATCAACAAAACGGAGGGGGAAATTGCGGTGGTTCAGCAGCGTGCAATCGAAATGTTGCGTTTGACACCGAAATTGTTGTCCGAAGAAATGCAGGAATTGGAAATCGACCGCGACAAAAAGAGGAGAGCGAGAACGATTGTTGACACACTGGAAGGACATCGAGATCGATTGCGTTATCCCAATCTTTTCCGGGGAATCCTCAACTATGAAAGCCGATTCCGCGAGGTTGCGATTGAAACGACCCAGCAGGCGGATGATGCCCAGCGGTTGCGGTACGAGGCACGAAAAGCCTATTACGACGGCAAACTTGCCGATTCGCTCAACGGCTGGCTCGATGCTATGCGAAAGTGGGACGAACTCATCAGCATTGGGGAGTCGATTGAATATCGCGGCGGCGAAACGCTCAAAGGATTGGCAACGGACGTTGACTTTTCGAGAGGACGCATTGACATTGCGGAGAAATTTTTGATCATACTGGACGATTCCAACAAAATCTTTTCGGACGTTTGCGAAAATCGGGTGCCGCTCCACGATTTGTTGTGGCACAAAGTCTTTGGCGACAGTGGAAATGACCCCGCTGGCACAGCAGCAATGGACTACGCCAAAAGGGAATTGGAACGTGCACTGGCAGAGACCGACGCATCGAAACGCAGGGAAAACATGGAAAAAGTAGAAGATATTTTCGTCATTCTCACCCGATTTTTTGAGAATTTGAATTATCGGGAAAAATTTATGGAACACGCTCCCTTCTTTGAACTTCGGGATCGTATGCTCGAGGCTTTAGCCGGTTACATCAGATTGTTGGAGGCACAGGAAAAACCGCTCCCGGAACCATTGGTTCTTCGGTCTTACGTCGAGTTGATGCTCAAGCATGATCCGGCAGTGGCAAAGGCGAATGAAATGATCATTGATGCGGTGCCGCTCATCAGGGAGAACAAACATGCCGAAGCGCTGCCGATGCTTGATAATGCCGTAATGTCGTGGCAGAATATTTTGGAAAAATATCCAATCATTGTCCATGACCCGACGAATTCGGCATACGCCGATGTTGCTCAACTGGCAATGTTCTATGTCGAAGTGTTGCGAGCACTGCAAACGCCGATGCCCGATGATTTTCCGCTAAAGACGTTTGTGCGGTAGCGAATGTTCCCTCTCCCTTTTTGGAAGAGTCATGTTAATTGAATAGAGCGGATGAGGGTTTGATGGATAATGTTATTCCAATATGCTCTTTTGTCGTACGGGAAAAATCTGTTACAATACCTCATGGTGGGACGGGTGGTCGCTGCTCCTTCGGGAGGAGAGGAAAGTCCGGGCTCCATCGGACACGATGACGGATAACGTCCGCCGACCATAATGGTCAGGGAAAGTGCAACAGAAAAGATACCGCCAGAGAGCCGGCGACTGTGTCGCCGTTTTTCCGGTAAGGGTGAAATGGTGCGGTAAGAGCGCACCGCGATTTGGGCAACCAAATTGGCATGGCAAACCCCATCGGGAGCAAGGTCAAGCAAGAGTGAGGCTGTCCGAGCCGATTGCAACTTTGGGTGGACTGCTTGAGAAATCAGGCAACTGATTTCCTAGATAAATGACTGCCGCTCTAGCAACAGAGAACAGAACCCGGCTTACAGTCCCACGTTTTTTTACACGCTGCACATTTCTCTAGACCCCGCCTTCGCGGGGGTGACGGGAAAAAAGACTTTGCAGATCGGCTTTTCATCCACGCTCGTAACAGGTGTGTCCAATTTTTGTGGGCAATACAAAGAGCGGCGGACGCAAGTCCGCCGGTTGCCGTTTTTGACAAACGTCAGCGATTTTGCTGACGCTTTCTGACATGGGACATGATA
>Ga0082212_10006865_pt1 | contig 15180 bp, 12 predicted proteins | sample TergutNt197P3_FD_71548 | JGI IMG/M metagenome (GOLD analysis project Ga0082212, IMG submission 71548) | Neocapritermes taracua P3 segment gut microbial communities from Petit-Saut dam, French Guiana - Nt197 P3 | ecosystem: Host-associated > Arthropoda: Insects > Digestive system > Gut ...
TTTTATTCCCTTACCCAGGGCGTCGGCGCGTTGCGCCTTTGCCCTGGGCTGTTATGCTACGCCCTTTCAGGGCGTTTGAACGCCGTTTAACTCCTGTGAAACCTCCATTGGAACCATCCTCGTCTGGTATGTCTACCGGTTTCGTGTCGTGTTGGCGACACTTGTGTCGTGCATGACTTCGGAATCCGGGATTAATTAAACGCAGACGGGACGTCTGCGCTCCCATGTCAATCCAAAATCCAAAATCCAAAATTTTTAAGCTTCCTCATCGGCGACTACGGTGACGCCGGCTACATAATCGCCGTCTTCCATATCTATGCACTTGACGCCCACGGCTGCGCGCGACTGCGTGTCGCGGATGTCGTCGGCGTGAAGCTGAATCAGCTTGCCATTGGCCGTAATCAGCATGACGGACGCTCCCGAATGGACATGACAGGTGTTCACAACCATGCCGCTTTTGGGAACCACGTCAAAGTTTATTACACCCTGACCGCCGCGTCCATGACGCGGGTATCTCTCAACGTCCGTTCGCTTGCCGAATCCTTTTTCAGCAATCGTCAGGAATTGCCCCGGCCCATTGAAAGCGGACATGGCCACGACTCTATCGTCGCCGTTCAGGCGGATGCCGATAACGCCGTGAGCTGTGCGCCCCATCGCCCTGACATCGCGCTCCGAAAAACGTATGGCCTTGCCCATCCTGGTCGCCAGCAGTATATCGTAACTTCCGTCCGTAAGCTGGCAGCCGATAAGTTCGTCGTCTTCGTCAACGCTTATGCCCCTGATCCCCGCGCTGCGAGGATTGGAGTATTCCGTAAGCGCCGTCTTTTTCACGGTGCCGTCACGCGTAGCCATTATGATGTATTCGCCGCCGTCAAATCCCTTGACGGCAATGACATCGGCTATTTTTTCGTCTTTGCCTATATTGACAAGGTTAACGATGGCTTTTCCTTTGCCCGACGTTCCTACATCCGGAATTTCATACGCCTTTAGCCAATAAACATGCCCGCGGTTTGTGAATACCAGAAGATAGCTGTGCGTTGATGTGACAAAAACGTGATTGATGAAATCTTCATCGCGCGCCGTCATTCCGATGCGCCCCTTGCCGCCCCTTCCCTGAGAATGATAGAGCGACGCCGGAGTCCGCTTGATATAACCGGCGTGAGTCACCGTGATAACAACGTCTTCTTCTGGAATAAGATCTTCACGGGTGAGTTCGACTTCCTCATCGACAATCTCCGTGCGCCTGCGGTCGCCGTAAGTTCTCTGGATTTCCCTCAACTCTTCTATGACAACGCCGTCGAGAATCGCTTCATTGGCCAGTATTTCTTTCAAACGGGCGATAAGCTTCAATATTTCTTCATATTCTGAAACGATCTTTTCGCGTTCCAGACCCGTCAGGCGCTGCAAACGCATCTCAAGAATCGCCTGCGCCTGTTTGTCGCTGAATTGAAATTGCGTTATCAGGCCGTCTTTGGCGATGGACGGCTCACGAGAAGAGCGAATCAGCGTTATGATTTCATCGAGAATATCCAGCGCGCGGCGCAGTCCTTCGAGGATATGAGCGCGGGCTTCGGCTTTGTTCAACTCGAAAACCGTCCGGCGGCGCACCACTTCTTTACGATGTTCAATAAAGCAGAGCAGCGCCTCGCGCAGACTCAAAACTTTAGGCTGATTCCGGACAATGGCGAGAAGGATAATGCCGAAACTCGACTGCATCGGCGTCAGCTTGTAAAGATTGTTCAGAACCACCTGCGCCGGTTCGTCTTTTTTGAGTTCGATGACGATGCGCAGCCCTTCACGGTCGGATTCGTCGCGCACGTCGGAAATGCCTTCTATTTTCTTTTCGCGCACAAGTTCCGCTATGCGTTTGATAAGCGTCGCCTTGTTTACCTGGTACGGAATTTCCGTGACGACGATCATTTCCCGGTCTTTGGGCATAGGTTCAACCGTCGCCCTTGCGCGCATTACGACGATGCCGCGCCCGGTTTCATATGCGGATCGTATGCCTCCGCGCCCGTAGATGAATCCCGCGGTTGGGAAATCGGGGCCGGGTACTTTATGTATTATTTCGGCAAACGTCGCTCCGGGATTCTCAATAAGCAGAACGGTCGCGTCGATGATTTCCGTAAGGTTGTGCGGCGGAATTTTTGTCGCCATTCCGACGGCGATTCCCTCTGAACCATTTACAAGCAGATTTGGGAAACGCGCGGGCAGCACCAGCGGCTCGGTCAGCGAGTCGTCGTAATTCGGGCCGAAGTCAACCGTATCTTTATCTATATCCGCCAGCAGTTCGTCGGCCAGACGCGCCATGCGCACTTCGGTGTAGCGCATCGCCGCGGGAGGATCGTCGTCTATCGAACCGAAATTTCCCTGTCCGTCAATCAGGGGATAGCGCATCGAAAAACTCTGCACCAGACGCACTATGGTATCGTAAACCGCGCTGTCGCCGTGCGGGTGATATTTACCGATAACGTCGCCGACGATACGCGCCGATTTTTTATAGGCTTTGTTGTATGTGTTGCCAAGATCCTGCATCGCGTACAGAACGCGCCGATGCACGGGCTTCAACCCGTCGCGCGCGTCCGGCAGCGCGCGTCCGATGATGACGCTCATGGCATAGTCCAGATAAGACTTGCGCATTTCGTCTATGATGCTTACCGGAACATTTTCCTGAAATTCACTATTCATAAATTTTTTTAAATATCGAGATTGCTGACGTTCAGGGCGTTATCTTCGATAAACCGCCGGCGCGGTTCCACCGCGTCTCCCATGAGAACGGTAAAGATAGCGTCCGTCTGAACGGCGTCGTCAATGGAAACCCTGAGCATCGTCCGTGTTTCTGGATTCATCGTGGTTTCCCATAACTGTTCGGGGTTCATTTCGCCCAAACCTTTGTATCGCTGAATCGTCAAATCCTTTTTCCCAAGCGCGAGCAGGTGACTGAGCAATTCCTCGCCTGAATTGACTGTGACGCTCCCGCCGTTTTCCCGCACCGTTAGCGGCGGCTTGCCGAAAGGCGAAAGCGCCGAGTAAAGATCAAACAGCCTCCGCCATTCCGCCGAGGAAAGGAATTCCCAGGACAGCGCAAGCCGGTTGCCGCTGGTTTTGTTCTCCATTTCAAGTGAGAACATCCCATGTTCCTCATCTTTTCGGATATCGCAAATATATCCGAGTTCCGTGATGGCGGGACAGAGGGCTTCAAGCAGCTCCTGTTTTTCAAATAACTGCCTGAGCGTAAATCCCTGGTCAAGGATGCCGCCTTCACCGGAAACGGCCACCATTAACCTGTCTATAAGTTCGCCGTGATGAACGCGGCGGGCCAGTTTTTCATAGACCGTCGCGCGTTCGTGAATCTTGCGCATCACCTTTACAAGCTCGCCGCCCGCGTATTCCTTACCGGTCTTTTCCACGGTTACGGATACTCCTTCAGTAGCCCGCTTCATAAGGAAATCATCCATAGCCTTTTCGTTTTTCAGGTAGCTGACTTTTTTTCCCTGTTTTATGCCGTAAAGCGGAGGCTGCGCGATATAGATATGCCCGTTTTCAAGCAACTGCGGCATCTGTCGGTAGAAAAACGTCAGCAGCAGCGTACGGATATGCGACCCGTCAACATCGGCGTCGGCCATTATGATGATGCGGTGATATCTGAGGTTTTTAAGCCTGTCTTCTTTTTCGGCGTCGCCGCCGTCCCTGTCCGTGCCGATGCCGACGCCGAAGGCTGAAATCATAGTGGCGATTTCAGCGTTGCTGAGCATCTTGTCAAGGCGCGCTTTTTCGACATTCAGGATTTTTCCACGTATGGGCAGAATCGCCTGAAAACGTCGGTCGCGTCCCTGTTTTGCGGAACCGCCCGCACTGTCTCCCTCAACGATATAAATTTCGCAAAGCGCCGGGTCTCTTTCCTGGCAATCAGCCAGCTTTCCGGGAAGCAGGGCGGTATCAAGCGCTCCCTTGCGCCGCGTCAGATCGCGCGCCTTGCGCGCCGCTTCACGCGCGCGCGCCGCGTCCACGGTCTTTGCAATAATCCGTTTCGCCACCTGCGGGTTTTCTTCAAGAAACGCCCCCAGGTTTTCGTTTACGACGGCTTCCACCATGCCCTTGACTTCGCTGTTGCCGAGCTTGGTCTTTGTCTGTCCTTCAAACTGCGGATTCTTTATTTTGACGCTTATAACGGCGACAAGCCCTTCGCGTATATCTTCGCCTGTGGGATTTTCCTTGAGGTCTTTCAGCAGTTCTTCTTTTTGAGCGTAGTTGTTGATTGTGCGTGTCAGCGCCGCGCGGAAGCCTGAAAGATGCGTGCCGCCCTCGTGCGTATTGATATTATTGGCAAAGGAAAAAAGAGTTTCGCTGTAGCCGTCGTTATACTGCATGGCTACTTCCACGACGATGTCTTCCTTCTGCGATTCGAAGTGAATCGTCTGGGCATGCAGGACGTTTTTATTCGTGTTCAGGTATTCGACAAAGGACGAAATGCCGCCATCGTATTTGAAAACTTCCTTACGATCCGAACGCAGGTCTTCTACGACGATTTCCAGCCCTTTGTTCAGAAACGACAGTTCCCTGAGGCGCGCGGCGATGGTATCGCAACTGAACTCAAGCGTTTCAAAAACTTCATCGTCCGGCTTGAACGTGGTCTTGGTGCCGCGCCTTTTCGTTGTTCCCGTCCTGTGAAACTCAGTAACGGGAATGCCGCGTTCATAGCTCTGCTCGTAAACGCCGCCGTCGCGCCAGATTTCAAGATCAAGCCGGCTGCTCAACGCGTTGACGACTGAAACGCCAACGCCGTGCAGACCGCCCGAAACCTTGTATGAATCGTTGTTAAATTTGCCGCCTGCGTGCAAAACCGTCATTACGACTTCGGCAGCCGATTTGCCGGATTCGTGCATATCCGTTGGAATACCTCGTCCGTCATCGACTACAGTAATGCTGTTATCGATGTGAATGGTTACTTCCACGCGGGTGCAATGCCCGTTGAGCGCCTCATCTACAGAATTATCGACGACTTCGTAAACAAGATGATGCAGTCCGTCAATGCCGGTCGAGCCGATGTACATGGCCGGCCGCATGCGCACGGCTTCTAGTCCTTCCAGTATCTGAATACTTTCCGCGCCGTAACCGTTTTCAGATGCAGTAACCGAATTAATTGCGTCGGCGCGTGCGTTTTCAGATGGAATTTTCGGGAAACCTTCGGTCGGAACCTGGGATGAATCAATGTTTTCTATCATTCCGGACTTCGTTCACATATAAAAGAGTTAAAACCAACACAACAAATTGCAGGGACGGTTCGCGAACCGCCCTTCGCCCGAACGTTTCTTAATGTCCAGGATATACATAGAACCCAAAATTATAGCATAAAAATGGGATAATCCGCAGGGAGAAATTCATTTTGGGGGGCGCGCCATAATACTTCCAGACATGAGAAATGCCATGGGAAATGCCATGGGAGCGCTGGCGTCCTCGCCGGTCGTGTAATAAATAAAATGGGGCGCTATAAAGAGCGTCACTACATTTGAAGCGCGCTATTGGCGCGATCTTTATTAATTATACGCCGGCGAGGACGCCCGCGCTCCCAGGGACGCCGGCGCTCCCATGGCTCCCATGGATGGAACTTTTATGTCGTTCGCCTGAGGCGGCTCCCAGGTCAGGTCTGCGTACTGTTCAAAATAAAAAATTGGATATTGTCTTGCCTGTAACCTGAATATGAAGTGGGTAGACCCGGGAGCGCGGGCGTCCTCGCCGGCGTACAATTGACGATGCGGGCAAAGCCCGTTTCCATAAAAATGCCCACTTCATATTCGAGTTACATCAACGATGGTTCACTGTAAGCCGCCGTGAGGCGGCTAATTTGCAAGAACCTCTATTAAAAAATAAAATATTGTCGATATGTATAATCAAACGGCAATATAATTAAAGCCTGTTTCGCGCGATGCGGCGCATGATAATGTTGTAAGCCCATGGATGGGAGGAATTAAAATGGCAATCGGATCAATCGGCGGCGATTTCAAGCTGTTACAGAGTTATTTAAGCTCCGGGTTAAGTCTTAATAAATACGTGTCCAGTTTGATGGACGCAAAAAAGACCGGATCTTCAACCGGCTCATCGTATATCAATGAATCTCTATTTCAGCAGTTAGGGGCTATAGACAGCAACGCTATAAATCTCCAGTCGCAGATCGGCAGGATGGCATCGCTCACGCAGTATTCGGCCGGCTCGGTCAAATCGGCTTCTTATTCGACCGATGGTATTTTATCGGCAACTATCGCAAAGAACGCCCCGTTGTTCGGATATACAAAGTCGGATGCCACCGTCTCGCAGCTCGCTTCGGGTCAGCAGAACAGGAGCGCCGCGCTCGACGCGAACGAGAATTCATTCGGCAGTCAATTCAGCATAGACATCACCGACAGCGCTGGAAAAACAAGCCAATTTAGCGTCGATCTCACGGAGCAGGACAATAACAAGACCGCAATGCAGGCGATGGCGGACGAAATCAACGCCGCCAACATAGGCATAAAGGCGACGCTGGCTGAAGATAAGGCCAACGGCACGGTGAGCATGCGTCTTTCCGGCGAGAAAACCGGCCAAACCAACGGGCTGTTTACGGTTACTGATGGGAGCGCCGCGAACCTGGGCAGCGTCGATAGCGCCGCGCGGGACGCAATATATCTGGTAAACGGAGTCGCGTTTTCCAGCCAGTCCAATGAAGTAAAAATAATGGATGGCGTGACAGCGACCCTTAAAACTACTGGATCTACGCAGATTTCATACACGTCGGATTTCAGCCCGGCCTTTGGCGAGGTACAGAAGTTTTTAGACACGTTTAACAATCTGCTGGACGCCGCTTCCGATTCCCCGCTTAAGCGACAGCTTAACGACGTGATGCTCAACAGCGTCAGGGGACTCGGCTATTCCGGCATAGGCATTGATTCAGGCGGCAAGCTGAGCATCACCGACACCGGCAAATTAAATGAATCAATTTCGAACGGCAGCTTCGCGAGAAACTTCCAGGGTATAGGATCCTTCGGGCAAAAACTGTACGACGTAACTTTGAACGCGCACAGTACCGTATATAACTCCGCGTTAAAGGAAAGTTTCAACGATCTGTTAAGCGGTCTGATGGACAATTTTGTCCAGTCGGTTTACGGCGATCAGCAAAACGGCACGTCTTTCTTCCCCGGCCTGATTTTCAGCATATGGGCATAAGGAACGTATAAACGTACTCAAGTGATGTGAAGTTTTACATAACTTGAGTACGTTCCCATCCAGCCCTGTAATATTTTTACATTCTTAGGTTGAAAATATGTAAAATACAGCGGAAATGCCTATATATGAATATTCATGCCGGAATTGCCGACGCAAAATGAGTTTCCTGGTGATGACTCCTGCGTCTTTTCATCCGGAATGCAAATTTTGTAAAAGCGCGGATATGGAGCGGCTTTTTTCGCGTTTCTCGTCTCCGAAATCAGAAGAAGCGCGAATTGAGTCTCTGGCTGATCCGTCAAGTTTTTCAGGGCTTGACGAAAACGATCCATCAAGCGTAGCCCGTTGGGTAAAAAAAATGGGCAGCGAGTTGGGCGACGATTTCAGCGACGGACAGGACATCGAACAGATGGCCGAAGAAGCCGCAAATGAAGTCGCCTCCGGCGGCATGAGCGGCGAAACCACGTCGGATGATTTTTAAATACTATTGAATATGTCCTCGCTTTCTGAAATTGAAAACCTGTCGGAACACAATCCGGATATTCCAATCGAGGTTATCGTCAAGGAAGATCTCCTCAGGCGGGGAGTATCATGGTCGCCGGGAGCGCTCGCCGTCGCGGCGGATCATAAGCGCAAGGCGTATTTCATTTTTTCATTTGACATGGTTCCTATCTCCGGCATGGAAAACAAGGAAAACATAAAGGCGCCGGAAGAAATGCGGCTTACGGGCGGCCCTTATAATTTCAGGTCTGTAGTCGTTTCCGTACGCCTTAATCCGGATTCTCCGTACAGAGTGGAATATGAGGATGGGTCGCTCACGCTGAAACTGGACGGCGAAGCCATTGCGGGAGTGGAACTGCAGAAAACGCCGGATTATTACCGTGAAACACTATCTAAAGGCCGTCCCATAGCCGAAATCACGCCGACTATTGAATGGGGTTATCTGATCTATTTGACGACTTTCCGGCGCTGCCAGTACCCCGATGCCGGTGAAGGCTGCCTGTACTGCGATATTAACGAGAACTGCCGGCAGCAGGAAGCCGCCGGACGCACAGCGGAACCTGTCAAATCCGTGGAAGAAGTGATGGAGGCGCTGGAGATCATCGCTTCCACGGACAGCGACAGCAAAGCGTACACGGTAACGGGAGGGAGCGTCGTCGGAACGCTGGAAGGATTGTCCGAAATTGATTTTTATATCCGCTATCCCGAAGCGATAGAACGGCGCTGGCCGGGGCGCTGGATAAGCAAAGCGGCTCTGCAGGCGCTTACGAAAGACGATGTAAAGCGGCTTCGTGACGCCGGCGTTCAAATCTATCATCCCAATTTCGAGATATGGGACGCGCGTCTGTTTGAAACCTATTGCCCGGGCAAGGCGAGGCGCGTTGGGCGCGATGAATGGATTAAACGGATTCTGGACGCGGCTGATGTTTTCGGCCCCGAAAATGTAATTCCAAATTTCGTGGCCGGTGTGGAAATGGCGCCTCCCGCGGGATTCGATTCCATTGACGCGGCGATTGCTTCAACCACTGAAGGACTGGAGTTTTTCATGAGCCGGGGCATTTCACCGCGTTTTACCACGTGGTGTCCCGAACCATTGAGTACGCTTGGAAAAGACCGCCAGGGTGCGCCGCTGGAATATTACATACGGCTGTTGCGCATTTATCGGGATACGCGGGCAAAATACAGGCTTGCAGTACCGCGCGGCTATGGCGATCCGGGACTTGGACGGGCGATATTTTCCGTTTCTTCATTCATGGACATCCTTTGAATTGTGGATTTTGAATTGCGGATTGTGGATTTGCTATTGAACTGCTTTTTCAATCTGCAATCCAAAATAACGATATGTTTCTTGCGGTTGATATTGGAAATACAAACATAACGCTGGGATTGTTTGACGGTGAAACTCCCGGCCGACGTCTGCGCTTTGCCGCAAATCCGGTCAGAACGGCGGATGAATACGGCATCGCCATGCTTGAATTTTTCCAGAGCGCAGATGTCACCGTCGCGAACATCCACGCGATTGCGATAGGGTCAGTGGTTCCGGATATAACTCTGCCGTTTGCCGAAAGCTGCGTTAACTACCTGGGATGTCAGCCGTTTATTGCTGATGGAACAGTTAAAACCGGACTTCACACAAAATATGAAAGTCCCCGGCAGCTTGGCGTTGACCGCATTGTGGATGCCGCAGCCGCGTATAAACTGTACGGCGGGCCCGTGTGTGTTGTCGATTTCGGCACAGCCACGACATTTGACGCCGTTTCCGCCGAGGGCTGCCATCTGGGCGGCGCAATCGCTCCCGGCATAGACATAGCCGCTGAAGCGCTGTTTCATCGCGCTTCAAAACTTCCCATGGTCGATTACGAACGCCCGGCGTCAGTAATAGGACGCAATATACGTCAATCCCTGCAATCTGGACTGCTGTACGGCTATACCGGGCTGGTGGAAGGGATGATCGCACGTTTTCGCGCCGAACTGGGGCCTCATATGAAAGTCGTAGCCACGGGTGGGCTGGCCGAAGTCATCGCAAAAGAAACCACCGTAATTGACGTTATGGCGCCCTGGCTCATGCTGGACGGCCTCCGCATCCTTTATTACATGAATCGCGGTTAACCCGGATATTTCATACCGATTGAACGGCGGCGGCGCAATATTGGGCGGTTCATTAACCGCCCCTACATTTGTTGCGCTTGTTTTGTCTCCTGGACATATTGTGTAATATGCCTTAGCCTCGTAGAACCCTTGTAAATCCGGGATTCAAAACGATTTTGTTACTATATGGTTGCTATTTCAACTGTTTTTCAATTCTTTTGTCGTCCTGTAAACGTACATTTTATCATACATCAGTTTGACAAGGATATTTCGACTGATTACACATGATCGGAGATTATGAAAAAGTATGATAAGTCACCTCTTTTTTTCTTCCATCGGCGGCATATTTTTCGACCGCGCCGGATGCTCATTCTCCACTATCCATCAAGCGGAGCGTCAAAAATCAATGCTCTTGGTGTTTTTCTGAATACCATCAACCCCGCGCCATTGTTCACGTTCCTCGATAAGCCTTCGGATTTCTCGCGCTTTCATTGGGTCTTTGTGATACCACTGTTTTGCGTCTTTGTCGTATTGGCAGCCAAGCTCATTAAGCTCCTGTGAGCCGAAAGACGGCGCATTCGGGATGAAATATTTTTCGTCGCTCGCGAATACGTTTTCTGTTTTGGGATCAGGTTGTCGATTTCCAGAAGGCCGCCGACCAGTTCCTGGTCTATCATTGCAATTTATAGTTTTATGTAATTCTGGCTGCATAGAATCAAATATTAATTTTTCAAGCGCTTTTATGTCTCCATTAATAGTTCCTGTCATATATTGTTCGTATATTTCTTTATTATCGGGTGGGTTCAGGTCGAGCGCATAGCCTTTTTCAAGGGCAAGAACACGAATACATTCACGTTGCGTCCGTCCGTTCCATTCTCGGAAAGGATGTAAATGATTAACAGTATCCAGTATTTCCGCAAGTTTGTGAGATAAGGCTCGCGTATCGGTATTTTTTATTTTTTTAAAATCGGATATTAGTTGGTCGATATAAGAAATTGCGCGATTAAAATAAGCTAAAGGAAAAAAAGGATTACCGCTTTTACTGATTTCAACTGTACGCTTTTCGCCTGCCCATTTATAAATATCTTGAAACAGATGGCGGTGGATAGCACATATAGCGCTTGAATCAGATATGTGAATGGGATTGATCGCTAGTTCCCTAGCTCTTTTGGCAGTGTTAGTAGCTTCAAACGCTGTCAATGTTTTATCGTTGGTAATATTTTTGAGATTACGTAAAACTCCCGTTTCGGGGTCTGCATAGGAGTAATCGCGGTCGAGATAATAATAATTATTTTTCATGAAAACTTTCTATTGCTTTAAACATTTCTTCCGGTGTTATCTTATCCAGACAAAAATCACGTATAATTTCAACACTTCTTGGCGTAGGAACGAAACCTTCAAACATATTTGTCCCTATTCCTCTTGCAATTTGCTCTAACGTTTCAAGGTCTGGAAAGGGGACGCCCATTATTGTTAGTGCTTTACGGTCTACTGCAATCGGCGTATATGGCATATCGGTCTCCATCGTTTTTCTGGCATTCTCCTGAAAAGCCAGTAATGTTTGCACAGTATATATTTATCACATGCGATTGTCAACTACTGCTTTCCAGACATAGTTATCTGTTGCAAGCCTCATATTCCTTATAAAACTTTTCTTTATTAATCTTCAATTGTTCCAATGTTACAGGCGCAAATTCATTAACATCAACTCCTGCATTATAGGCGTTCATATTCCTCAAAATAGTAAACGTGTGGTTACTTTTCATATTGTTATGAATATGTCCATGAATAAGCAACGCGCCGCGAGCCATCTTATGCCAACTAAGCATCGGATAATGACAAAGCGTTATGAGCATGTCACCGTCCATAATTTCTATCATTGGCGAAACCGAAACAAAATATTCATCCGTTTTTATGTTTTTAATCCATGCTATATCGTGATTCCCTAAAATTAAATGTTTGCGACCTTTTAGCTTTTTTAATACAGGTTTCATTGATACTGCGGAACGATAAGCAAAATCACCGAGAATGTAAACTGTGTCATCATCAATAACAACGTTGTTCCAGTTTTCAATAAGAGTTTCGTTCATTTGCTCTATGCTTGAAAACGGTCGTTTGCAAATCCGGATTATGTTTACATGTCCTAAATGTAAATCGGCGGTATAAAATATCATTGAACCCTTTTATTTAGTTTCATCGGTCAGAATGGAGTAAAGATTCACTCTGGCTTTGAATAATATTCCGTGTATTATTATTCTCAATAGTATTATTATCTATATTATTATTCCTTTTCAGAAACGGCTACATCTTTACGCAACTCCAGAATGTCGCTGTAAATCTTGTCATGAATCTATCCGTGTTGCGCGTTGTACATTGGGACGTCTTATGAAGCGCATGGGGTTGCAAGGGGTTGTTCGAGGCCGCCGCTGTAAAACTACAGTGAGCAACCCGGTATTTGTATATCCTTCAGACCTGGTGAAACGCCAGTTTAAAGCGACGCGGCCTAATCAGCTTTGGGTGGCGGATTTCACCTATGTGGCGACCTGGAGCGGTTTTGTGTATGTGGCTTTCGTTACGGACGTATTTACCAGAATGATCGTTGTATGGTGCGTTTCCAAATCTATGAGTTCGGAACTTGTCCTGGATGCGCTGGATCAGGCCCTTTGGGCGCGTACGCGCCCAAAGGGCCTGATCCACCACTGCGACAAGGGAAGCCAGTATCTATCAATTCGCTATACGCAGCGGCTTGTAGAAGCCGGCGTACAGGCATCAACCGGTAGAACAGGCGATGCTTATGACAACGCCTTGGCCGAAACCATAAATGGATTATTCAAAACCGAGGAGATCCGCCTTAATGGTCCATGGAAAGGCGTGGAAGATGTCGAGTTCGCTACTCTGAAATGGGTTGATTGGTTTAATAATCGCAGAATTCTCGAACCCATCGGAAATATCCCTCCAGCTGAGTTCGAAATGTTGTACTATAAATCGTTGGAAGGGTCGGCTGCGGCAGCTTGACTCTATTAAAAATCTCTCCGGAAAACCCGGCGCGGTTCAGTCGCCGGGGGACTACGTTTTACAACGACTGGCAACGGACAAAAATAACAGCGAAATTAAAGAAAACGATGGAGTATTTTCAAAAATAATGCGTACCTATTTAGGTACGGACAAAGATTACAACAAAATGAATAAAGGCCTCGCTTCCCAAACTTTGAGCTTCACTGTTGAATAAAATGCTTCAAGAAGCAATTAATGGATTCTGAAGAGCAATTGAACGATGCCATGCGGCGCTCTCATGGCTCTCATGGCTGAAACTTTTATGTCGTGCGCTACACCTCTCCGCAGTCGGTGATTGTTATTTTCGCCTGGGGTTGGCCGGATCGTGTGCCGTAGCTTTCCATTTTTTTGACGACATCCATGCCTTCCACGACGGAACCGAAGACAACATGATGATCGTCGAGCCACGGCGTCGGTATGGTGCAAATAAAAAACTGCGACCCGTTTGTGTCAGGCCCGGCGTTGGCCATGCTGAGGATTCCGGGGCCGGTGTGCTTCAATGTGAAGTTCTCATCGGCGAATTTCGTTCCATAGATGGATTTACCGCCGGTTCCGTTGTGGTTGGTGAAGTCTCCGCCCTGGCACATGAAATCGGGAATAATCCTGTGAAAAGATGAGTCCTTGTATCCGAAGCCTTTTTCGCCGGTACACAGGGCGCGGAAATTTTCGGCAGTCTGCGGAACAACATCGGGCCGCAGTTCAAATACGATGCGGCCGATGGGGGCGTCGTCCGCTGAAATATCCATAAAACATCGCGTCAATCCGGCTTTTTCTGCATCACTCATATCAGTATCGCTCCTTTTTTATTAAACCTGTGAACTCCTGCCCAGGGCGTTGCCCTGGGCGTGTACAAACTCCTCCCCAGGGCGTTGCCCTGGGCGTGTACAAACTCCTCCCCAGGGCGTTGCCCTGGGCGTGTACAAACTCCTTCCCAGGGCGTTGCCCTGGGCTGTTATGCGACGCCCATTCAGGGCGTTTGAACGCGCGCCGTTGGCGCGCTTCTAATTCCTAATTCCTAATTCCTGATTATTTCAAACGTCCACCCGAAAGGATCGGGCAGACTGCCCCATTGAATACCCGTAAGTGTGTCGTAGAGTTTCCGCGACAACGGGCCGATGCCGCCGTCCGCCACGCTCAGCAGTTCGCCATTTATGCTGAGAGATCCTATCGGAGAAATTACCGCCGCGGTTCCCGTGCCGAACGATTCGCGCAATGCGCCTGAACGAGCGGCGGAATGAAGCTCGTCAATTGATAGGCGGCGTTCGGAGACCGGAACGTTCCATGAGCGAAGCAGTTCCATTACGGAAGAGCGTGTGACGCCCGGAAGGATGCTGCCGTTCAGTTCCGGCGTAATAACTTCATCCCCTATCTGGAACATAACGTTCATCGTGCCGACTTCTTCAATGTATTTCTTTTCCACGCCATCCAGCCAGAGTACCTGTGTAAAACCGAGCTTCTGGGCTTTTTCCTGAGCCGCTAATGCCGCGGCGTAATTGCCGCCGCATTTTGTAAAGCCCGTTCCGCCTCTGACGGCGCGGACATATTCGTCTTCAAGATAAATTTTGACGGGATTCAGCCCTTCCGGATAATACGCGCCAACGGGGCTTGCGATAACCAGCATCTGAAACGATTTTGAAACGCGCACGCCCAGGTGCGGTTCGGTGGCTATCATGAAAGGACGCAGATAAAGCGACGTATCCGGCTCGCGCGGAATCCAATCCTGTTCCATCCGTACAAACACCTTGAGCGCTTCAAGAAAATCATTCTCCGGAAAAGGCGGCATACATATACGGGCGCCCGATGAGTTGAGCCGCCGGGCGTTTTCCAGCGGGCGGAACAGCAGGATTCGGCCGTCCTTTGCGGCATAGGCTTTCATGCCTTCAAATGCTTCCACGGCGTAATGAAACACCATCGCGGCAGGATCAAGCGACAAGGGAGCGTAAGGGACAACGCGCGAATCATGCCAGCCGGAACCTTCCGTATAATCCGAGACAAACATGTGATCGGTGTAGTAACGCCCGAATGACAGATTGTTCCAGTCCGGCTTCGCTTTGGGCCGGCTCGTTCGCTCAATTCTTATATCCATAAAGCAACTCCTTTTTATCTAACTGCTTCGTCCGGCTTTTTTCGGCGCAGCATGCCGCATAATTTAACAATCGGCCCGGAAACGGCATAACATGTCGCAAGTATTAAAAGCGTGGGGCGCGACAGGAAAAATATCAGGACAAACAGAAGGGCTATTATCAAAACCGCAAAATGCGATTTTTTTACAAGCGTGATCCCCTTCAGGCTGTTATAACGCAGCGTACTGACCATTAGAAACGCCAGAACAAATGTAAC
>Ga0082212_10006866_pt1 | contig 15178 bp, 5 predicted proteins | sample TergutNt197P3_FD_71548 | JGI IMG/M metagenome (GOLD analysis project Ga0082212, IMG submission 71548) | Neocapritermes taracua P3 segment gut microbial communities from Petit-Saut dam, French Guiana - Nt197 P3 | ecosystem: Host-associated > Arthropoda: Insects > Digestive system > Gut ...
CCGCCCCGGTAAATGCCTTCAAGCCCCAGGATTTCACTTCCGTCTTCCAGGCACTTTAAAATGGCGTTGACGGTATTTGAAGAGAGTGATTTACGGAAGGTGTTTTCCAGACTGCGCCCCAGATCATCCTCGACAAGCCCCATAGACTTACCCGCCGCTTCGTTAAAATAGAAAAGATGTCCGGCTGCATCAGTTGTAATAACCATGTTGGTCATGGAGTTAAAAACATTTTCCTGATACCTTTCAAGCGATTCGATTTTTTTGGAAGACACGCGCGTCTCGTCAAGAAGCCGCGAAGTCTGCATGGCGCCTCCGGCAAGTTTTGTGTAGGAGTCCAGAAAGTGAAAACGCTTACGGGTAAAAAAACAAGGCTTATGTGATCCGACAAATAAAACGCCGATTTCCCTCGGGGGACTTACAATCGGAAGCGCCATTCCGCTTTTCATCGCGGGATGGATAAGCGCTTCTTTTAGAAAAGCCGGCGCTTCCTGACCTGTTGCTAACTGATGGTTGTTAAAAATAAGTGCTTCACGACATTCACGTAAAAAACGAATAAGCTCGCCTGTTCCGGAAATTGTTTGGGGGACAGGATACCGTCCCCTTTTAAAAACCAGTTCCAAATCGCTGTTACCGTCTTTGGCGTCCTTTAAAATATAAAAAGCTGTCATATCCACACGGGAAATATCCTGCGCTTGTTCTACAAATACATTGACAAGATCTTTAAAGTTCTTTTCCCGCGCAAGCAATGCTCCCGCCCGTACCAGGTCCTGCTCGGTTGGCAGATTGGAGCCTTCTTCCGCAAAGGAAGCGGCAGGACGTTTTTTATTGGAAAGACGCTGTGCAAAAAGGCTCATATTTCCTTTATTATACCACCATTTAATATATAATTCTACAATAATTGATAAAATATAAAGGTACACCCCGGCTTTTCCTTGTCTTCAGCCTCAGTTAGATAATCAAAAGGAAGACTTGACACTACGTATTAATACGTGTAATGCTAATACAGGGATGATTCGTTTATGAAATATGTATATCCGGCAATCTTTACAGCAGAAGAAGGAAATGTTCTGGTAACCGTTCCTGATCTACCGGGACTTCATACATTCGGCACTAGTATGGCAGACGCCCTTTTTTTGGTTCAGGATGCCCTCGAAATGTGGTTGTGGGACGCTGAAAGCAAAAATGAAATTATTCCCCCAGCGTCCAGCCAGAAAAAAATTGCCAAAATGTGTGAATCACCGGATCAGGTAGTAAGCATTGTGGCTGCCGATACTGACGAATACCGCAGGCAGAATGATACCCGTTCAATTAAGAAAACCCTGTCAATTCCCGCATGGCTTAATCATCAAGCAGAAAAAGCCAATGCGCCTTTTTCCCGGATATTACAGCAAGGGTTGAAGGAGTATTTACATATTGGGTGAGCCTGACCGACTGGTTTTTGTGGTTGTTTTTTTATTATTATACATGGGGTGTGACCTTCCTTTTTTCCAGTCATCAATATCCACGCTGTCGTTTCAATCTGCACACCCGCACGGGGTGTGACTCATTTACAGCGCCGGGATGCAGAATTCCAAGATAGTTTCAATCCAAACACTCACATGGGATGTGCCGGAACAAATTGGAATTAATTTTTATATTTCCAAGTTTCAACCCGCGCACTCGTGCGGAGTGTGACAAACGCCACGTTCTTTTATGCCAAACCTGATAAAGTTTCAATCCACGCACCCGTTCGGGGTGCGACATAATGCGAACAATTATCCGTGGAACGTGAACACGTTTCAATCCACACACCCGAGTGGGGTGTGACATCTCTTTTTTCAAAACGCTTGCAATCGGCCTCGGGTTTCAATCCACACACCCGCGTGGGGTGTGACAACACTCCGCTAGCTAATGATGTGCATCCTTCGATGTTTCAATCCACACACCCGCGTAGGGTGTGACCTGAATCCTCTTCTTCTTCCTCTACGCCTACGCGTTTCAATCCACACACCCGCGTAGGGTGTGACACCATATTCCCGCGGGCAAGCCCGGTTTTGAAAGAGTTTCAATCCACACACCCGCGTAGGGTGTGACATGTTGAAGCCTTTTGGCCCATTCTAAACTTTTCGTTTCAATCCACACACCCGCGTAGGGTGTGACGCAACTACCACAGATGATGGCGAAATAATACGACAAGTTTCAATCCACACACCCGCGTGGGGTGTGACAGGGTATTGATTTATCACAGGCAGGGCCGCCACAGTTTCAATCCACACACCCGCGTGGGGTGTGACACCGGCTTGGCTGGACTGAGCAGTGCAAGGATGGTTTCAATCCACACACCCGCGTGGGGTGTGACTTGCCATGCCCCAAGTCCATGAAAGTTGAAAGCGGTTTCAATCCACACACCCGCGTGGGGTGTGACGCAATCTGGGAAGGAAAGCAACAAGACAAAAAAATGTTTCAATCCACACACCCGCGTGGGGTGTGACCATGTCCATCCCGATCCCTTTCGCTATCATAGCGGTTTCAATCCACACACCCGCGTGGGGTGTGACTTAAAATCTCTTGACTTTACCCATCTAGCGCCGCGGTTTCAATCCACACACCCGCGTGGGGTGTGACGGTTAGCGTTTCAAATTCAAAAATGGCAGGAACGGTTTCAATCCACACACCCGCGTGGGGTGTGACAATTGAAATGCAGTCAAGACAATTAGGATTAAGTGTTTCAATCCACACACCCGCGTGGGGTGTGACTAAAAAAATTAGAAATACCAACAGAAAGATTAAAAGTTTCAATCCACACACCCGCGTGGGGTGTGACGCCTAAAAGAGCGAGATTATCATTTTGTCAAAGAGGTTTCAATCCACACACCCGCGTGGGGTGTGACTGGGCGGCGGCTGTTGTCGAAGTTTACAAAAAGTGGTTTCAATCCACACACCCGCGTGGGGTGTGACATTACTTCAGCGGCTGTTTGCAAGAAATTCTCTGTTTCAATCCACACACCCGCGTGGGGTGTGACCTATTATTTCCGTGGTAATGCTTATACATGGATAAATGAGTTTCAATCCACACACCCGCGTGGGGTGTGACCAGATTATCCTTAGTGCATAAGTGCCATAAATGCGGTTTCAATCCACACACCCGCGTGGGGTGTGACTTTTCTGCCATCGTTTTTGGCTTAAATAAATTGCTGTTTCAATCCACACACCCGCGTGGGGTGTGACCAAACTTATGAAGTAGTACAATAGAAACCATGCACGTTTCAATCCACACACCCGCGTGGGGTGTGACTACAAGTATAGGTATATAAGGCATTATGTCTCCAGTTTCAATCCACACACCCGCGTGGGGTGTGACACTTCATCGTGACGAAATAGAAGACATTCTGTTTGTTTCAATCCACACACCCGCGTGGGGTGTGACTTGATCTTCCTCCTGTATTCGTATTGTTCAAAGTAGTTTCAATCCACACACCCGCGTGGGGTGTGACATTGATTGCACCAATAATGCATCGTATAGACATGTTTCAATCCACACACCCGCGTGGGGTGTGACTTTTCCAAGTCCTGAAATTGTTTACGACTTTCCAGTTTCAATCCACACACCCGCGTGGGGTGTGACTAGAGATGCGTCAAAAGCAATGGTACTTTCGCATGTTTCAATCCACACACCCGCGTGGGGTGTGACATACTCCTCTGCTATCCGATCGTAGATCGAATAAAGTTTCAATCCACACACCCGCGTGGGGTGTGACTGGAACGTCAAGCACGTGCTGGCGCAAGGTATAATGTTTCAATCCACACACCCGCGTGGGGTGTGACTCATCACGTATTATCATACCAATACGATACAAGCGTTTCAATCCACACACCCGCGTGGGGTGTGACTAATCACTAATCGCCGCTTTAATTGTCGCGGGCGGTTTCAATCCACACACCCGCGTGGGGTGTGACGCAGCAGCAGATGTATCATTAACAAAAGCTCAGGTAGTTTCAATCCACACACCCGCGTGGGGTGTGACAAATGATAACAGGCGGAAAGCAGGTTTGTTGACTGTTTCAATCCACACACCCGCGTGGGGTGTGACAACAAAAACTTTGGTCTCCCTCGGTACTACCAGCGTTTCAATCCACACACCCGCGTGGGGTGTGACCATGGAATGAGTATTATAGGGACCAGGATTTGCAGGTTTCAATCCACACACCCGCGTGGGGTGTGACATGATTTCCCCAATCCGTTATTTGTACACTTAAGTGTTTCAATCCACACACCCGCGTGGGGTGTGACGCGGCGGCAGCCCGCAAGGACAGTTAGCAGGGTTTCAATCCACACACCCGCGTGGGGTGTGACTAAGTCACGCGATTTTAAACGTGGACGCGGAAAAAGTTTCAATCCACACACCCGCGTGGGGTGTGACACAGATATAAAATATTTCTGTGCAGGAGAATATGGTGTTTCAATCCACACACCCGCGTGGGGTGTGACTTATATCTCAACCAGGACTTATTGATCATGGATAGGTTTCAATCCACACACCCGCGTGGGGTGTGACCTGCTCTCGCTGGAACGGAAACTGTGTTTGTTTTGTTTCAATCCACACACCCGCGTGGGGTGTGACCCTAATATACAGATTGAACGTATGATTCAGGCGGGTGTTTCAATCCACACACCCGCGTGGGGTGTGACGTACTCCAAATGTAACCGCGCCGGATAAATCAATTGTTTCAATCCACACACCCGCGTGGGGTGTGACATTGGGTAATGTTGGTATAACGTACCAAGAGGAGTTTCAATCCACACACCCGCGTGGGGTGTGACCAATAGAATTTTGGTTAAGCCAATTCACAAACGGCGTTTCAATCCACACACCCGCGTGGGGTGTGACTATATTATTTAGTGATGTAGTTGGAGGAAAGCAGGTTTCAATCCACACACCCGCGTGGGGTGTGACGTCGTTGTATCATTACCATCTTCACCACCAGTGATGTTTCAATCCACACACCCGCGTGGGGTGTGACAACTAACAAAAATTTTATTGATCAGCTTAACGAGTTTCAATCCACACACCCGCGTGGGGTGTGACGAATAGGATTGCAATATATATTTGATAATAAGGTTTCAATCCACACACCCGCGTGGGGTGTGACGATCATCACCTGGTTTGATGGATCATTTTTGATGGTTTCAATCCACACACCCGCGTGGGGTGTGACATTAACCCAATGGGACATTATGAGAAAGATTTAGCAGTTTCAATCCACACACCCGCGTGGGGTGTGACCAAGCGGTGGAAAATGCACTAGCAGCTATGCAAATGTTTCAATCCACACACCCGCGTGGGGTGTGACAAATGATGTACTGGTTCTCATCTTCTGGTTGTAGTGTTTCAATCCACACACCCGCGTGGGGTGTGACTCCATCTATAGATACATTCGGCGTATTATTGGGATGTTTCAATCCACACACCCGCGTGGGGTGTGACATAAGCCAAGCTAATTTCCTTTATACTTTCATTCAGTTTCAATCCACACACCCGCGTGGGGTGTGACCAAAAAGTATAAATTATGTGTTAAAATATATGAGGTTTCAATCCACACACCCGCGTGGGGTGTGACGTAATCTATTGCAACAAGGAGTAGCATACAATGGTGTTTCAATCCACACACCCGCGTGGGGTGTGACTTACAACAAGGAGTAGCATATAACGGTGAAGCAGAAGTTTCAATCCACACACCCGCGTGGGGTGTGACGCGTTAATATTTGGTTGGTTTCCTGATGACATACAAGTTTCAATCCACACACCCGCGTGGGGTGTGACACCGTGTGGTAAATGTTTGTTATGTAGACGTATGTTTCAATCCACACACCCGCGTGGGGTGTGACGTAATCCCCGCAAAGATATATTTGCGGTACCGTCAGTTTCAATCCACACACCCGCGTGGGGTGTGACAATATAGATGAATGGATTAGAGAAAAAATAAGTGGTTTCAATCCACACACCCGCGTGGGGTGTGACCTGATATAATCTTGACCAGACAAAAATCCAAGTGAGTTTCAATCCACACACCCGCGTGGGGTGTGACGAATTACGTCTGAACAGATAAGTCAAAGAGTGTCAAGTTTCAATCCACACACCCGCGTGGGGTGTGACGAGAGGATCATTTGGCTTTTCGAGGCGTCGACGAAGTTTCAATCCACACACCCGCGTGGGGTGTGACTGCCCAAAGTGCGGCAAAGAAGTTTGTGATTATATAGTTTCAATCCACACACCCGCGTGGGGTGTGACCTAATTGTTCAGTAATTGTTCCCCAAGAAGTACATGTTTCAATCCACACACCCGCGTGGGGTGTGACCGAAGACTGGAAACGTGCAAATTTTGATTTTAATGTTTCAATCCACACACCCGCGTGGGGTGTGACTCAAGGTTTACAACAAGCTGTTGAAAATGCACTAGTTTCAATCCACACACCCGCGTGGGGTGTGACGCATGATATTGTTATTTTGTATTGCGAATTATACATGTTTCAATCCACACACCCGCGTGGGGTGTGACTGCAATATGCAAAAGATTAAACTTGAAGAAAGTATTGTTTCAATCCACACACCCGCGTGGGGTGTGACGTCAAGCAGCTGCAGCAACGTCATTGCAACCTGCGTTTCAATCCACACACCCGCGTGGGGTGTGACAAAATTTAACAGATGTCGTAGATTTAGATGATGAAGTTTCAATCCACACACCCGCGTGGGGTGTGACCCCACTACCAAGATGGGAGAATCCGAATACGGCAGTTTCAATCCACACACCCGCGTGGGGTGTGACGCAGTTATTTATGAAACGGTTAAGGTATGCATTGGTTTCAATCCACACACCCGCGTGGGGTGTGACTGCAAATGAAGCAAAATTGCCATATTTGATGTTAAAGTTTCAATCCACACACCCGCGTGGGGTGTGACTGTGATTATGTAAATCATCTTGAAATTATAGATGTGTTTCAATCCACACACCCGCGTGGGGTGTGACGTAATCCAGCGGCAATTTGACCGGCTTAAAAAAGTTTCAATCCACACACCCGCGTGGGGTGTGACAATAAGCGTCCGCACATCATTACTCCTTTAACCGGTTTCAATCCACACACCCGCGTGGGGTGTGACGCATACCTACAGAGGATATGCCCGATCCAGACAATGTTTCAATCCACACACCCGCGTGGGGTGTGACGATAGTATTCAGGAATATTGGAAAGCCGTGGAAAAGTTTCAATCCACACACCCGCGTGGGGTGTGACCGGCAGCCCATAATGTAAATGCGCAATTAGCAAAAGTTTCAATCCACACACCCGCGTGGGGTGTGACGTGTAAATCCCCGGTCAATAATACCGGGGAATACATTGTTTCAATCCACACACCCGCGTGGGGTGTGACATATATCAGGCAAGTGGACTGACTGGATCACAAAAGGTTTCAATCCACACACCCGCGTGGGGTGTGACATGGTTTAAATGGTCAAAAGCAAATTGGAACACAAGGTTTCAATCCACACACCCGCGTGGGGTGTGACCCCGTTTACAGCGTCCAGAGTATATCGGAGGCGTCAGTTTCAATCCACACACCCGCGTGGGGTGTGACGGGATTTTGGCAGTTAGCACGGATATTTGACCCATTGTTTCAATCCACACACCCGCGTGGGGTGTGACCTACGAGGTTGATAATGAATGAGGTAACGATGCAAGTTTCAATCCACACACCCGCGTGGGGTGTGACCCAAACCTTAAAAGGATATTTGCGGTGCAAAATGTTTCAATCCACACACCCGCGTGGGGTGTGACAGAAGCGATGCGGATGAAAGTAGCATACGATCATACGTTTCAATCCACACACCCGCGTGGGGTGTGACGAGTGTATACCCGGTGATCGATGGTCTGTAAATACAGTTTCAATCCACACACCCGCGTGGGGTGTGACGTAATCAAGATGAATTAGATTGGTTACAGGAAGCGTTTCAATCCACACACCCGCGTGGGGTGTGACACGGGCATCACCATTATGGACATTCCAATGGGCAAGTTTCAATCCACACACCCGCGTGGGGTGTGACTTTCCACGCTGTAGCTGAGTATCTTCGCTGTACTGTTTCAATCCACACACCCGCGTGGGGTGTGACGCAAACTGATATTCCTTTTGCTCCATACCATCTGTTTCAATCCACACACCCGCGTGGGGTGTGACTTATTTGCACAATCGGCTTTTTGTAATAACTACAGTTTCAATCCACACACCCGCGTGGGGTGTGACCCTCGTCGTTCAGCCTTTCAAGCTGTTCAAAAAGTTTCAATCCACACACCCGCGTGGGGTGTGACGTGTATTCCTCGCGGGTCATTTGCGCGAATTTTCGGTTTCAATCCACACACCCGCGTGGGGTGTGACGTCAAGTCGAGTGTCTGAATCCATTCATCATCCCAGTTTCAATCCACACACCCGCGTGGGGTGTGACGATCTTCAATCTTCTTCACAACAAACCCCTCATTAAGTTTCAATCCACACACCCGCGTGGGGTGTGACCAAACTTCTGGAGCATGAGGGACAGGACGAGTTTACGGTTTCAATCCACACACCCGCGTGGGGTGTGACCTTTGGCGATTTGTACTTTGGCGCTTTCATATACTGGTTTCAATCCACACACCCGCGTGGGGTGTGACAATATGAGGCATGGTTCAAGCCAACCGAATAGATGTTTCAATCCACACACCCGCGTGGGGTGTGACCTTGATTCTGCCATATCACGCTCTCTTCCATGGCGGTTTCAATCCACACACCCGCGTGGGGTGTGACGATCAACAGGTGCTGTTCGGTGTACCCGACCACAGTTTCAATCCACACACCCGCGTGGGGTGTGACGTAACCCTCGTAAAGACATATTTGCGGTACCATCAGTTTCAATCCACACACCCGCGTGGGGTGTGACATGTGTATAACCCGGACACGGCGGACGCATGGAAGGTTTCAATCCACACACCCGCGTGGGGTGTGACAACACGCCCTGATGCATCTGATAACCCCGATATGGGTTTCAATCCACACACCCGCGTGGGGTGTGACGCCGTTTTTCATATGGATAAAATCACGGGAACGAATGTTTCAATCCACACACCCGCTTGGGGTGTGACCCCAAACCCGTTGAACCAGATGTCATTGAATATACGCGTTTCAATCCACACACCCGCGTGGGGTGTGACAAACTACGGCGTGAGGATTGAATAATGACTATTAGTTTCAATCCACACACCCGCGTGGGGTGTGACCCGGGCTGCATATCGGCAAGGGCGGTATGGAGCTGTTTCAATCCACACACCCGCGTGGGGTGTGACGTAAGGTATTTAGGCATGTCGGTGCCTTCAAACCCGGTTTCAATCCACACACCCGCGTGGGGTGTGACACGTTAGCGTTAGGATAATTTTCCACCACATTAAGTTTCAATCCACACACCCGCGTGGGGTGTGACTGCGCTCTCACATTACCATCTCCACTAGATGACGGTTTCAATCCACACACCCGCGTGGGGTGTGACCTTGAAGGCCGGGAACACACCAAGTTTAGTTTAAGTTTCAATCCACACACCCGCGTGGGGTGTGACGTCAAGGTATACAACTAGCGGTCGAAAACGCACTAGTTTCAATCCACACACCCGCGTGGGGTGTGACACCCAGTTGACACCACGTAAAAAACGTGGTAAAACTAGTTTCAATCCACACACCCGCGTGGGGTGTGACAAGTGTTATTGTGTCATATTGACACAATATAAAAGGTTTCAATCCACACACCCGCGTGGGGTGTGACTACGTCCAGAAGTTGAACTGGAAGAAAATCACGGAGTTTCAATCCACACACCCGCGTGGGGTGTGACATGGGACATTATGAAAAAGACTTGGCAGAAATAGAGGTTTCAATCCACACACCCGCGTGGGGTGTGACCGGGTGACAGGGTTTTTATAGTGCATAACGTACCGTTGTTTCAATCCACACACCCGCGTGGGGTGTGACACCTACCAACCGGAGTAATATCAGTAGGGAAGCCGTTTCAATCCACACACCCGCGTGGGGTGTGACTAGGAACACAAGCTTATAATCATTACCTGAACAAAGTTTCAATCCACACACCCGCGTGGGGTGTGACGTATAACTGTGATAGATGTAGCAAAGCGAAATAAAGTTTCAATCCACACACCCGCGTGGGGTGTGACGGTCGTAAGTTTGATCCGCAATATCCACCAATGTTGTTTCAATCCACACACCCGCGTGGGGTGTGACTTAAGGAGTTAATATGAGCGCAATTGGTCAAACAAGTTTCAATCCACACACCCGCGTGGGGTGTGACTTGTAAGGATGGTTAAGTATGAGATTTAGAAGAAGTTTCAATCCACACACCCGCGTGGGGTGTGACATTTATTAAGCGACTTAGGTATGCGCTTGATACAGTTTCAATCCACACACCCGCGTGGGGTGTGACAATGCAATGTACAAATCCCCGGTCAATAATACCGGGGTTTCAATCCACACACCCGCGTGGGGTGTGACGAAAAGTTTAGAGTGGGCAAAAAGGTTACAGCATGTTTCAATCCACACACCCGCGTGGGGTGTGACGATATCCTACATATCACTTGGCAGTATATCCGCAGTTTCAATCCACACACCCGCGTGGGGTGTGACCCAAAAAGTATAAATTATGTCTTAAAATACATGAGTTTCAATCCACACACCCGCGTGGGGTGTGACCAGCGGTATAATAAAGCTGATAAAATAGATCCTGAGTTTCAATCCACACACCCGCGTGGGGTGTGACCGTTTGGCAATCTACCAGTTGGCGTCACATCTGTTGGTTTCAATCCACACACCCGCGTGGGGTGTGACGGAAAGACAGGCACGTGCTGGAGTAAGATACAACGTTTCAATCCACACACCCGCGTGGGGTGTGACTCAAACCCGGCAGGTCCGCATTTGATCTAACCCATGTTTCAATCCACACACCCGCGTGGGGTGTGACATGTCGCTGTACGTCGTGTATGACAAAGTAGCTCAGGTTTCAATCCACACACCCGCGTGGGGTGTGACGTCTCAGTATTGTACTGGCCAATTCTGAGTAGCTGTTTCAATCCACACACCCGCGTGGGGTGTGACTTAACAGCTCCTGTTCCTGACGTGCCTGACTCAAAGTTTCAATCCACACACCCGCGTGGGGTGTGACCAACGTTAGCGTTAGGATAATTTTCCACCACATTAGTTTCAATCCACACACCCGCGTGGGGTGTGACCCCCCACAAGAGGTAATGACCTTTAAATACACGTCAGTTTCAATCCACACACCCGCGTGGGGTGTGACGAAAAGTTTGGAATGGGCAAAAAGATTACAACATGTTTCAATCCACACACCCGCGTGGGGTGTGACATCAAGTCTATGATGTTGGCAGGTCAAAGGTTAGTAGTTTCAATCCACACACCCGCGTGGGGTGTGACAACAGTACCGTGTGGTAAATGTTTGTTGTGCAGAAGTTTCAATCCACACACCCGCGTGGGGTGTGACGCATTTTCGATTATCTTACCTTCATACTCCTGATCTGTTTCAATCCACACACCCGCGTGGGGTGTGACATGAGGATGATGCCATTAGTAGCACCAATACTACATGTTTCAATCCACACACCCGCGTGGGGTGTGACTAAGGAGTTAAAATGAGCGCAATTGGTCAAACAAGTTTCAATCCACACACCCGCGTGGGGTGTGACATAACATCAGAACAAATAAATCAAAGAATGTCGAGTTTCAATCCACACACCCGCGTGGGGTGTGACTTAATCCGATGGGGCATTATGAGAAAGATTTAGCAGTTTCAATCCACACACCCGCGTGGGGTGTGACCGGATCGTACAAGATCACATGTGTATCATTGCAAAGTTTCAATCCACACACCCGCGTGGGGTGTGACTACTCGTTGTAAATCATGTTGTATGCCCTTTTCGGGTTTCAATCCACACACCCGCGTGGGGTGTGACGGAAAGACAGGCACGTGCTGGAGCAAGATACAATGTTTCAATCCACACACCCGCGTGGGGTGTGACTTTTGATGGTGTTTTTTTCGAGGCAGGCACATCAGGTTTCAATCCACACACCCGCGTGGGGTGTGACATAAAATAAATCCATCGGTATCCCGTAAATATATGGTTTCAATCCACACACCCGCGTGGGGTGTGACAATGTATTTACACGGCCCCGAATGTCGATCCAATGTTTCAATCCACACACCCGCGTGGGGTGTGACGCGATATTGGAAATGGAAGTGCCGGAATCGTGCCGTTTCAATCCACACACCCGCGTGGGGTGTGACGCGGATCAATTATTAATTATCAAAGCCTTGGTCAAAGTTTCAATCCACACACCCGCGTGGGGTGTGACTTCCGATAACCCTAACGTATCTAAACAGTATCTTGTTTCAATCCACACACCCGCGTGGGGTGTGACCCCCCTATCCATATCCGTGATCCGCCGTCAAGTTCATGTTTCAATCCACACACCCGCGTGGGGTGTGACGTTCATTTGAACACTCTCTACATCCGAAACCAGATGTTTCAATCCACACACCCGCGTGGGGTGTGACACAAAAACATGGGGTGGAATTGTAAAAAGTGGCCAAGTTTCAATCCACACACCCGCGTGGGGTGTGACAATACTGAGCTTCGACTCCGCCCCGTATGGGGCGGTTTCAATCCACACACCCGCGTGGGGTGTGACGTCATATTCAATAATTCCCTTTAAGAATAACCATGTTTCAATCCACACACCCGCGTGGGGTGTGACACGTTATTAATGGGGTTGCTTAATAATTCCTGCCTGTTTCAATCCACACACCCGCGTGGGGTGTGACATGGCTCTAATAGGCGGTGTGCTTACAGGCAATATAGTTTCAATCCACACACCCGCGTGGGGTGTGACGCAATAATATCGCAACCAATGAACGGTAAAACAGAGGTTTCAATCCACACACCCGCGTGGGGTGTGACGAGTTGTCAGTGTAAAGCTCAAAAGCGACACAATGTTTCAATCCACACACCCGCGTGGGGTGTGACAAAATGCGTTCCTGCCGCCGATAGCGTTTTAATGGTTTCAATCCACACACCCGCGTGGGGTGTGACCCATTCCCTTCCTAGTGTAGTAATTTACAAGCCATGTTTCAATCCACACACCCGCGTGGGGTGTGACTAGAGCTGGACAGGGCGCACCGGCAGAATATCGCCGTTTCAATCCACACACCCGCGTGGGGTGTGACGAGGCTGGATTACAAATAAGCATAAATACGACAGATGTTTCAATCCACACACCCGCGTGGGGTGTGACCAAAGTAGGCGAGATGACATCGGCTGACCTGCATAGTTTCAATCCACACACCCGCGTGGGGTGTGACATTATCTCCTGGTAAACAGTTAAGCGCCATAATAGGTTTCAATCCACACACCCGCGTGGGGTGTGACTTTAGTACTCTACGGCGCTCTATAGTCTTGGAAGTGTTTCAATCCACACACCCGCGTGGGGTGTGACCTCTCTTTCGCCTTGCCGTGCCGCCTGTCTAACATTGTTTCAATCCACACACCCGCGTGGGGTGTGACCATTAGTGAATATGAAGCCGAGCAGAAAATAAAAGTTTCAATCCACACACCCGCGTGGGGTGTGACGTTCTCTTTTTTCGGCATAGCAGGTGAGACGCTCAGTTTCAATCCACACACCCGCGTGGGGTGTGACGTAACTGTCTCGTCTGGCAATTTGCCAGAGCAAAAGTTTCAATCCACACACCCGCGTGGGGTGTGACCATATCTGCAGTCATAACTACCTCATGAGTGAGATGTTTCAATCCACACACCCGCGTGGGGTGTGACTTTTGAAAATATTGTTTAATCCCCTCTATCCCTTGTTTCAATCCACACACCCGCGTGGGGTGTGACAAAATTTAACAGATGTCGTAGATCTAGATGACGAAGTTTCAATCCACACACCCGCGTGGGGTGTGACATCATCACCTGGTTTGATGGATCATTTCTAATGTGGTGGTTTCAATCCACACACCCGCGTGGGGTGTGACATTACGTCTGAGCAAATAAGTCAGAGAGTATCAAGTTTCAATCCACACACCCGCGTGGGGTGTGACAATAGACAACCCGCCTACCCCCATGACAGACGCAGTTTCAATCCACACACCCGCGTGGGGTGTGACATATTTTTAATTCTGTAAATTTGACGTTACTCGAAGTTTCAATCCACACACCCGCGTGGGGTGTGACTAATATCAAATTATATCCTTACCCTGTAATATTTTAAAGTAGCGGATCTGCGAACCTTATAAAATCAGGTGTAAAAAATTAATATTCTCCTTCCCTGTTTTATCAAAGATCTATCCTATAAGGAATTATAATATATGCGAACATACCGTGATCTTCTGTGTCTTTGAGGATCGCAATTGGTAAATTAAGCGGTAAAAAACAGTTTGAAAGGAGTGGCTAGACAATTAAAGGCCCGTCCACATCATAAGAAGGCTTGGCACCCACATGTTCAATCCGCCTTTTGTAATTGGCGCCAAGGTAATAATACCGCAGACTATCCGTTTTGTCATCAATGCTTTTTTCTAAAGTGTTCTTAAGTTGAACCCATTGAGCCGGATCAACCACACATTCAAAAACTGAAAATTGTACTCTTTGCCCGTAATTAGTACAGGCTTTAGCAATCTTCCTAAGCCGTTTTTTGCCACCAGGACTGGTTACCATAACATCATAACTCACAAGAACCATCATTGCTGGTTACCGCCAAAAAAAGGGAGGATACCCATCAATATCACCACGAATATAACGAGCCATAAGATTTGCCTGAATAAAAAAGAGAATACCGATAGGAACTTTTTCCTCAATATAGGGGTGATAAACCTCATCCTGCTTGCGGTTTTGATACTCAACCAAAACCTTTTTCCGTGTATCATCATCCATGGTAACTGCACCGCCAGCCGTCCTGGTAAAACCTTTCTTCCCAAGTTGCCTTCGATTGATAAGAGATAAAACCAGCCGATCTGCAATTACCGGACGGAACTCTTCCATGATATCCAGAGCCATTCCCGGACGTCCCGGACGATCACGATGCAGAAAACCTACTGCCGGATCCAATCCC
>Ga0082212_10006867_pt1 | contig 15176 bp, 11 predicted proteins | sample TergutNt197P3_FD_71548 | JGI IMG/M metagenome (GOLD analysis project Ga0082212, IMG submission 71548) | Neocapritermes taracua P3 segment gut microbial communities from Petit-Saut dam, French Guiana - Nt197 P3 | ecosystem: Host-associated > Arthropoda: Insects > Digestive system > Gut ...
CCCCTTTTCAGGCACCCTTTCAAGCCCCTTTTCAGGCACCCTTTCAAGCGCCTTTTCAGGCACCCTTTCAAGCCCCTTTTCAGGCACCCTTTCAAGCCCCTTTTCAGGCATCCTTTCAAGCGCCCCTTTCAAGCACCCATTCAAGCGCCCCTTTCGAAAATCCCCTTCGCTACATTGTACTGCCTTTCCCATATGTCCGTGTCCTGAGGGCTGTAGCAATGCGCCTCGCATGAATTTCTCACCAGCTCGCGCCCTTCTTCCATGCCCGACACCGCGCCCTTGGCAATGGCCTGCATGAGGAAATTGCCGATCGTCGTTGCCTCGACCGGGCCGGTTTTCACCACGCGCTGGCAGGCGGAGGCGGTGAACCGGCAAAGCTGCTCGTTCTGTATCCCGCCCCCGATCATGTATATCACGGGCAAGCCTGCATCCAGCAAGCCTTCCGCGCGTTCGATGGTATAGCGGTATTTCAGCGCGAGGCTTTCGATGACCACCCGGTTTATCTCGCCGACAGAGCCAGGGACGCGCTGGCCGGTGTCCGCGCAAAACCCTTTCACCTTCTCTGCCATGTTACCGGAAAGGAAAAACATCCCGGCGTCCGGGTCGATGACGGCGATGTGCGGGTCGGCGGCAGCGGACAGTTCCGCGAGCTCCTGGTAGCCATAAGCCTCGCCCTTCTGCGCCCATTGGCGCCTCAGTTCCTGCTGTATCCAGAGGCCCGTTATATTGATGCGCATATCGACGCCGCCATTGACGGAATAATCGTACGACCCCTTGCTATCAAAGACTTCCCTGCTCCTGACGACCTTTGGAGCGGGCGCGCCGACAGTCGACCACGTGCCGCAGCTGATATACGCGTATTTATCCTCCGTAAAAGGCACCGCGGCCGCGGCCGAAGTCGTATCGTGGCCCGCGACGGCAACCACGTCGATATCGCCTTCCAGGCCAAGCCCGTCCAGGATCTTGCCGTCCACCCTGCCCATTGCCGTCCCCGGCTCGACGATTTCGGGGAAATGCCCCGGATCGATGCCAAGCGCGTCCAGCGACGGAATCGACCATTGGCCCGTCTCGACATCCATCAGCTTGCTGGTAGTGCTGATGGAACGCTCCGCGTACTGCCTCCCGCACAGCAGGAAGCTCAAGAGGTCCGGCGTGAACAGTATCCTGTCCGCGGCATCGACAAGGTTTTTCTTGTTTTTAAAAAGATAGGCAAGCGATTCGATGCTTGAGATCGCGTTGTAGCCGGTATTGTAGAACGACTGCTCAGAAGAAACAATCTTCTCGACCTCCGCCGCGATCGCGTCGCGGGCCTCGTCTCGGTAGTGGATCGGCGTGAAAACCAGGTCGCCTTCCGAGTCGACCAGGCCGAAATCGACCCCCCATGTGTTTATCCCTATGCTGTCCGGCAAAAAACCCATCTGGTTGCGGCATATGACAAGGCCCTGCTGTATCTCGTACAAAAGGCGCAAAGTGTCCCAATGCAAGTGGGTCCTGGTCCTGACCGGGTCGTTGGGAAACCTGTGAAGTTCCTGCATCTCTATACGCCCCCCGTCAAGGCTGGCCAAGACCACCCGCCCATTGCTCGCCCCAAGGTCACATGTCAAAAAATTCATCGTTGCCTCCATCTTCCAGTTAACCGCGCTCGCGAATACAAATGAATACCATTATTACAAACCAATGCCGCCAATAGAGCCAATGCCGCTTGTAAAGCCAATGCCGCTTGTAAAGCCAATGCTGCTTGTAAAGCCAATGCCGCCAGCAAAACCAATGCCGCCTGTAAAGCCAATGCCGCCAGCAAAGCCAATGCTGCCTATAAAGCCAATGCCGCCAGCAAAGCCAATGCCGCCTATAAAGCCAATGCCGCCAGCAAAACCAATGCTGCCTATAAAGCCAATGCCGCCAGCAAAACCAATGCTGCCTATAAAGCCAATGCCGCCTGCAAAACCAATGCTGCCTATAAAGCCAATGCCGCCAGCAATACCAATGCTGCCTATATAAACTGCGTCGTCACAAGGCTATTATAACCCTTCTCCAAAGCCTATACAAATCCATCCATACTGTCTTGCCCTTTGCAAGACCCCGCAAGACCCCCCTTATGTCCGTTGTGCGACGAATTGGCAGGGATTCGCGAAAAAATGGCTCAAAAACGAACTTACGGGTAGTTTTTTCATGGCTCCGGCCGCGAATGAACATGATTTTGGCCTTTTCGAGGTAAAAAAGGGGATGAGAAACAGGGAAAACCGCCCGTAAGTTCGTTTTTGGGACAAAATGTGGTAGAATTGTGGCATGAGATTTTTTTTAAGCCATAGAACAGCGTTGGAGTTTATGCGAATCAATCACGCGTTCCCATATAGCAGCACTCAACGTCGCTGCAGAGTCGAGCTGCCTGATAGCCCGCCGGATAAATGGCAGCCAGGGCAACCAGGGCACCCGGGGCTTTTAAAGCTTACCCTGCCGCTGCATATCATGGTAGGGGAAGACGATGCGCGCCGGAGGCGAAAAACGATGAGGCTGCATATGTTTGCCGGCCAGACGCCCGAGGGCTGCTTCATCAATATCGATGACGGGCTTGTCGTGAGTTCGCCTGAATTCTGCTTCCTCCAGATGGCAAGCCTGCTTCCGCTTGCCGGGCTCATTGTGCTGGGGTATGAAATGTGCGGTACGTACTCAATGCCTGTGGCAGGGGATATGACTGTGCCGGAGCGTGGTTTTTATAAACGCAGGCCGCTGACAAGCGTGAAAAAAATAGAGGCGTTTCTGGGCCGTATGGCGGGCGCCAAGGGACATCAAAACGCAACGAAAGCCCTGCGCTATATCCTGGAAGGCTCGGCATCGCCTATGGAAACGAAGCTCTCTATCATTTTGACCTTGCCTTACAAACTGGGTGGCTTTGGATTTTCAAAGCCGGTGCTGAACTGGCGCGTGGCCCCTTCCAAGACAGGCAAGAGGTTTTCCGGCAAGGAGTCATACGTCTGCGACCTGTTTTGGCCGGATCATGACCTTGCTGTCGAATACGACAGTGCCCTTTTCCATTCAGGCCAGGGGCAGTATGTCGATGACGCTATGAAAAGGGCCGAACTTTTAAAGAAGGGCATTACTGTTATTACTGTAACCAAGCAACAACTCTACAGCAGGAAGGAATTCGAGACAATAGCCGCTGCGATCGCGAAATCCCTGGGCAAGAGGCTGAGATACGAAAACAAGCCCGGCTTCGCAGACGCTCATCACGGGTTGCACAGACTGCTGTTTGATGTTTAGGCGGTTAGCTCGCTAAACCGCCCCACCGACAATAATTGACATCCTCCAGGTGCCTGCCCTGCTGGCTTGATATCCGCCAGGCGCCTGCCCTGCTGGCTTGATATCCACCAGGTGCCTGCCCTGCAGGTAGATAACATCGCAGATGCATGCCAGAGATTAAATCAGCATTTCCTTAAAAATCCATAAGAATGTACGCTGTTTAAAACCCCTAAAATGTTTGCTATTTTTGATTTTTTTTAAAATTTCCGATACAATAAACAAAACAAACATTCAGAAAGGGTAAGCCATGCCGATAAACCTTGAAAAATTTCAGTCCTGGTTCACGGACGGCCCGTATCTCACGCGGGTGAAGCCGGAGTCGTCCGCGCTCCTTATCGTTGACATGACATACATCTGCTGCGACAGAGAATATGGCGTGGGCGCCATCCTCAAGGCAAAGGGCGCGGAAGCCGCGGGAGAATACTTCTACGACAGGATTGACAGCCTGCTGATTCCCAACCAGAACAAGCTGGCGGCCTTCTTCAGGGAAAAAGGCATCCCGGTGATCTACCTCACCTTTTCCTCCGCGAGGAAGGACGCCAGGGACCTGTACCCGCTGGGGCTGATAGCGGACATGGAAAGCAAAAGGCACGAGACGGATCTGTTCAGCGCGAAAAACGCGGGCATAGACATAATGGGCATCGTCGGCGGGCTGGACGTGCTCGAAGGCGACATGGCAATAAACAAATTGTCTTCCGGGGCGTTCTATACCTCGAACCTCGACGCCACGCTGAGGAACATGGGCATAAAGACCCTCTTCTTTGCAGGCGTATGCACGAATATGTGCGTCGAGTCGACAGCGCGCGAGGCGGTGGACAGAGGATACAACGCCATTATCATAGAAGACGCATGCGCTACATACAAGAAGGAATGGCAGGAAGCGACATGCGAAATTTTCGAGATGATCTTCGGGGCCGTACTCACTGCGGATGAAGTCATGTCGGAATATCCGTGGGACAAGTGGCCTGGCTACGATTTGTAGGATGCCAGGCCGGGGCAAGATGATGTCAGTATCATATGGGGAGAGGTATAAGAGGGGAGACATGGGGGTTTTCAAAATGATGGTGTCAGCATCGTATGGGGAGAGGTGTTCATAGTGGCAAGCGATATAAGAAGGCAAAAAATCGTCGATATCGTAAACGAGCATGGCAGTATTTCCTGCGTCGACCTGAGCAGGATTTTCAGCGTCACGCCCGAGACGATCCGCCGCGACCTGGCTTCCTTGCAGGAGCAAGGCGCGGTAATAAGGACGCACGGGGGCGCCATCGCGTGCATCGAATTCAATATGCTTCCGAGCGAGCTCAGAAAACAGGAACACTTTGAGCAAAAGCTTGCCATCGCGCGCAGGGCCGCGTCGTTTATAGACGAGAAAGACGTCATTTTCCTGGACGCGGGGACGACCGTAAGCCTCGTCTGCGAGTTCCTGCCGCAGGACAGGGAAATCTTTGTCGTCACGAATTCGTCCGAATGCGTCGCGAAGCTGGCGGACAAAGAGAACATCACGCTGATAAGCACGGGAGGTGTCCTGCACCGGAAGACAAAGGCGTTCACGGGCGAAAACGCCATGAACACGCTGAAATCGGCGGCGCTGAACAAGGCCTTTATTTCCGCGTTCGCGGTTTCCGAAAAGTACGGCGTCATGGATTCCAACGTGGACGAAGCAAGCCTGAACCGGGTCGCGCTCGAAAAAGCAGCGGAAGCTTTCTTGCTGGCGGATGCCTCGAAGTTTGGCAAGATCGCCTATATCAATGTCTGCCCTATAGATGCCATCTCGACAATCATCACCGACTCCCGGCTGGACAAGGAGACAATCGCTTCCCTTGAAAGAATACCCGTGACCATCGTCCTGGCGGATTCCGAGCCCCCCGCCCCGGAAACGGAAACCTAGCCGCCTGCCTTATTTCCTGCCCGCGAGGCACTCCTCTTTCACTTCGAGGTAGTACAGGAAGTTTTCGTACGGCACGTTGGGCTGGACCAGATGGTCCAGTGAAGGGATGTAGCGGCCTATAGGCAGCATCGCGCCCAGGGTCGTGCGCACCTCGCGTTCTATGTCCGCTTTCGTTTTCGTCAAGGTGAACTTGTCGATCCCGCCAAGCATGGCGAAATCGTTCCCGAATTCCTTGCGGATGCTTATGGGGTCGGAGCCGGCCTTCACTTCCATGGGAAGGAACATATTGACGCCCGCGTCGAGCCAGATCGGGAGCAGCTTGCCGATGTTTCCGTCGCAGTCTACATATATATTGTCGATCCCGCGCTTTTTCACTTCCGAGATCAGGCGCTTGTATTGCGGCAACAAGAATCTCGTGAACATTTCCGGCGAGATCAACGGCCCGTTGTTGAAGCACATATCCTCGAAGATATGGAAGAAATCATATTCGAGCCCGTAGGAGCAGGCCATGTCCAGGAGCCCGAGCGCGTAGTCCGTCATGAACTCCATCATTTCTTCGACGAGCCTGGGATCGTCATAGAAAACGAACGACGCGTTCTCGGTGCCCATCCATCTGCGCAGCAGGCTGTAATAGCCGAATTCGCCGATATAGAAAAGCCCGAGGGGATAGTCGCGGCCCGCGTCAAGCCATTTTTCCACCTTCGCGTCCCAGTTTTCGGGGAAGCGATCAAACGACGCTATGTAATGTTTCTTCAGTCGCAGAAAATCTTCCCGGCATGTTACCGGAAACGCGAGGTGTTGGTCCATGCAGGGCCTCATGCCATTCAAGGCGCCCTCTTTCATCGCCTTGTGCGTGATGCCGCATGCGTCGCGGAACACTATGGTCCGCTCGTCTTCCTCTATCACTTCCTCTTCGAGGGGCGGATCGGGAATATAGGTATTGATACGGGCATATTCCAGGTAACCGGATAGCTGGTGGAAAAACGAAGGCGGCTTCTTGTCATAGAAAATGTATTCCTCGGAGAAGCAGTCTTCGGCATGCGGCCACTTGAAATCGCTTTTTGAATCCAGGGCGCGCCCGGGCATCCCCTCGCCTATCCAGCGCTGGGCGGTCTGCGGCCACAGGCCTACTTCGAGGTTGAAAACCCGGTCGACCGGCTTCCCTGCCAGGATGTTCAGAAATCTTTCGCGGTTGTTCATTGTCAAGGCCGCCTTTCAAAAAAATAGTATTCCCTCAATAGCTCGCAAAAATTGTCGATGATTATGTCGAAAAATGCGTCGCCTTTTTCGGCCGTCGCGACAGTGGCGTCGCCCTGCGCGCCCGACTCGGTGCTTTGGATATGAAACGACGACCAGTACACGCCCCTGACCATGTCCTGCTCCGGGTACAGGTCGCCGGCGACAAACTTGCTGCGGTAATCCTGCGGGTCGCACGGGGCCTTTGACATATCGACCAATTCCGGACGTATTTTCAGCATCAGCGACGTTTCCAATTCGTCGGCGTGCCCGCCCATGCCGCCCGGGGCCGAGGTGCGCACTTTTGCGCCCTCCTTTCCGAGCATGAAGACAGGCATGGCGTACAGTGGCACTACGTCGAAGTCGTCGGCGATCTTCCTGCACACGATCTCGAGGATGGCCGGGTTTTGTCCATGCCCGTTCGCGATAACGATCTTCCTGACCCCCTGGCCGACAAGCGCCGCCGCGATGTCATAGACAAGATGCTTTAGCGTTTCGGGGCGCAAGGATATGCTGCCGGGCCATTTCGCGACTGTCTTTCCGTGATAGCCTGTCCACACGGATGGCAGGAGCAACACCGGTATTTCGCCGCTTATCCTTTCGCAGGCCGTTTCGCAGATGCTCCATGCCAGGTCGGTATCGGTCGAAACGGGCAGGTGCGTCCCGTGCTGCTCGAACATGCCGACCGGGATCACGGCAAGCGGGTCCTTCTTCAACAATTCTTCAAGCTGTGGCCATGAATGGTCGCCAAAAAAGATCGACATTTTTCTATCCTCCATTATTTTTCAGGTCGAGATATTTTTCCATCAATGACGCGGGCGGGGGTTTCCCCGGCGAGACTATGGCCTCTTTGCCTGCGAAATCCGGGATGTCGGCCATTTTCAGCTCGCCGAGGGCGGCAAGCTGGACACAGCCGTTCGCGTATGCCGTCCCCTCCGAAGGGCCAATGATAATTTCCATTCCCGCGGTGTCGGCCAGGGTCTGGCAAAAAAGGCGATTGCGGTTCGCGCCGCCGATAAAATAGCACCGCTGAAAGCTGACGCCGGCTTCAAGCTTGAAATCGGACACGGCAGCCGCGCACTGAAGCGCGATGCTCCGCAATATCGCGCGGGCGAAATCGCCGGGGGATCCGGGTCCAGGCTGCTTCGAGCGCTTCATGTATTCAGCGATCGCTTTTGGCATGTCATGGGAATCCTGAAAGCACGGGTCCTCCACGTCGAACACGCCCTCGTACGATGAAGCCCGCGCGGCCTCCTCGAGCAGCGGGTACGTCCTGCCCATGCCATCCATGTCCCATCGTTTTTTGCACTCCTGCAAGTACCACATCGCGTTGAAGATCTTGCATATGTAATAGCCGCCCGCGACGGCGCCGAAATTGACAAAGGCATCGGAACGCGGATGCGGGCCCTCGTCGCGATAGCCGAGCACGCCCCAGGTCCCGCAGTTCAGCAGGCATATGCCTTTTTCCGCTGGCATGACGATCGACACCAACCCGGAATCGTGCCCGCCTGTCACTACCGCTTTTGTCCGCGACAACGCCGTATCCTTCAACGCGTCATCGACAATGGCGCCCAATACGGTGCCGGGGGGCCGTTCCGGCGCGAACAGCGATCCGTCGATAGAAAGCCGGGACAGGATCCTGTCCGAAAACCGCCTGCCCTTCCAGTCATAGGCCCCTGTAGCGGAATTGTTCGTATAGTCGGAGGCCTCTTCCCCGGTCAGGAAGTAATGGATCGCGTCGGGAATGTACAGTATCCGGCTTGTCGCGGCAAACCTGGCCGGTTGCAGCGCCTTGCTCGCGTACAATTGGCAGATAGTGAGGTGATCCAAAGGGTGCGTGCCGGTTATTTCCCTCCATTCTTCCTCGCCAATCAAGCCCGCTATTTCCTCGGGAATCCCCTTCGTGCGCGGATCGCGATAAGACCTTGGCAGGCCCAGGAGTTTTCCGGTTGCGTCAAATTCGCAATAGTCCGCGCCCCAGGAATCCACGGAAAAGCTGGCCGGGGCATCGGGCGTGGCCGCTTTTCGCAGTCCATCCATAGTTTCATCAAGTATTTTCAGGATGTCCCAATAACAATCCCCCTGGAGCTGGACATAGCCATTCGCGAACCTGTGGACCTCTTCCAGGACAAGCCTTTCGCCATCGAACAAGCCGCGTACGACACGGCCTGTCCCGGCGCCAATATCCGCTATAGCTATTTGGATCCTGTTTCGCATTTCCATCATTATACCCGATTCTTTTTATTAATAAAGCTTTTTTGTGTATAAATCAAATGATTTTACGTAAATTTACGATTAAAACAAAAATAACAAAAATATTGCTGCGCAAAATAAAGAATATTCTTGATATCGCCAAATATATTGAATATAATGGCTATATTGACGATTAGGAGGTTCATATTATGGTTTCAAAGGATTGGTGCAAGGTCGATATAGACAAAGTCCCCGATATCAAGGCAAAGCCGCCGGGCCCGAAATCCCTGGAAATGTGGGATCGCGTGGCGCCATATATGCAGGGTTTCTCCACGCCCGCGAAAACGATGCAAATATGCTACGAGAAATCGAACGGCATGACCGTGACGGACGTTGACGGCAACGAATACATCGATTTTGCCGCCGGCGTATGCGTCGCCAACTGCGGGCACAACCATCCCAAGGTCAAGGAGGCGATGCACAGGCAGCTGGACAAGATGATCAATGCCCATGATTTCGTTACCGAAAGCAAGGTTGCCTTGATTGAAAAGCTTCAGGAAATCGCGCTGGGTGACCTTAGAGGCGTACAGCTCTACTGTTCCGGCGCCGAGGCCGTGGAATACGGGCTCAGGACGGCACGGGCCGTCACGGGCCGCTCGGAGTTCATGACCTTTTACAAGGACTTCCATGGAAAGACGCCGTTCGCGAAGAGCCTCGGGAATGTCGACAAGCTGAGCGGGCCCAGGATACAGGGCTTTTACCGCGTGCCATACGCGCATTGCTATCGTTGCTCTTTCAAGATGAAATACCCCGAGTGCGGCCTGCATTGCGCGGATTTTATCAGGGAGTCCATATTCGAGCTGTCAACAGGGCAGATTGCCGCGATCGTCGCGGAACCCGTCCAGGGCTTTTCCGGATCCGTGGTCCCCGCAAAGGGCTTCATGAAAAAAATCCGTGAACTCTGCGACGAGCTGGGCATCCTGATGATGGTTGACGAAGTCGCCTCCAGCTTCGGCCGCACAGGCACTATGTTCGCCTGCGAGCACGACGGCGTCGTCCCCGACATCATGACGATCGGGAAAGGGTTCGGGAACGGCGCGGCACTCTCCGGCGTCCTTTACAAACAGGATTTCGTGGAGACCGCGAAGAAAATCAGCACGTCGACCACGCACGGAGGGAACCCTCTCGCCTGCGCCGCCGCCACCGCGGCAATAGACGTGATACTCGAGGAGGGGCTGGTAGAAAACAGCGCCCGCGTCGGCGAAACCATGTTCAAGCAAATGGAGAAGATCATGGAGCGGCATCCCCTCGTGGGCGATGTCCGGGGAAAGGGCCTGTTCCTCGGGATGGAGATCGTGAAGGACAGGGAGTCAAAGGAACCATTCCCTGAAGCAGGCATCGCCATCTTCAAGAAAGCGTTTGAAAAAGGCGTCGCCTGGATCCCGGCGAACGAAAACCTGCGCATCACGCCGCCGCTTATCATGACGGAGGAGGTAGCGCTGAAAGGGCTCGACATAATCGAGGAGGCAATCTATGAAGTAGAGGAGGAATTGCGCCGTGGCTAATCTGAAATTCGAAGTCAACCCGGGGTTGCTGCAACCGGTCGGAGACCGCTTTGTCGGCTCCGGCTACAAGGAGCCGCTCGACGAGAAAAAAGCGCTGGAAACGGTGGGGGCCATGCCTGAAGTGCAGGGCATGGGGTTTTGGGCACCCGGCCAGGTAACGCTGAAAAACGCGAAGGAAATCGCCCAGGCCGCAAGGGACCTTGGGAAGCCGCCCTCTACTATCGTGGTGAATTTCTGGGACAGGCAATTTGGCTGGGGCAGCTTTTCAAACAAGGATCCCGACGTTCGCAAGGCCGCGCTCGAGCGCGCGTACGAGAGCATCGAGATCGCGAAGCTGATGGGCATCGACATCGTGTCCATATGGTTTGGGCATGACGGCGTCGACTACGCGTTCCAGGCGGACTATTCATGGGTTTGGGAAGAGCTCGTATGCTCGGTCGCGGATATCGCGGGCTATGACAAGACGATGAAGATTGCCATCGAGTACAAGATCAGGGAACCCAGGATACATTCATTCGTAGGGAACATGGGCGACACGCTCCTGCTTATAGCGGAGGCGGGGCAGGAAAACGCGGGCGTCACGCTCGACCTCGGCCACGCGATCAACGCCGGCGAACGGATAGCCTATTCGGCAGTCCGAGCCCTGGAAAGGAATAAACTGTTCAACCTGCACTGGGGCGACAACTTTCGCCTCTGGGATGACGATGTCGTCGTCGGAAGCGTCAACACCATCGAGTTCATCGAGGTCGTTTACTGGCTGCACAAATACAACTGGGAAGGCTGGTGCGGGCTGGACCAGTACCCGTTCAAGAACGACGCCGCCGACGCCTTGCGGGAAAGCATCCTCTGGATCAGGGGCTTCGAGAACGTGATAAAAAAGATCGGGATGGACAAGCTTGGCCAGGCAATCGAGCAGGACGAGCCAAAACTGGCGCTCAGCCTCCTGCGCGAAGCTATGCTGGGTTGAGTGAGGACAAGCGAGGATAAGTTTGAATAAACGTGGACAAACGAGGACAAGTTTGGACAGGCTAGGACAAGCATGGATAAGCAAGGATAAGTTTGGACAAACGTGGATAAGCAAGGATAAGTGTGAACCAATATGTCAGGCAAATCTTTCAGAAGCGAACTGGTAGGGCTCTTTGGCTGCCCCGTTGACGGGAACGCGACGGGCGCCGCTATGGAAGCGGCATTCAAGGAATTGGATCTGGGCTACAGATACATAACGACACTGGTGTATCCGCAAGACCTGGAAGCCGCCGTACAGGCCTTGAAGGCTTTCAACATGAAGGGCACGCATATCACGATGCCGCACAAGGTTGAAGTGATGAAATACCTGGACCATGTTTCCGAAACGGCTTCTCTCATGGGCGCAGTTAACACAGTATATCTCAAAGACGGCGAAACCTTTGGCGAGAATACGGACGGCATAGGGTTCATCGCCTCGTTGACCGGCAACAATATCGACATACGCGGCAAAAGGATTGCCGTGCTTGGCGCCGGCGGGGCGGCGCGGGCGATGTCTATCGAGTTGGCTAAGGCAGGCGCGTCCCATATCATGATCGTCAACAGAGGCAAGGATCGTGGCCAGGCATTGGTCGACCTGCTGAACGGCAAGACATCCGCGAACGCGGAACTTGTTCCCTGGGACGAGACTTTTTCGGTTCCTGACGATACAGACATACTGGTGAATGCCACCAGCGTAGGGATGTTCCCCGACACGAACCTGCCGGATATCGATTTTTCGACATTGCTTCCGAATATGATCGTGAGCGACGCCATCATCCAAAATCCCGTGCAGACACGCTTTCTTGAAGAAGCCGGGAAAAGGGGCTGCAAGACGATCAACGGCGTCTCGATGCTGATCAACGGTGGCGCCGTCAGTTTCAAATTGTGGACAGGGCTTGACGCGCCGATTGACACGATGAAAGACGCTCTGCTCGCGGTGCTGTCTTAAGGTACGTTCAAACCAGTTCGCCATTCACCTACTCACCAGTTCCGCCAGTTCAAGTGCCTCAACCTCAAGTGCTCAAGTGCCAGTCAAGTGCCAGTTCGACCCAGTTCAAGCTGGGTATGATTGGCTCCTGCCACGAATCAGCCATTTTTTGTCCCAAAAACGAACTTACGGGCGGTTTTCCCTGTTTTGCCTCCCCGTTTTTACCTCGAAAAGACAAAAAACACATTCATTCGCGACCGAAGCCATGAAAAAACTACCCGTAAGTTCGATTTTGAGCCATTTTTTCGCGAATCTCTGCCAATTCGTCGCGTAACGGACAAAAGGGGGTCTTGCAAAGGGTAAGACAGCAAAAAGTAAAATGAAGGCAGGTACGCGATGCGATTACCTGCCAACGATGCTTTTGCAAAGCTCGACCCACTTTGGGAGCGTTTCGTGGTCCCGGACGTCTATGGCGTCGCGTACTGTAAATTCGACGTTCAGGCCCTTGGCGCAAGCCCAGTGGCGTTCCAGTTCCTTTTTCGCGGAATCCCAATCGGGCGCCGGCCCGCTGAGGAAAGCGGGAAGGGGCTTCGTGATGTAGACGAAATCGCTTCCTATGAGCTCCGCTACCCTCTCGGGCGATTTGTTCCAGTGCGTGACAGAGAAATTCCGCACATTGGGGATCCATTTCTTGACCAATTCGATCCTGTCCTCCACGGGCTCGCAGCACGCGTAGCCGTTCACGCCGAACATACCGCCCATTTCGGACAGGTATGGAAGGACGAATTCTTCGAACATCGCCGGGGAAAGGACGACCCCCTCCTGGGAGCTCATCCATCCCCAGATATCCTTCAGGCGGGCCGGCCCGGGCGAATCCATGCCCGGCAACCCTGACATGTACCCGTAGCCGGAAGGGACCACGAACTGGCTGTCATTGGAGAAATCGAGGAGCTGTTCGTCCTCGAGCCATTTGAAGAACCGGATGCGGTCGTCCGTCAGGAAGCGGCAAATGGCGTGGATGTCGTCCGGAGAATCCACCATCCAAAGGCACCAGCGCTCGAAGCCGAGCAGCCGGAACAGGTTCGCGGTCAGGCTGTCGACGTAGTTGCCGGTAAACGGGTTGTAGCCATAGTCCGGGAAATACCAGTCCACGTTCCCGATCCTGACCGGCAAGATATCCCCCCAAATATCCTCCAGGATTTTCTTGAGTTCGAGCGAACGCTCCCGGTCGACGATGTACTCGCAGGGCGTGAGCTTCGATATGTCCTCGGGCGTCCTGAGCGGGAAATTGCTGCGGTACGCGATCGAGCCCTCGACATGGGTATCCTCGATGTCTATGCCGAAACCCGATGACTTGATCCTCCAGGGGATCCTGAACCAGTTTTCCAGGACCGCGTCGTCCTTGACGAACTTTACTTGCTTCAGCTGGTATAGCATGAGGCGCTCGACGTTCCGCAACAGCGGGTGTTCGCACTGGATGTCTTCCTCGACTATGAACCCCACGACGTCGTACGGCTCGAACATGACCAGGGGCACTTCCATTTCCAGGTCGTTCGCTGCCTTCCACCATCTCTTCTTTTCGCTCATTTCATCGGAAGCGGCAAGCCCGGCCCATTCGCGCCCGAGCGAGAGAATCCTTTGCCGGTCTTTTTCCGTGACAGGCAGGTTCACGGCGCCTATCTCGTTTGTTTCCGTCGAGAACTGGTCATGCGTTATCGTCGGCTGTATCTTTGCTTTTGCCATCTGTCCGCCTCCTTTTAATCCCGTGCCGCGGCACTTCAGGTTTCTTCCTCCCATCATCACAGGCAATCCCATCCAAACAGGCAATCCCATCCAAACAGGCAATCCCATCCAAACAGGCAATCCCATCCAAGAGCCGTTTTTGGCTGCTCCCCGTCATCCTGGGAAATAGCGGGCCATGGGCCCGCTATTTCCCGGAATCCTCAATGCTTGATCGAGTTGGTTCAGTCAATCAGGCCCTGCTATTCGCCCATCTCCTCATGGATCAAGGCCTCGTCGCCCCTTTTCAGGAAAGTATGCTCCATGGTATTCATTTTCGGGGGATTCTTGCCTGTCAGGATATCTATGCTCATCGGTATGATATAGTCCCCGTACCTGCTAGGCCAATACGCGACGCCGCCCAGCCAGGAATTGACGCCCTGGTCAAACGCGGCAAGTGTCTGAAAACTGTTGTTGTGCGAGACAATCAGGCCGTCGGCGTCCCTGTTCGAAGTCTGCAAAGCTGCGTACGCGCCCTGGCAGTGTTCGGTATTGGCGCCGCCAATGCCGATCTTGTGCATATCGGGGTGCGCCGTGAGCCAGTCGGTCATTTTTTGGGTGATTATCATCGTGGCGTCGACAGAGCCCTCGGAATCGAGAAACTCCACGCCGTCTTCCGAAAGCTCGACGCCGGACGCCACCAGACCTTCGTAGATATTCTGGACGCGCGTGTAAACCAATTCGCCGCCCGCGGAAAACGACAAGAGAACCAGGCAGTCTATCTCGCCATCCCATCTTTCCTTTACGCCTTCCGCGAGGCCTTCGCCCGCGATCATGCCCGCCGCTTCGTTGTTTGCGCCGAAGAACCAGCTCGTATCGCCATAGATGCCTTCATAGAATACGTCAATGCCGATCACAGGCACTCCGCGTTCCCCGCAATAATCGACAAGGGCGCCGCCTATTTCAGCGTTGCAATTGAAGTCCACGATGATATTCGCGCCCTGAAGCAGCAGGTTGTCAACGGTGGGGAGCACTTTCTCCGAGTCAAAATTCGACTCCGCCACTATCATCTTGACGCCGCGCTCGTCCGCGGCTTTCCTCATGCTCTCGTCCACGAGCCGAAGAAAATCGACCGTTACCGAGCCGTTGTTGAAGCCGATTATGATGTCTTCTTCAGCAATGACCGGAAATGTGTACCCGCCCGCTGACGGGCCCTCATCCGCCGGGGCGTCCTGGGCCGGGGCTTCCTGCGCCGGGGCCTCCTGGGCCGGGGCCTCCGCTGCCGGCTGGGTGCATGCCGCAAGGCCCGCTAACGAAAACACGAGGACTATCGCCAGAACCCAAC
>Ga0082212_10006868_pt1 | contig 15175 bp, 19 predicted proteins | sample TergutNt197P3_FD_71548 | JGI IMG/M metagenome (GOLD analysis project Ga0082212, IMG submission 71548) | Neocapritermes taracua P3 segment gut microbial communities from Petit-Saut dam, French Guiana - Nt197 P3 | ecosystem: Host-associated > Arthropoda: Insects > Digestive system > Gut ...
CGGCATTTCGAATGCGAGTCAACATATCGGCAATCGTGTCGGTCATCATAACAGTATTTACCCTCTACCAGCTTGCCTTTTTAACACCGGGGATCAAACCTTGCTCCGCGAGATTACGGAAACAAATACGACAGATACCAAACTTACGATAAACAGCACGAGGTCGTCCGCAAAGTTTGCATCGGTTTTCACGCCGGGAAGAGAATTTTGGAATTCTCTTGGCCTTAGCAATCTTCGATTTACTTGCCATTGAGCTTAACCTTCTTATCAAAGGGAGGAAGGATGAATTAACAATGATGGAATGAAAATGAATCAGGTCTGTTGCGCCGTTGCACGGAACGGCATTCCGAATAGTTTCAACAGTTCGCGTCCTTCGTTATCGTCGCGAGCGGACGTGACGAGCGTCACGTTCATGCCCTGCGGCTTGGAAAAACGGTCGGGATTGATTTCCGGGAACACGAGAAATTCCGTGATTCCTAAATTATAATTGCCGTTCCCGTCGAAACTGTTGGGGTTGATTCCTCGAAAGTCACGCACACGAGGCAAGGCGATGGAAATCAAACGGTCAAGGAACTCGTACATGCGTGTGCCGCGTAAAGTGACCTTGCAACCGATATTCGAACCTTCCCGCAATCGGAAACCGGCAATCGACTTGCGAGCCTTCGTGACAACCGGCTTTTGACCGGAAATTTGCGTCAAGGCGTCGAGTGCCTCGTCCATGTACTTTTTGTCCTGGTTGGCACTGCCCACGCCCATGTTGACGATGATCGCCTTGAGCCGGGGAAGCGAGTTGACGTTTTTCCGTCCGCACACTTCCGTCAGTTTCGGCAGGATTTCATTCTTGTATTTATCCTGAAGTCGGGGCGTCATTTCGGGAACCCTTATCTTTCGCTTTTTTGCGCAATCTTACAATTGCGTCTCTGTAATACTCAATTCTCTTTGGTGCCATTACCTGGCGGCTTAACCTGACGTCGAAACCTCGCTGACAATCGCACCGCATTTTTTACAGATTCGCTGTTTTCCACCATCGGATTTGATTTTGATGCCGGTTCGTGCTGCTCTCTGGCAACTCGGACAAACGAGCATAACGTTTGACGCTGGGATAGGCATTTCCTTTGAGAGGATGCCGCCTTGCGGGTTGCGCTGGCTACGGCGAACATGTTTTTTCAGGACGTTCGCACCTTCAACGACGACACGGTTCTTTTCCCGGTCAACCGAAAGAACGCGACCACGTTTGCCTGCTTGCGTGCCGATCATCACTTGCACAATATCGTTTTTTCTCAGTTTCATTTTCATCTAAACCACCTCGCTCGCAAGACTGACTATTTTGGCGAACCCTTTATCCCGCAACTCACGACCGACAGCACCGAAAATGCGCGAGCCTCTCGGCTCTTTCTCGTTGCCAAGTACGACGACCGCGTTGGAATCAAACTTGACGTAGCTACCGTCTTCACGACGCGTACTCTTCTTGGCACGCACGATGACCGCCTTGACGACGCTGCCCTTTTTGATGTTGCTGCCGGGAATGACGGACTTGACGGAGCAGATAATGATGTCACCTATGCCCGCAAAACGGCGTTTCGAGCCGCCCGGCACCTTGATACACATCAACTCTTTGGCTCCGGTGTTATCCGCCACTTCGAGTCTGGTTTGCATTTGAATCATGGCAAAACCCGTATATTTTCGGAAAATTTCTCTCTTGTTACTGACAATACAAGCTACGAAGGGCGAAGGGCTTGACGTTGAACGATGCTATTTGGCATCCGCTTGCACTCCGGCTTCCAAGACACTTTGTCGCAAGGTAGCAATGTCAATCACATTTCCCTTGCTGACTACGCGAGTGAGAACCCAGCGTTTGGTCTTGGAAAGTGGTCGGCTCTCGATGATTTCGACCGTATCGCCAATGGCCGATTCGTTATTCTCGTCGTGGACGTGACAGACCGTCTTCTGGCGGATATACTTGCCGTACTTCCGCGATTTAACCGTGCGCGGAATTTCCACACGTCGCGTTTTCGACATTTTCGCACTGGTCACGATACCAACGGCAACCATTTTCGGCATAAGTCTGTTCCTCTTTTATTTGCTTGCGGCCAATTCGCGCTGTCTTTGTACGGTTAATATTCTCGCGATGAGCTTGCGATTTTTCTTCAGTTCGCTGGGAACATCAAGGCGTTCCATGCGCGCCTGCATTTGCAACCGGAAGAAACTTTCTTCCGTGGATTTGAGCATTTCGGCCAGTTGTTCGCCGCTCATTTGTCGAAGTTCGCTTGCTTTCATGACGATCTACTCCCGTATCTTTGCGGCGGTCATGGCGTGACCGCCCTACCTTTTGTGCTACGAAAAGCTAAATGGACTTGCGTTTAATCAAGCGGCATTTGACCGGTAATTTGTGGGCCAAACGGTTGAAGCACATCTTTGCCGTTTCCTCCGGCACGCCGCCGATTTCATACATGACCGTCCCCGGCTTGACAACGGCGGCCCAAAAATCGGGTTCGCCTTTCCCTTTTCCCATGCGGGTTTCGAGCGGAATCGAGGTCACGCTGCGGTGTGGGAAGATGCGAATGTACAAACGACCATCGGAACGGAGGTACTGCTGAACGGCAATACGTCCCGCTTCGATTGTTTGCGCACTAATCCATCCACCTTCAACACTTTGAAGGCCGAAATCGCCAAAGGCCACGGTTTCGCCACGTGTGGCGTTACCTTTTATACGACCTCTTTGTACTTTTCGGTGCTTGACTCTTTTGGGCATTCGAGCCATCGTTCATACCCTCGCTATCATATTCGCCTTGATTGATCCAAACTTGTATTCCAATATGACCCTGAGCGATCAACGCTTCTTCAAAGCCATAATCAATTTTCGCACGCAATGTCGAAAGGGGGATTGAACCTTCAATCGCCTTTTCACAACGTGCCATTTCCGCACCGCCCAAACGACCGGCCAAACGGATTTTAATCCCTTTTGCACCGGCAGACATGGTTTCTTCGATTGCTTTTTTCATGGTACGACGAAAACCTGCTCGTCGTTGAAGCTGTTCCGCAATGTTTTCCGCCACGAGCTGGGCAATCAGTTCCTGACGTGTTTCCTCTTCAATTTTGAGGTTGATACGGCGACCGGTTAGTTCCTGCAAGCGGTTTTGCAGTTCTTCAATCCGTTTCCCACTTTGCCCGATCAACACGCCCGGTCTGGCCGAGTGTAAAATCACGCGCACTTCGTCACGTGTCCGTTCGATCACGATTTTTGAAATCGCAGGGTTCATCCCGCGACCTTTGTCGTCGTCTTTCGGTTTTTGCTTTTTTATGTAATCACGAATCAGCTTGTCTTCAACAAGAAGTTCCGCAAACTCTTTCTTGGAAGCGTACCAACGACTCTTCCAATCTTCCATAATACCAGTTCGGAAAGCAATCGGATTGACTTTTTGACCCATAACTTCACTCGGTCCTGTAATTTCTAACTAATATTTCAACCAAGTTCGACGGTAATATGTGATGTTCGTTTGATGATGGTCATTGACGAACCGCGTGCCTTGGGACGCCAGCGTCGGCTTGACGGACCGCCATCGACACGGGCGTCGATCACCGTCAGGTTGTGTGCGTTGGGTGCCCGACGATCTCTGGCGTTGGCCATCGCGCTTCGGAGCACTTTTTCGATCATTCTCGCCCCACGATTGGGGTGATAACGCAAAATATTCAACGCCGAATCCACCGTTTCGCCACGAATCAAGTCGGCAAAAGGGCGAACCTTTCGGGCACTCATTCGTGCAAATTTATGCTTGGCAACGTACATGTTATTTCACCTTGTCCCATTAAGTTCAGAGTTCAGAGTTCAGAGTTCAGAGTGTTGGCAACAATAATCAACATGACACTCTGTACTTTGTACTCTGCGCTCTACGTTCTGCACTCTGCACTTACTTCTTGCCGCCTTTACCGCCGTGACCGCGGAAAATCCTGGTTTGTGAAAATTCGCCCAGTTTGTGGCCGACCATTTCTTCGGTGACGAAAACCTTCAAAAACGTCTTGCCGTTATGCACCATAAATGTGTGACCGACAAATTCCGGAACGATGGTACAAGATCTGCTCCAAGTTTTGATCGGGTCTTTTTTGCCGATGGCGTCGAGTTTTTCCACCTTCGCAAACAGTTTCGCGTCAACGTAGGGGCCTTTTTTCAGTGATCGAGTCATAATTTTCAGCACCGGTCCAAGACCGACGGTTAAACGGTATATTGATGATTAACGCAGTTTCAGGATGCCGTAACGTCGGCTGCGACGTCGACGGACAATCGACTTGTTCGACGGTTTGCGATGTTTCCGCGTCGATGTCCCTTTGGTCGGCTTGCCTGTTGGTGTGACCGGGTGGCGACCGCCTTTGGTGCGCCCCTCACCGCCGCCGTGCGGGTGGTCGATCGGGTTCATAGCCGTGCCGCGAACATGCGGTCTGCGACCAAGCCAACGTTTGCGGCCTGCCTTGCCGATGACGATATTCATGTGATCCGTGTTTCCGACAACGCCGATTGTTGCACGGCATGACATCGGCACACGCCGGATTTCACCGCTTGGCATGTTAAGCTGTACCCAACCGGAATCCCGTGCGACAAGCGTTGCCTTTGTGCCTGCCGAACGGCACATCACGCCGCCGCGACCGGGTTGCAGTTCGATGTTGTGTATTTCGCTGCCGAGCGGGATATTTGCTAACGGAAGGCAATTGCCGACAATCGGCGGGGCCTCGGCACCACTCATCAGCGTCGTACCGACGTTCAGACCTTCGGGGGCGACGATGTAACGCTTTTCGCCGTCGGCATAATACAGTAATGCAATCCGCGCCGAGCGGTTTGGGTCATATTGAATCGCAACGACTTTGGCAGGTACACCGTCCTTATTGCGACGGAAGTCGATTTGCCGAAACTGACGCTTATGTCCCCCACCCCGATGACGCACGGTAATCACGCCCTGGTTATTGCGTCCACCTGTCCGTTTTTTCGGTTTGAGTAACGACTTGAGCGGCTTCGACTTGGGCGTCAGTTCCTTGAAGTCGCTTACGCTCATATTGCGCCGACCGGCGTTATTTGGCTTGTATTTGCGAATTCCCATGACTGCTATGCTTTCAATTGATGAGTGTATTCCGTTGTGCCGGAGCGATTAAAAGAAATCGATTCGCGATTCCGAATCCAGTTTGACGTAAGCCTTTTTCCAACTTCGGGTATGGCCTTCCTTACGAGTACGGGTTCGTCGCGGCTTGCCTTTGCTATTTTGCGTATTGACGAACAACACCTTGACGTTGAACAACTCTTCAATGGCCTCTTTGATCTGCTGTTTTCCGGCCATTTTGTTCACTTCAAAGGTGTACATGTCGAGCTGCTCGGAACGGTGCAACCCCTTTTCCGTCACAATCGGACGCAAAATCACCTGATGCGGCTTCAATTTCAACTTGCAATCCGTAATGTCTTTTGAGCGTGGCATGACTGCGTTTCTTTCCAAATCGTTCATGGTCTTATTTCACGCAAAGCCACAAAGAAGACAACGCCCGCTAAGTTCCTTAAAAATCTTTGCGATCTTGGTTTACTTGGCGTCTTTGCGTGAAATCCCTAACATGAACATGACGAAATCAATAATTAAAAGGTCTTATTCTTCCTCAACGGTTTCCTTGACAGGCCGGCGGAAGGTTTCCAATGCCTTTTTAGTCATCACGACTTTTTTCGGCTTCAAAATCTGGTAGGCGTTGATTTCTGCCGCTGGTAAAACGGTTGTTCTCGGAATGTTCCGTCCGCTCTTATACACAATGGCATCATAGGTATCCGTTGCGACAAGCACGCTACTGTCAATCTTCAAATTGGCCAACAAATCGATCATTTTTTTGGTTTTGATTTCGCTGATAGCCAGTTCATCGAGCAAAATGAGGTTGCTTTTGTCGATTTTACTCAACAGTGCCATTCGAGTCGCCGTTTGCAAGGCTTTACGCGGCAATCGGTACGAAAAATCACGGGGTGACTTAGCGAAAATGTGCCCACCGCCACGGCGCACGCCGCTACGCCGGTGACCGGCACGTGCGTTCCCCGTACCTTTTTGGCGGTACATCTTTTTCTTTGCCCCCGCCACTTCGGCACGTGTTTTTGTTTTGGCCGAACCTTGTCGCAGGTTTGCTTGGTACATCACCACCGCTTCATGCAACAAGGTGACATGGATGTGTTCGGAAAGTCCGCGCTCATCAAAGGCGAAGGTTTCGACTGGGGAGCCGCTCATATTATATACAGGAATTGTAACCATCCCAGCACCATCCAACTTTTTACGTTAATAACATCAGGTATTCGTTTGAACCGCACTCGCTTATTCTTCAGCCGTTTCAGGCTTTTTTTTCGGTTGCATCTTCCATTTGTTCGCTTTGGGAACCGGCATGTAATTCGTCGGCGTAATCGAAACACAGGCCCCATTCGGTCCAGGCACGGCACCACGCAACACAATCAGGTTTTTTTCCTTGTCGATAAAAACCACCTTTTGGTTGCGAACCGTAACTTGTGTATTGCCATACTGACCGGGCATTCTCTTTCCTTTGGGGGTACGGCTCGGATAGGCACTGCAACCCGTGCTGCCTAAGTGTCGGTGACATTTCTTAACGCCGTGTGTTGCACGCTGACCGGCAAAATTATGACGCTTCATGGCACCCGAATAGCCGCGCCCTTTGGTTTTTGCGGAAACGTCAACAGAAAGAACATCATCAAAAAGGTCAACGGTAAGAATTTGGCCGACTTGGTAGGATTCGATAGATGTGCGAAATTCGCGAATTTCCTTGAGAGGCTCACAATCGGCTTTGGGTAAGGCTTCGATACCGGCGGCGGATTGGGCTTTTTGACGTTTGCTGTCAAGTTTGGCGACATGGCCGCGTTCACTGCGAGAGGCTCGGCTACGTTTTTTCTCGCCGAAACCGATCTGTACCGCTTCGTAGCCGTCCTTTGCAATATTTTTTAATTGCAAGACATGGCACGGTCCAGCCTGAATCACCGTGACGGGAATCACTTCGCCGCTCTCGGTATAGAGCTGCGTCATCCCGACTTTTTGGCCGAGTAATCCAATCGCCATTTTGTTTGCCTTACCTTTCCAATCGTCACAAGGATCGTGCCGTGATCCGACAGATTACCCCTTGACATCCATCTCAAAATGTTATATCTATTATTGTGTCGCTAGTTTGTATTAAATTGTTTCCCGCTTACCTGCCGCTGGTCGCTTTGATTTTGATGTCAACCCCGGCGGGAAGGTTCAGTTTATTCAGTGAATCAATCGTCTTGGCCGTTGCCTGTACGATGTCGATCACACGTTTATGTGTACGTATTTCGAACTGTTGGCGGGCTTTTTTATCGACATGGGGACTCGAATTGACCGTATAACGCTCAATTCGTGTCGGCAAAGGAATCGGACCTCGGACGATCGAGCCGGTGCGTTTGGCGGTATCAACAATTTCCGCCGCACTTTGATCGAGAATGCTGTTATCATAAGCTTCCATACGAATACGAATGATTTCTTTATTTCCAGCAGACACTGTAGTTTATCTCCGGTGTAATCCGATTGCCAAATACCAGCTCAACTCTGGCTCGTTGAGTCAAAGAATAAAATTTTATGTGGGAGTGCCAATCTGTCAAGTGACAGCAGGATAATTTTTTCGGAAAAGTCTTGAGGTATTATTTTTTTCGGGTGAGCAACAAAGGCATCTTCACAAATCGCTCTGCTCACATATAATATACAAGTTCCATAACCCTTTGTTTGGATTTTGGTCTTGCTTCGCAGTCGGCAATTGATTATGATTCGGGAGTATAACCAATTCCGACCGCCACGTCAAGGAAGATATGATGGAACGCGCAAAAAAAGCACTGAAACTGCCCAATCAACAATTTAAACGCAACATCGGAACCACCAAGTCGGTCTTCCACAAAATGATGTGCGTTTTGCAAGCCGCCTACGAAAAACAGCACGAAGCAGGAGGAAAACCGCCAGACCTCACCGTCAGTGACAAACTCCTCATCACCCTGCAATACTACCGCGAATACCGCACTATGGAACACATCGGCATTGATTACGGTTGCTCCAAAAGTTCCGTCAGCCGTTCCATCCATTGGGTCGAACAGACATTGTCCGCCGACGGACAGTTTCAGTTGCCCGGCAAGCAGGCACTTCAAGACGGCACTCCGAAAACCGTGGCCGTTGACGTGACGGAGCATCCCGTTCATCGTCCAAAAAAAATCAAGAAAAGTGGTATTCCGGCAAGAAAAAGCGACATACCATCAAGTCACAGGTCATTGCAGATACCGTTTCCCGTTTGATTTATGATGTCGATGATGCACCGGGTAGCGTTCATGACTTCACGTTGTGCAAGACGAGTTTGCTGATCTTGGCAACGTATTTGACGGTGCTGATCTTGGCGGACAGTGGTTATCAAGGCATTTACAGTTATTATTCTGGGAGTTTGATACCGATCAAGAAGAGTAAGAACAAGGCGTTGTCGGAGGAGGATAAGGCGTTCAATTTGGATTTGTCTCGCCGACGGATTGTGATTGAGAACATCAATGCCAGGATCAAGGTGTTCAAGATCATGACACATCCTTACCGCAACCGACGGCACAGTCACCTGTTGCGAACGAAACTCGTCTGTGCCATTCTCAACGCAGAAATCCAAACGTGAGGGTTATGGAACATGTCTATTATTTGCTGGTGATCAATTTGCGACGGTTCGATTACGACAATTTGCCGGGCAAGCCTGAGACGCAGGCCGTTGTCGAAACGATGAAAAGGGTATGCCTGAAGTAAATGTACACAGACCAAGTGTGCATTGATGCCTTGATAGTAATGTTGTCGAAGATGAAAAGCAAAGAAGGAATCAAACAACAATAGAACTCCAATCTATTGTCGAAAAGTTCCAGCAATTCATCAACGAATAGAACCGTGATCGTTTGGTCGATCACCGTGCCTAGGATGTACGGCAGTATCGAATGTGCTAAAGGTACTGGCAAGAGCATTCATCCGACAAAGCGGGAAACAGGTTACAGTTCCTAAAACCGAGGCATAAGTTACCATTGGAGGAAACCCCAACGGTACATTCCCGCCAGGCAGAGTTTTCATACGGCTACTCAAAGGAACCGCCGAAATACCTTCGGGAAAGGTTCCCCCGTCACCGCTAATACAGGAACCGCTTGGCGTGATGACCCAAGATAGGTGACGGCTTAACCGACCTCGACTGTCTCGTTTAGTCAGAGGTCCGAGAGATGAAAACATCTCGTGTTCGTTGCGAGACCAATTAGTAAACGAAGTTTAAGGGAACAGCAGACCGCTGTTGGGTGTATATGATTAGGTGGAGCCTAAGTGAAAACGTTTGAGTGTTATCAAGGGAACCAGGGAAACCGGATTGAGTAGAAATGCCGCAAGGCAAAACGGTAGTGGCACGGATAATTCGACCAACATAACCAACGTCGAATGAATCCCTACCGATGAGACGATTCGGTGGCAGAGTCTCCGTAGTAGTCCGAAGACGGGAAAGCCGTCTGCATGGCGAAGGGGGACAGATTGATTTGTTTTGAGTAACGGAAAGGTTCAAATTTGGAGGGTTCCAAATGAACGTGGAAGAAGTTCAAAGAAGACTTTGGGAACAATCGAAAACGCACAAAGAGAATCGGGAAGCGAGCTTGCCTCTCTTTCAAACGAACCCGTATGACATGCGGATTCGTAATCTCTCAGACCTGATTCATCAACCGGATTGGTTGAATGAAGCGGCGTTGCGAGTTTATCGACGTTCCAAAGGCAAAGCACCCGGAATCGACGGAGTAACGGTTGCCAAGTTTCAGAAACGCGGCTCCAAAAATCTCCAAGAACTCCGGTTGGAGTTGAAGAAACGGACATATCGGCCTCAACCGCTACGGCGAGTGGAAATACCGAAAGCCAACGGCAAAATGCGTCAGCTTGGTATCCCCTGCCTGCGGGATAAAATTGCTCAAGAAGTCGTGAGAATGGCTCTTGAACCGATTTTTGAAGTCGAGTTCCACGACAACTCATATGGGTTTCGGCCACATCGCAGTACACACCATGCCGTGTTCCGTTGCCAACAAGCAATGAAACAAGGGTTCACCTGGGTTATCGAGGGTGACGTCAAGGCGTGTTTTGATGAAATTTCTCACAAGGCTATTCTCGGTGCCGTCCGGGAAAAAGTCATGGACAACAAGTTCCTCGACTTATTACAACTGTTTCTCAAATCAGGTGTGATGGCCGACGGAAAACTATTGCCAACCGTCAAAGGAGTTCCGCAGGGAGGAGTTGTCTCACCCTTGCTCGCCAACATCGTTCTGAACAAGCTGGATTGGTTCCTGCATGGAAAGGCGAAATATGGCAAGGAAACGCGGCGTACTCGTTATCACGGCGAACCCAATCTACGGTTTGCTCGATACGCAGACGACTGGTGTGTATTCCTGACGCGAACGGACAAACATTATGCCGAATCGCTCAAAGAGGAAATCCGCGAGTTCCTTCTCGACCAATGCGGTCTTGAACTCTCGTTGGAAAAGACGAAAGTCACGCATGTCCGCGACGGATTCGAATTTCTTGGTTTCCGGCTGAAGCAGGGAATCGGCATGAAAGGGAAATTAGTGCCAAAAATTAAGATCGGCCAAAAAGCCATTTCCAACATTCGGTTACGATTGAACGAAGTCACCCGGTATCGACCTATGCAAGAAAGCATTGACACGCGGGTACAGAGCGCATCCGCCGTCATCCGTGGATGGTCCAACTATTTCAAGATTGCGCACAATTTCAGCACAATGGCAGGAAGACTGGACAATATCGCTCATTGGACGATAGTCAAGGCGATCAGTCGCAAAAATGACATATCGACCAAGGCGGTGCATCGAAAGTTCTATTTCAGCAGTCGCATTGGAGTATCCCCTGATCGAACCATCGTCCGGTTTTCAGATACGAAAATGTCTCTCGACTTTCGGAACCCCATAAAATACGAGCCGGGCAAAGGAATATACTTGGAAGATCACGAATGGGAAGCGGACATTCGCAACCCGGAAAAGAATCGACCAGGGCAAATGGACTTAAAACTAGCGGCACTCGAAAGAGACGGCAATCAATGTCGCAACTGCGGCTGTTTGGTGGTCTCCGAGACATCGCATGTCGATCATATCAAACCCGTACATAAATTTGCCGGTTTCGAGCAGGCTAACACGCTTGATAACATACAGACATTGTGTCTATACTGTCACAAGCAGAAGAGCCGCTTGGAGCGAAAAGTTTAGAATCAATTGGAAAGCCGGATGTTTGGAAACTTACACGTCCGGTTTGGGGTTGGGGTCAGGGTGAAAGTCCCTGGCCGAATGGCACTTCCATTCGACATTTTACGTACATATTTTCAAGGCGTCACGTTCTTCGGAACGCGGCCAGTTCCAATTGGTCTTGATTTTTTGCCGTCCCTGGCGTAAACTGTCAGTATTGAGGCTGTCCCTGATCTCTGCTCTCTGAAAACACATAAGCCAGGGACTCGCCTCATGTCTTCTTACAAAACTTTGCAGTGGGTGACAAGGCCATTTTCCGCCATTCTTCGTGCCGTTCATCTTGAAGCCGGTCTTCCGTTCGCCCAAGTGCTTTCCGAAACCGACATTCAAAAAGCGTTCGATGACGCCGATTGTCATTTCGCCGAAGAGGAAGGTGACATTTTCACACCGTCGCTCACGCTTTGGGCATTTCTTTCGCAGATGCTTTTCGGCGGAGCGGCACGTTCCTGTAATGCCACGGTGCTTCGCATTCGCGATTTTTTGTTGTCGCAAGGCAAGCCGACATGCTCTTCCAAATCGGGTGCGTATTGCAAATCGCGTAACAAGATCGACGAAGCGGTGCCGATACAGTTGCTCCGCAACGTGACTCATCAAAGCGAACAAAAAGCGAGGAAAAGCTGGTTGTGGAACGGTCGCAAACACGTTTACCTTGTCGATGGCGCCGAGGTTACCGGTGCCGACACGCCGGAAAATCAAGCGGAATATCCACAACCGAACACGCAATTGCCCGGTTGCGGCTTTCCCATGATGCGGATCGTCGTGATCACCTCGCTGATCACCGCAATGGTACGAAGCGTTGCGGTTGGTCCTTATTCCGGCAAGGAAAGCGGCGAAAGCGCATTGTTTCGCCAAGCCGCCGGGAACATCCCCAAAGGAAGCGTTGTCGTCGGAGATCGTTATTACTGTGCGTACTTTGCCATTGCCATGTTGATGCAAAAAGGAATTGACGTTGTGACACGATTGACAAACAAACGACTTGAAGCCCTCGGAAAACGCGATACGTTCAAGCGAATGAAAAACGGCGATCTGCTCGTGACATGGAAACGACCGCAACGTCCCGACTGGATGAGCCGTGAGGAATACGAGACCATGCCGGAAACACTGACGCTTCGACTGGTCGAAGTTCATGTCGTGGAAAGGGGATTTCGAACGCGACATCTTCATGTCGTCACGACCTTGCTCGACAAGGATTTGGATTCGAGCGAATCGCTTGCGGAATTGTATCGGAAACGTTGGCATGTTGAAACGGATTTGAATGCGATCAAAACGATGATGGGATTGGATATTTTGCGAGGCAAAACGCCGCACATGATGCGGCTGGAGTTACTGGTTGGCCTTTTGGCGTACAATCTGGTGCGACTGATGATGTTGAATGCCGCTTCGTTGGCGAACATTGCTCCGCGTACAATCAGCTTTACTGCGTGCCTGAGTTATTTGGCATTGAGTTGGAATCGTGTGTATTGGATACCTCTTTCCGTGTGGCAATCCCAAATCGGCGTCAATTTGCTGGAATTATCGAAACACCGTGTGGGACAACGCCCCGGTCGCTTCGAGCCGCGACTACTCAAGCGAAGGCTCAAAGCCTACAACCAACTCCAACTCCCACGCGAACAAGCTCGAAAAACTCTGCTCGAAAAAATTCAAAATTCGACATAAAGGCTTACGCAACTTGCGGAAGTGCCATTCGGCTCCAGCCTATACCGGAGGTAGCGGGGCAACGTTTGCCACAAATTGTTGGGGTTGGACTTTTGGTGCTCCTTACGATGATTGCTGGGTGGAGGATCCCACGTACATTTACGAGGACGATTATTATCCGATTCCACCGATAGACAACAATCTCACTGTTCCGGCAGGGAAAAAGGTGATTCAACTTTCAGGACATATACAACTGATAGATCAACTCAGTATTTATTATTGGGGATTACCGGGATTTTATTCTTACAAGATAGATCAGCTTTCCGAAAAAAATCGTGACAGTGGAGTCTATACCCAAAATTTTGGGAATAATTTTTATTCGTCCGGTGGTATTTACGTTAAAAAACCTTGACGTTTCGCACTTGGAAGAAGCGACAATATAATCGGTGGGCTGTGCTGCAATAGCCCACCACTCACCAAGCCTTAGCGAAAGACGTTTCCGGATACCATTGTTTCTATATTATCGAATAAACCCCGCGACGTGTTGTAAATCTTTATCACCGCGACCGGAAAGGCAAACGAGAATGTCAGGCCGTGATTGGCCGGAGGTTGTGTGTTCGTCCAACCGTTTGGCTTCTTTCATTGCCTGAGCGAGGGCGTGGGAGCTTTCCAATGCGGGAATAATGCCTTCAACGCGGCAAAGCAATTGAAACGCTTCGAGGGCTTCCTTGTCCGTGATGGTTTCATAGCGAACGCGAACGCTGTCGCGCAACATGGCGTGTTCCGGTCCCACGCCGGGGTAATCCAGGCCGGCGGAAATCGAATACGCTTCCCGAATTTGTCCGTTGGGGTCTTGCAGCAGCATCGATTTTGTTCCGTGTAAAACGCCCATCGTTCCGGCGGTCAGCGACGCAGAGTGTTCACCGGTTTTGAGACCGTGTCCCGCCGCTTCCACACCGATCAGTTCAACTGCGTCGTCATTGAGAAAGGGATAAAAAATTCCCATCGCATTACTGCCGCCGCCGACCGCCGCAACGACGTGATCCGGCAATTTGCCCGTCTGTTGCAGCATTTGCCTGCGGGATTCTTCGCCGATGATCTTCTGAAACTCGCGCACCATGAGCGGGTACGGATGCGGCCCGGCCACGGTGCCGATGACGTAAAACGTGTCGTCCACGACGTTGCTCCAATAACGCAAGGCCGAGTTCATTGCGTCTTTGAGCGTTGCGGTGCCGGACTCGACGCCCACGACTTCGGTGCCGAGCAATTCCATCCGCAACACGTTGGGCTGTTGCCGCCGAATGTCTTCATTCCCCATGAAAACACGGCATTCGAAACCGAGTAACGCTGCGACCGTTGCCGTGGCCACGCCATGTTGACCGGCACCGGTTTCAGCGATCAGACGGCGTTTGCCCATACGTTTGGCGAGCAAAGCCTGGCCAACGGTGTTGTTGATCTTGTGTGCTCCGGTGTGGGCCAGGTCTTCGCGTTTGAGCCAGATATTCGCCGTGCCGACCGTGTCGCTCAACCGTCGTGCGAAATAACACGGCGTTTCCCGACCGACGTATTGCCGCAACAGTTCACTGTATTCGTCCCAAAAGGCGTCGTCGTTAAAGGCGTCGTGCATCGCGACAGCCAGTTGTTTGAGCGGCGAAACAAGCGTCTCGCCGACGTACATCCCGCCGTATTGGCCGAAGTATCCGCGTTCATCCGGTTGTGTGGTTTTCATGGTCTTAATCTCCGTTTATGAGTGCATTGCGTGTATTTTCGATCAATCGTTTCACTTTGTTTATGTCCTTGACGCCCGGCAAGGATTCGACGCCGCTGGAAACGTCGATGCCATGTGGTCGTGCGAGACGTATCGCTTCGGCGACGTTGTCCGGCGTGATGCCGCCTGCGAGGAGTGTTGGAAATTTTCGGCAAAACGGTGCCGCGTTCGACCAATCCCAACTCAGCCCGTTGCCGCCGGGATAAAGCCCCGGTGCCAATTCAACAATATATCGTGGTGTATCGGTTGGCTGCATGGACGCGTCGTTTAGTGAGAGTAACCGGCTACATATCGCCGCATCGCGGACTGGTCGCAACACTCGCACATGTTTTTCGAGACTTGTCGCTTCCGTCTCTTCGCCGTAAAACTGCACGAAGTCAAATTGATGGTCACACACGTCAAGAATACGCATGACCTTTTGTGCGTTCTTGTCAACAATGAGCAAAACGATTTTTTTGCCCGATTCTCGA
>Ga0082212_10006869_pt1 | contig 15175 bp, 8 predicted proteins | sample TergutNt197P3_FD_71548 | JGI IMG/M metagenome (GOLD analysis project Ga0082212, IMG submission 71548) | Neocapritermes taracua P3 segment gut microbial communities from Petit-Saut dam, French Guiana - Nt197 P3 | ecosystem: Host-associated > Arthropoda: Insects > Digestive system > Gut ...
TGGCGTAGCGAAAATGATATATCGCAAAAACCGTGACACAAATTCCCGTGAATTACCTTTCTCTGTGTTGGATTATATTTGAGTCCGCATTTGGCCACTCCCCCTCAAAAAAACCCCTTGCATTTTGCCGAAACCCCTGTTAAAATACCACCATAGGCCAACGGTGGCAACCGTGAGGGTGCTGATACACCCCCACGGCCTATGCAGGGCGATGTAGGCGTCCCACACAACAGCATTTCTGCCGCACCGGGTTCATTATAACCTTTTTAGAGCCGCAGGGCAAGGGGTTGTTGAATTGGCGTGTGTTGACTGATAATGCGGCGTGGGGATAATTTCGTCCCCGCGCCGCTGTTTTGTGCCTTGACATGGACGCCGACCGGAGGGGCTGGATGGTCAACCCTCCGGGGCCGATGTGTCAAGAGACCAAAAAATTGAAGGAGAGTGTACCAGATGAAAAAGCGTGTTCTATCCCTTGCAATGGCATTTATCTTGACCCTTGCGGTTGCCCCGGCGGTGTTCGCGGCTGAAACGGTGGAACTGTCCGACGGTCTCCGTTTTGAAACAAACATAACCATAACAAATGTAACCCGTACAAGCGAAAACCCCGACCCCGCTGAAGACTGGCTCAGTATAGAAGGTTTCCCTCTAAGCTGGATGAACGATGAATTTTACTACGACAGCGGCCCGAAAACATACTATGCTGAGGCTCCTGTTACTGTGACCCTTGTAGGCCCTGTTTTCGTTGAATGGCGGTGGTGGGGTACAGACGGTACAGATGTTACGGACAATATTGTACCTATGTCTGGTGGTGAGTTACTTAACGAGTATTACGGCGGAAATCTTGTTTTGAACAACACCGGCACTTATTTACTACATTTTGCCAATGGAACAATTGATGATTCCGCATCGACTTTCTATGTTGTTGTCGGCGGTACTGCCTCCGTACAACCTACACCTATTCCTGCCCCTGTGAATCCCGCCCCCGGCTCGACTGCCGAACTGAAAACCACAAACGGCCTTGTCAGCGCCATCCCTCCCGCGCCTGTCAAGGATAAAGACCTTGCCTACACCGTCCAAAAGGGCGAAGCGCTGTATGGCATTGCGTTCAACTATTACGGCACCATGCAGAAAGCCACGATTGACAAAATCTACGCCGCCAACGCCGCCTACTTCCAAAAGACAAAGGGTATCCTTGAAGCCGGCGCGGTACTCATCCTCCCCGCCAAGGGCTTGATTAACCCTGTCACGCAGGGCAGCCTTGATAAAGCGGCGGGGATGTACTTAGTCAAGGCCGGGGATACGCTGGCCGACATTGCCAAGGTGTACTATGGGGACGCGAAAGCGTGGACGAAGATTTACGAAGCGAATAAGGACCGCGTGAAGATGGTCGGCAAGTCCCCCATGATTTATGAGAAACAATGGCTGGTGATTCCCGAATAACAGCCTTGCAAAAAATAGTACAGAGACAAATAGCAATTGCAGTATTCCCGCGCAAACGTTATCGTTGCGCGGGGCTTTTCTTTGTGCTATACTAAAAACTCGAAAGGGGAGGGGATCAATGGTTATAGGGATACCGAAGGAACTCAAGGCGCAGGAAAACCGTGTGGCGGCCATCCCGCCGTCGGTGGAGCGGTTCGCCGCCGCGGGACATACGGTGCTGATACAGCGCGGCGCGGGCGAGGGGAGCGGTTTTTCCGATCAGGAATATCTGGCGGCCGGCGCGCGCGTCCTCGATACGGCGAAAGAAGTGTATGCCGCCGCCGACATGATATATAAAGTCAAGGAACCGCTGGAGCCGGAATACGCTCTGCTGCGCGAAGGGCAAATCGTCTTCGCCTATCTGCACCTCGCGCCCGACCCGGCGCAGACCAAAGCGCTGATGAACGCGGGCGTCTCCGCCGTGGCGTTTGAGACGGTGCAGCTTGCGAACGGTTCCCTGCCGCTGCTCGCGCCGATGAGCGAAGTGGCGGGGCGGATCGCGCCGCAGATCGGCGCCGCGCTGCTGCAAAAGATCAACAACGGCAGCGGGATATTGCTGGGCGGCGTACCGGGCGTGGCGCCGGGGCATGTCGTCGTGATCGGGGCCGGGACGGTCGGGACCGGGGCGGCGCGGATCGCGGCCGGTCTGGGCGCCCGGGTCACGGTGCTGGACATATCGGCCGAGCGGCTGGCGCGGGTTGAGGAACTGCTGGCGGGGCGGGCGGAGACGTTAACGTCGAACAGCCAAAACATCGCCGGCGCCGTGCGGCAGGCCGACCTGCTGATCGGCGCGGTGCTGGTGGCGGGAGCGAAAGCGCCGACGCTTGTCACCGAAGAGATGGTCAAAACGATGCGCCCCGGCTCGGTGATCGTGGACATCGCCATCGATCAGGGCGGCGTCGTGGAGACGGTGGACCACGCGACCAGCCATCAGGACCCGTATTATATCCGGCACGGCGTGGTGCATTACAGCGTCCCGAATATCCCGGGCGCGGTACCCCGCACCTCGACGCTGGCCCTGTCCAACGCCACGACGCCGTATGCCCTGCGGCTGGCGGACAAGGGGCTGGAGGGGGCCATGCGGGAGGATGCGGCGCTGCTTAAGGGGCTGAATACGTATAAAGGCAAGATCGCGTGCGAGGCCGTCGCCGTTGCGCAGGGGCTGGCTTATGAGCCGATAGCGCTGTAAAGGAAAAAACGAAGATACCCACGCCGCATATGAGGGGATATATTCGAAATACTATGATAAATATGACACACTGCTGTCATATTTATCATTTATACTGTACATATGCAAAAATATGCAAAAAAGAGGAGGAACTGTTTAATGGCTCAAGAATATATGTCAAATAAGCAATACGCCGAGTTGATCCAGCGGGGTGATTTTCTCTATTGGGAGATGCTCGGAAGGCTGCGCGGGATCGAAAACCACAGGGACGGCGGCTTGCGGTGGCTGACCGGTGATATAGAGTACAATTATTCCGCCGACGCCTCCGACGCGGAAAGAGCGGATGAGATTATCGAACGCATGAAAAGCGGGGAACTGCCGAAAAACCTTAATTTTCGCATCAACGATCTTGACGCAGACCCGTCCGGGCCGTTCAAGGAAACTGGGCTGTTCGGCGACGGGTTCAATTTCGGCATGGCGCATGAACTGCTGGATACGTCCCTGCCCAAGCCGGACAGCCGGATCGACATATACAAGGTCCGCGAACGATCCCAATTGAAAGCGGCGGGCGCGGTCCTGAGCGCCGCGTTCCAATACCGTTTGTTTACTCTGGGGCATTTCATCGAAATGATGGAAAACGACGGACAGTTTTTCTACCTGGCGGAGTATAACGGTTTGCCGGCCGGCGCGTGTATGTCGCAGCACGGCGACGACTTCATCAATATATCCTGGGTTGCCGTATTGCCCGGTCACCGGAAACTCGGAGTCGCGGGATATTTGATCCAAGCAGCCGAACGCGACGGCGTCCGTTGCGGAAAAAAGGTCGGGACGCTTTACGGCGGCCTCGAAGCCGTTGGGGCATATCGCCGCGTGGGATACCGGGAGTATTGCCGCGGGATACAGCTTTTCCTTACATAACCATCGCCACGGCCCGCGCCAAACTTGCCTCGGCGGCGATCTTGAGCGGCAGCGCCGCGACGGTAAAGCGCTCGACTCCTTGGAGCGATTGCAAATTCACCGCGTTCTCCAAAATAAAGACGCCGTTCCCCAGCAGCAGCTTATGCACCGGGAACGGCGTTTTGTCCGGCGCCGGCGCGTCGATCCCGAGCATTTTGACGCCGCCGTCCAGCAAAAACCGCGCGAGATCCTCCTCAACGGTGGGATAGGCTATGAAGTAATCCGCGTTGGTAAAACGCTTGTCAAACCCCGTCCAGAGCAGGACAATCTTGCCCTCCAGCGGCAGGGAACGGTATTCCGGTTTCATGTGAACAGGGTCTTCCCCGCGCACATCCAAGAGCAGTCCTTCCCCGATAAACAGGGCGGGGTTGAAGTCGCAGGCAAACCGCCCGTCCGGGACCATGTGCATCGGCATGTCGATATGCGTGCCGGCGTGCAGTCCGGAACGCAAACAGAAGGCCGTGCAGCCGTCCCGCTCGAAGGTTTTGGCCCGCACCAGCGACAGGGGCGCGTCGCCGGGGTAGAGAGGGGTGGATTCGTCAATGCGGTGAGATAGGTCGATGATTTTCATAGGCTCTCCAGTTCGCTATATAGTCTTTGAGAAAGTATACCGCATATATCCGCGCTTGTAAAGCATGAACCGCCTCCCATCTGGGCATACTATCCAGACTTTGACCTTTATGCCGGAGGGGACAATGAAACGCTTATCATCGGGGAAACACACAGCGCAGATCCTGCGTAAAAACATAAACGTCATCGAGCAGACGGCGAAGCGGGCGGCGGCTTGGAACAGGACAAGCCGCCTGTTGCCGCAGGAGATCGAATGGCTGCTGGACAACCGTTACCTATGCCGCCGCGAGGGTACGGAAGCGCTGGCCGCGCTGAAAGGCGCGAAGGCTCTTCCTGTGGACGGCGAGTTTCCGGCAGTCTATAAACTGGCGCTGGCCATGCTGGAGCAGAGCGGCGAGGTCACCGAGACGGGCGTCGGGCGTTTTCTGAAAGACAGTCAGGTCCGGCGCCCGCTGGCCGAGCGGGAACTGTGGCTTTTTACCACCATGCTGCGCGCGGCAGTCCTATCGCGGGTCGCCGAATGCTGCCGCGACATCGACGGCATCCTGAGCGCCTACGCGAAAACATCCGGCGACAGCCCGTTCACGGCGGAGGCGCGGGCGTTCGCGCTGCGGCAGTCGGGGCGGATTCCCGACCGGGGGACGGAGGATTTTGCCGAGGCGGCGGAGGGGGCGCACCGCCGGAACGCGGAGAAGATCGGCGCGCTGATTACCTCACTGCGCTTCCTGTCGTCGGCCGATCTGACCGAGACGCTACAAGAGGCCGGGGCGCTGGAGACTGCCCTCCGCCGCGACCCGTTATATAACGAGATGGATGAGGAGACGCGGAGCGCGTACCGCCTCCGTCTGGCGCGGCTCGCGCGGCGGGCGAAGCGTACCGAACAGGAGGCGGCCGAAGAGGTTTTGAAACTCTGTGAATCGGGCGTTGACGGCAAAGGGAAGCATGTGGGGACCTATTTGTGGGAAAAGCCGCTGGGGCGCGGCCCGTCGAAAACGCCGGGGCGGTTGTACTCTTTTGCGTTTGCGCTGCTGACCTTTCTGCCCGGAGCCTTTTGCGCCGTCCTTACCGGAAGGGTTTGGGCGGGGCTTTTGCTGCTGCTGCCGCTGGCGGCAATGGCGAAAAACATAGTGGACGCGGCCGCGACGAGGCTGGTCCCCTGCCGCCCGGTGCCGAGGATGGAACTACCGGACGGGATCCCGGCGGAGGGTAAGACCCTTTGCGTCGTGTCGGCGCTGCTGACCGGCGGGCAAAAGGGCGCGGAATTTGCCAGAAAACTGGAGGCATACCGCCTAGCCAACCGCGACGCCGGGGCGAACCTTCTGTTCGGGCTGCTGGCCGACCTGCCCGACAGCCCGCAAAAAAACCGGGCCACCGACGAGCGCGTTCTGAGCGCGGCGCAGCAGGCGATTTTTGCCCTGAACCGGCAATACGGCGGCGGGTTCTTCCTCTTTACCCGGGACCGCGAATGGAATGTGCGGGACAAAACCTTTATGGCGTGGGAGCGCAAGCGCGGGGCGCTGATGGAACTCTGCCGCCTGCTGCGCGGCAAATCCTGCGCCGTCCGCGTGGCGACCGGCGATAAAACGGCGCTGGAAGGGATCCGCTTCTTAATCACGCTGGACAGCGATACCGCGCTGCCCCCCGGCACGGCGCGGCGGATGGCGGGGGCGATGCTGCACCCGTTGAACCGGCCCGCCGTTGACAAACAGCGCCGGGTCGTGACGTCCGGGCATGGCGTTCTCGCGCCCCGGATGGCGGTCGATCTGGAAGCCGCCGGAAAAAGCGTCTTCTCCCGCGTGTTTGCGGGGCAGGGGGGGTTGGACCCTTACAGCGGGACGGCGGGCGAGGTCTATCACGATCTGTTTGGGCAGGGCGGGTTTCACGGCAAGGGGATCTTTGACGTTGACGCCTACCTTGGGTGTCTGGACGGCCGCCTGCCGGAAAACCGCGTCCTCTCCCACGATCTGCTGGAGGGCGGCTTTTTGCGCGCGGGCCTGATGGAGGATATAGAACTGACCGACGGGTTCCCGGCCACGGCCCGGGCATGGTTTCTGCGGCAGCACCGCTGGATACGCGGCGACTGGCAGGCGGCCAAGTGGGCGTTTCAGAAAGATTTGAACCCATTGGCCCGCTGGAAGCTGTTTGACCCCTTGCGGAGCAGCCTGACGCCGGTGGCCACGCTGGCGGCGCTGACGGCGGGGACGCTGCTGCCGGGCAGGGTTTTCGGGACGATCCTCGCGGTGGCGCTGGCGGCGACGGCGTCGCATCTGCTCCTCTCGTTCGCCGAGCGGGCGCTGAAACCGGGGCGATCCCCGAGCCGGACGCACGCCGCCATTATCACCGGTCTCCCGGCGGTGGCGTCGCAGACGCTGCTGATGCTCGCCTTTCTGCCTTACAACGCCGTCATCTCCGCCCACGCCGCTTTCCTCGCGGTGTGGCGGATCTGCGTGTCCCATACAAAGCTGCTGCAATGGACCACCTCCGCCGAGACGGAGACGGTCTTCTCCGGGGCGGTGCAGACGGCGCGGGAGATGTTCCCCGGCCTCGCGTGGGGCGTACTGACGGCCTGCCTATCGCGCTCGGCCGCCGGCTGGGCGCTGGGCTTGGCTTGGGCGTCGTCGCCGTTTGTCGCGTACGCCGTCAGCCGGACAAGCCGGACCGCGGAGAGACTGAACGACGCAGACCGGGCCTTCCTGCTGCGTCAGGCCGCGCTGATGTGGCGATATTTTGAAGATTTTTGGCAGCGTGACGACCATTACCTTGTCCCTGATAATTTTCAAGAGCAGCCCGCGGCCGGCGTGGCCTACCGCACCTCGCCCACCAATGTCGGGCTGGCGCTGCTCTGCGCCGTGGCGGCGGCTGATCTGGGACTGTGTACAAAAGAACGGGCGCTGCCGCTGATCGAAGGGACCTTGCAAACGCTGGAAGATATGCCCAAATGGCACGGCCATCTGCTTAACTGGTATGACACGCGTACACTGGAGCCCCTGCCACCGCGCTGCGTATCCTCGGTCGATTCCGGCAACCTGTGCGGCTGCCTGATCGCGCTGCGGGAGGGACTGAAGGAGTGGGAAGAGGATGCCCTCGCGGACCGCGCAGGAGCGTTGGCCGGCGGGATGGATTTCCTGCCGCTCTATGACCAAAAGCGAAAACTCTTCCGTATCAGCGCCGATCTCGACAATCCGGAGGCCGAGGGCGGCGTTTATGACCTGCTGGCTTCGGAGGCCCGGCAGACGAGTTATATCGCCGTGGCGCGGGGCGAGGTCGATAAAAAGCACTGGCAGCGCCTCGGGCGCGCGCAGACGGCGTTGGGCCGCTACCGGGGGATGGCGTCATGGACCGGGACGATGTTCGAGTATTTTATGCCCCACCTGCTGCTCCCGGCCTACCGCAACTCGCTGCTGCGGGAGTCGCTGGATTTCGCCGTCTACGCCCAGAGAGCGCAGGCGTATAAGCGCGGCGGCCCGTGGGGCGTGTCGGAGAGCTGCTTCTACGCGTTCGACCGCTCGCTCAACTATCAGTATAAGGCGCACGGCGTCCCCGCGCTGGCCTATAAACGCGGGCTGGGGGCCGACCATGTCATATCGCCGTACGCCGGTTTTCTGACGCTGCCGACCCATCCCGCCGCATCGGTGCGGAACCTGCGCCGCCTGCACCGGATGGGGCTGGAGGGTTCCTACGGTCTGATCGAGGCGATCGACTACACGCCGTCGAGGGTCACTTCGTCCGAAACGGGAAAGGGGCAGCCGTTCGCGGCCGTGCGCTGCTATATGAGCCACCATCTGGGGATGAGTCTGATCGCCGTCTGCAACGCGCTGCGCGACAACATCATGCAAAAGCGCTTTACCCGGGACGCGGCGATGGGCGCGTTCGCGGGCTTGCTGCAGGAGCGGGTGCCGGTGGGCGCGGCGGTCATCCGTCCCGCGGGGCGCGAGGTGCCGGAAAAGCCGAAGCGGGCCGAGGGAATGGAGTTTTCCTTAGAAATTGAGCGCATCCGCCCCGAAGCGCCCAAGACGGCGCTGCTGGGCAACGCCGCCTACACCGTTTTGTGCGCCGACAACGGAGCGACGCGGTCTCAATGCGGCGGCGACGCGCTGACGCTGTTCGACCCGGTCCGCGAGGCCGGAGGGATGGGGTTTTTTTATGACGGCCTGCGCTTTTTACCGAGTACGGCGTCTTTTACCGGAACGGGCGTCACCTGGAGGGGGATGGCCGGCGGCGTTAACAGCGAGGTGAGCGTCTCCGTGCCGGAAAATGAAAACGCGGAACTGCGCGTCGTGACGCTGCGCAACGAGGGGACGGAGACCTTGCGGGGCGCCGCCGCCTGTTACTTTGAGCCGGTCCTGCAGCGAGCCGGGGATTACGCCGCCCATCCCGCCTTTTCCAAGCTCTTTCTCGACGCGAGGGTAGCGGACGGCGTATGCCTGATCCGCCGCCGCCCCCGCGCCGGGCGGCGCGAGCTGTGGCTCGCGTTACTCTGCGACAATGAGGAGGTTTGTTATGAGACCATCCGCGAAAAAGTGGTGGGACGGGGATCCGTTCCAAAAAACCGTCTGCCGGGAACAGCAAGCCGAGCGGACGTACCGCCAATCGATCCTTGCGTGTACGCAGCCGTTCCTGTAAAACTCGCGCCGGGGGAAAAGACGTCGCTGCGCTTCGCGCTGGCCTGCGCCGCCACCGCGTCCGACGCCGTTTCGGCGGCGCGGCGCACCCTCAGGCGGACCGGCGGGTCGCCGATGCCCGACGAGGCGGCGCTGGCGCTGGGCCTGACGCCGTCGGAGCGGGAGGAAGCGTTTGAGTGGCTCTCCCGGATGACCTTCCCCTCCCCGTCTCGGACGGATAACATCGCGCCAATGGGAAAAAACGGGCTGTGGTCAGCCGGTATTTCGGGAGACTTGCCGTTGCTGCTGACCGAGGCGGTTGATAACGCCCAGTGGGAGAAGGTATCCCGCGTCGTACGGCAGCACCGCTGGCTGTCGCTCTGCGGCGTCTCCTGCGACCTCGCCGTCCTGCTGCGGGACGGCGGCGACTACCGCCGCCCCGCGCGGACGGTCTTGATGGAGACGCTGAAAGCCTGCCGCGCCGAACACACCGCCGGCCGCAAAGGCGGCGTACACGCGGTCGATATAGAGGCGTTCGCGCCGGGACAAGAGGCGCTGATCCGGGCGTTCGCGTCGGTGACCGTGGGAACCGGCGTCCCCGACGGCCCGGCGACGGTTCCCGATGATCCCGCGCCGATAAAACCGCGGCTGCCTAAGAGCGGGACGGCCTCCGGCCGTCCCCCGCAGCAAACGCGGCCCGTCGGCTACCGCTGGGAGCCGGACGGCTCGTTCTCCTTCTCGATACGCGGCGAGCTGCCGCCGCTCGCGTGGAGCCATACGCTGGCCAACCGCAATTTCTCGGCGCTGGTCACCGAAACCGGCGGGGGATATATCGCCTTTCAAAACGCGCGGGAAAACAAATACACGCCGTGGACCAACGACCCCCTCGCCATAGACGGCGGCACAAAGCTGACCGCCTCCATAGGCGGGGCGGAGGTCAGCCTGTTCGCCTCCGGCGACGGCCTGCCCTGCGACGTGACCTACGGGTTCGGCTATGCCCGCTGGGAGAAACACGCGGGGGACGTGACGGTGACCACCACGCAGTTTGTCCCGCCCGATCGGAACGCGCTGGTCACGATGGTCGAGCTCCCCGCGGGGGAGCGCTGCTCGGTCAGGCTGGAAACCGCGCCGGTCATGGGCGTCATGCCCTCCGACGGGCGGTTGTGTACCGAGCGCCGGGATGAAGACGGCGCCGTCCTCATCCAAAATCCGTTCAACACGGCCTACGCCCCGCAGACCTTCGTCATCGCCCCGGATTTTGTGTTTGAGGTGAATGGGAAAGCGGTTCTGGTCATGGGCGCGGCCCGCAATGAGCGGGGCGCCGCGCTGCTCAAAGAGCTGACGCGCTGGGACGGCGCCAATGAGGCGCTGGAACGGACGCGCCGCTATTGGGAGAAAGCGGTGCGCCCGGTCAGGATCGAGAGCGGCCGCGCGGCGCTGGACCATTACGGCAACGGCTGGGGGCTGTATCAGGTCATCGCGACGCGGCTGTTCGCGCGGGCCTCGCAGTACCAATGCGGCGGCGCGCACGGATACCGCGACCAGCTTCAGGACGCCTGCGCCGCGCTGCGGAGCGAGCCGCGCCACGCCAAGACGCAGATCCTGCGGGCCTGCGCGCGCCAATATGAGGAGGGCGACGTGATGCACTGGTGGCATCCGGCCAACCGGGAGCGCGGGTTTTCCGACCGGGGCGTGCGGACCCGCTGCTCCGACGATCTGCTGTGGCTGCCATATACCGCGGCGGAGTATGTCGGGCATACCGGAGACCTCTCGCTGTTGTCGCGGGACGTCCCGTATCTCTCGTCCCCGGCGCTGGAGGAGGGCAAGGATGACCGCTATGAAAGCGCCGCTGTGACGGAGCGTCGCGGAAGCGTATATGAGCATTGTCTTCGCGCCATTGAGAAAGTCAGGGAGCGCGGGGCGGGGACGCACAGTCTGCTACTGATCGGCGCGGGCGACTGGAACGACGGCATGAACCTTGTGGGGCATAAAGGGCGGGGAGAGAGCGTCTGGCTGACATGGTTCGCGGCGCATACGGCCGAACGCTTTGCACAGGTATGTATACGTTTGGCAGATACGCGAAACGCGGAGCGCCTGACGGCCTGGGCGGGGGAATTGATTGCCGCCGCCGCGGGCGCGTGGGACGGGGCGTGGTTTCTGCGCGGCTATTACGACGACGGGTCCACGCTCGGCTCAAAGGACGACGCGGAGTGCCAAATCGATTCCGTGGCGCAGAGCTTTTCGGCGCTGTTTGGGGATAAAGTGCCGCGGGAACGGGTGCAAACGGCGCTGGAGAGCGCCTATACGCGGCTTGTTGACAAGCGGTCGGGCATGATCAAACTGTTTGACCCGCCCTTTTCGGGGCGCGGGGCCAAAGACCCCGGCTATATCAAAGGGTACGTACCCGGCGTGCGGGAAAACGGGGGGCAGTATACCCACGCGGCGATATGGCTGGCGATGGCCTTTCTAAAGACCGGCGATCAAAAGCGCTGCCTCGAGCTGCTGGAAATGCTGCTGCCGGAGACCCATGACAACGCCGTCTACAAAGCCGAGCCGCATGTGCTTGCCGCCGACGTCTACGGGCATCCGGCGCATCTGGGGCGGGGCGGCTGGAGCCACTATACCGGCGCGGCGGCGTGGTTTTACCGGATCCTGCTGGAAGCGCTTGACCAAAGGACGGGGGATGGTGTATAATGAGAAGGTGACATAATATAAAGGGGGCGTCGCCCGTATGATCGGATTTCCCGGCATCGGCTTGGAGTTTCAGCGCAACCCCGCGATTTTCCGGTTTACCGACAGCTTCGCGCTGACGTGGTACGCGCTGATCATCATGGTGGGGCTGCTGCTCGCGGTGGCCTACTGCTCGCGCCAGTCCAAACACTTCGGCATTCAAACCGACGAGATCCTCGACATGCTGTTTTTCGCCGTGCCGGCCGGCATCATCGGGGCGCGGCTCTACTATGTGGCGTTCAACTGGGCGGAGTTCCGCGACGAGCCGCTGCGGATCCTGTATACATGGCAGGGCGGTATGGCGATCTACGGCGCGGTCATCGGCGCGGTCATCGCGGCGTCGCTTTTCTGCTGGGTGCGGCATATCGGTATCGGCGCGATGCTGGACCTCGGCGCGATGGGCCTTTTGATCGGACAGGCCGTCGGGCGCTGGGGCAACTTTGTCAACGGCGAAGTCTACGGGCTGCCGACCACGCTCCCGTGGCGAATGCGGGTTTACAGCCAGGAGGTCCATCCGCTCTTTTTGTATGAGTCGCTTTGGAATCTCCTCGGGCTGGCGCTGCTCCGGCTGATGATGAAAAAACGGGCGTATAACGGGCAGATGTTTACCGTCTACATCGCGTGGTACGGCTTGGGGCGGGCAATGATGGAGGGGATGCGCTCGGCTGAGTTCAACCTGATGCTGGGCCGGTGGATGGTCTCGCAGATGCTGGCGGTCCTGTCCTGTATCGGGGCGCTGATCCTGTTGTTCTATATGACGCTGATGAGAAAACGCAAGCCGCTGCTCGAATGGACGGCGGCGCGGGACGAATACGAAGCGTACCGCCGGTCGCGGAAAGCCCCCGAAACGGCGGAGGCTTCGGAGGAAATTCCGGGCGAAACGGAAATCACGGAAGAGGAGGGTGACGGCGATGGCGGTCCTGATGGACGGGAAGGCGCTGGCGAAGGAACTCAAGAGTGAGGTTGCTAAGCGGGCGGAACATTTGCGGGGGAAAGGGATCGTGCCGGGGCTCGCGGTCATTTTGGTCGGCGAAGACCCCGCCTCGGCCGTATATGTGAGGAACAAGGAAAAAGACTGTGAGGAGTGCGGGATCAGCGGAACGGTACACAGGCTCCCGGCGGACGCCACGCAGGAAGCGCTGCTGGTGCAGATCGCGCGGCTCAACGTAGACCACGCCGTCCACGGGATCCTGGTTCAGCAGCCGCTGCCGGAAGGGATCGACCCTTTTGTCGCCGTGTACGCCGTTGACCCGAGTAAGGATGTGGACGCGCTGCATCCCCGGAACGCGGGGCTGATCGCCCTCGACCGCCCGCATTTCCTGCCCTGCACCCCGGCCGGGGTGATGGTTCTGCTGGACAAATACGGCGTCGGCCTCAGAGGCAAGCGCGCCGTTGTCGTGGGCCGCTCCCACATCGTCGGCAAGCCGATGGCGCAGATGCTGCTGGGCCGGGACGCGACCGTCACCGTCTGCCACAGCCGCACCCCCGATCTGGGCGCGCTCACGCGGCAGGCCGACGTCCTGATTTCGGCCGCCGGCAAGATCGGGCTGATCACCGGGGATATGATCAAACCGGGCGCGGCCGTCATCGACGTGGGCGTCAGCAAGAAAGCCGACGGCAAGCTGGCCGGCGACGTGGTCTTTGCCGAGGCCGAACGGGTGGCGTCGTACATAACGCCGGTACCGGGCGGCGTCGGGCCGATGACGAGGGCGATCCTGATGAAAAATACCATCACGGCGGCGGTGGAGGAGACGACATGACCGATATAGAGATCGCGCAAGGCGCAAAGCCGCGGCCCATCTCCGAAATCGCGCGTAACTTGGGTTTGACGGAGGGTCAGTGGGAGCCGTACGGAAGGGATAAGGCGAAGATAACCGGGTTGTCGCAAACGGGGAAGCAAGGCCGCCTCATCCTCGTATCGGCCATGACGCCGACCAAATTGGGCGAGGGAAAAACCACCGTCAGCGTGGGCTTGGCCGACGGGTTGCGGCGGCTGGGGCACAAAACCGTGCTCTGTCTGCGCGAACCGTCGTTGGGGCCGGTGTTCGGCGTCAAGGGCGGGGCGGCCGGCGGGGGGTACGCGCAGGTCGTGCCGATGGAAGACATCAACCTGCACTTTACCGGCGACCTTCACGCGGTCACGGCGGCCAACAACCTCCTTTCGGCGGCCATCGACAACCATCTGCAACAGGGCAACGCGCTGGCCATCGACACCCGCCGCGTCCTGTGGAAGCGCTGCATGGACATGAACGACCGGGCGCTGCGCGGCCTGGTGGTCGGGCTGGGCGGCCCGGCCGGCGGCGTGCCGAGGGAAGACGGCTTTGTCATTACAACGGCAAGCGAGATTATGGCGATCCTTTGCCTTTCGGCCGACGCGGCCGACTGCAAGGAACGGATGGGGCGTATCCTGATCGGCTACACCCGCAAGGGGGATCCGGTCCGGTGCGCCGACTTGGGTGTGCAGGGCGCGATGGCGGCGCTGTTAAAAGACGCGTTGAAACCCAATCTGGCGCAGACGCTGGAAGGGACGCCGGCGCTCATTCACGGCGGCGCGTTCGCCAACATCGCCCACGGGTGCAATTCTCTGACCGCCACCCGCGCGGCGTTGCGTCTGGGAGACGTGGTGGTTACCGAGGCGGGCTTCGGGGCCGATCTGGGCGCGGAAAAATTTATCGACATCAAATGCCGGGCGGGCGGCCTGAAACCGTCGGCCTGCGTGATCGTGGCGACGGCCCGGGCGCTAAAGCATCACGGCGGCGCGGACAACCTGTTCGCGCATATCGAAAACGTGACGGAGCGGTACGGCCTGCCCGCCGTTGTGGCGGTCAACCGGTTTGCCCAGGACGCGGACGGGGATATTGAGGCGGTCGCGTCGGCCTGCCGGGCCGCGCAAACCCCCTGCGCCGTCTACGAGGGTTTTTCGCGCGGGGGCGCGGGGGCGGAAGACTTGGCGAAGGCGTTGCTGCCGCTGCTGACGGCGGAGCCGAAGGCGTTACAAACCGTTTACCCGCTTGATATGCCTCTGGCGGATAAGCTGAACGCCATCGCGGTCAACGTCTACGGCGCGGACGGCGCCGATCTCTCCCCGGCGGCGGCGAAGCAGGCCGCCAAGCTGGAAGCTCTGGGGTACGGCGGCCTGCCCGTCTGCGTGGCCAAAACGCAATACTCCCTGTCGGACGACCCGAAGAAGCTGGGCCGTCCCAAGGGGTTCCGGATACAGATCGGGGAGCTGCGCGTCAGCGCGGGCGCGGGCTTCGTCGTAGCCCGGGCGGGCGACGTCATGACCATGCCGGGCTTGCCGGCGGCGCCGGCCTATGAGAAGATCGACATAAACGCGGACGGAAAAATCACGGGGCTGTTTTAGGCCCCGTTTGTTTTGGGAAAGGTGGAAAAGGCTATGAAGAGGAAACTGCTGTCCCTCGCGCTGGCGCTGTCCCTTTTGGCGGCGTTTGTCCCGGCGGCCCCGGCGGCGGAGGCGTTTACGCCCGTTACCGGCTGGGATATGGCGCGTACGCTGAAACTGGGGATCAACATCGGCAACACGCTGGACGCGTGGGGCGATTGGCCCGGCGCCCCCGGCGGGCTGAACACGGAAACGGTCTGGGGCGAAATCAGGATCACGCCGGAGCTGTTTAAAACCGTCGCCGACAAGGGTTTTGACCATGTGCGG
>Ga0082212_10006870_pt1 | contig 15173 bp, 8 predicted proteins | sample TergutNt197P3_FD_71548 | JGI IMG/M metagenome (GOLD analysis project Ga0082212, IMG submission 71548) | Neocapritermes taracua P3 segment gut microbial communities from Petit-Saut dam, French Guiana - Nt197 P3 | ecosystem: Host-associated > Arthropoda: Insects > Digestive system > Gut ...
CCATTTGGCGGGACACCCAGAATGCCTAGGCAACAGAAGAAACCAGCCAGCAGCCACAGCAAGCCAGCCGCTCGCACTTCCCCTATTGCTTGGTGATGGAGGCGTAGCGAAGCAAAATCCTTTTGTTTCCTACTCTGGCAAAGTCGATGGCAGCGACTGGGTTATCAACCACCCCGGAGACTTCTGTCACCACACCATCGCCATATGTAACGTGGGTGACCTTGTCTCCAGCCTTGAGTTTTGGGATTTCACTCACCGGCTTGGGCTTGATTTTGGTTAGGCCAAGGTCACTGGGTTTCTTCGTGGCTTGGGGCACCAGGTTGTGAGCGGCACTTGCCAGGGACGAGCGGCTGGGAAGGGCTGGGCTACCACGCCATTCAATCAGCTCTTGCGGAATAGCCCTGAGGAAACGCGAAGGGATGTACTGCTGGCGCATACCCCAAGTGGTCCGCATCTCGGCCCGCGAGATGTACAGCCGTTGGCGAGCTCTCGTTAGAGCCACATAAGCTAAGCGGCGCTCCTCGGCCAATTCGCTTTCTGAAGCCATGGATCGTTGGTGCGGGAATGTGCCGTCTTCAAAACCGGTCACAAACACCACCGGGAACTCCAGCCCCTTGGCTGTGTGAACCGTCATCAAAGTGACCTGGCCTGTTGGTCTTTGACCAACCACCTCTGGTTCATCGGCTCCCAGTTGATCGACATCTGCCACCAGCGCGACACGCTCAAGGAAATCAGCTAGGTTGCCATCTGGCTGAGAGGCCTCGAATTCGCTGGCCACCGCGTGAAACTCGGCCAGGTTTTCTACCCGTGAAGCGTCTTGCGGATCCTTCGATTCCTGCAAGATGGCCAGGTAGCCGGACTGGTTCATGGCGTAGTCAAGAATCTTGGCTGGTCCTGTGCCGCCTTCAGACATTTCATTCATGGTGCTGAGCAGCTCAGATAGTGCCGTCACTGCCAGTAAAGCTCTGGGGGTAAGGCCGTTGATCTCTGAACCCTGTTGTAGCGCAGCACCGAACGAGATTCTTTGACTGGTGCTGTAGCCCTGAACCAGAGCTTCAGCCTGGTCACCCAAGCCACGCTTGGGCGTGTTGAATATGCGCCGAACTGAAACGGTGTCGTCCAAATTAGCCGCCGCCCTCAGGTAAGCCAGGGCATCACGGATTTCTTTACGCTCGTAGAATCTCGTAGCGCCAACCACGCGGTAAGGCAACCCAACCCGGATGAAGGTCTCTTCCAGGACCCTTGACTGAGCGTTTGTGCGGTAAAAGATGGCGACATCGCCAGGCAAGACACCGGCATCGTCCCCCAAACGATCTATCTCTCGAGCGATGAACTGCGCTTCTTCATGTTCGGATTCGGCAACGTAGCCAACCACTTTGGGACCGTCACCTTCTGCCGTCCACAGGTTTTTCGGTGCGCGGTCCTTGTTTCCAGCGATGATGGCGTTGGCCGCCCCCAAAATGTTGCCGGTTGAGCGGTAGTTCTGCTCCAGCAAGATGGTGGTGGCCTGGGGGTAGTCCAGCGCGAATTGGGTGATGTTGCGCAGCGTGGCCCCCCTGAAGGCGTAGATCGACTGGTCTTGGTCGCCGACCACCGTTAGTTGGGCTGGCTCAATCTGGTCTTCTACTAGGCCGTCCGCTACAACTCCGGCCAACGCCCTTATCAGCAGGTACTGTGCATGGTTGGTGTCTTGGTATTCGTCAACCAGGATGTGGCTGAATCGCTGCCGGTAGTGCTCGGCCACTTGGGGAAAGGCCTCCAACAGGCTGACGGTTTGCATGATCAGGTCGTCAAAATCAAGCGCGTGGGCGGTCTGCAGGCGGTCTTGATAAATCTGGTAGACCTGGGCCAACGTCCGGTCAAACTGGTTGGTGTGTTCTACCTCCGAGTGGAAGGCATCAGGATCAATCAGCTGGTTCTTCAGGCGTGAGATGCGGTTGGCTAGCATCCGGGCTGAAAACTTCTTTGGATCAAGCGATTGTTCTGAGCAGATCATCGAGATGAGGCGGGATGAGTCCTGTGCATCGTAGATCGAGAAATTGGACTTCAACCCAAGGGTTGAGGCCTCCCGCCGCAGAATCTTGACGCAGGCCGAGTGGAAGGTAGAGACCCACATCCACTGGGCGGCACTGCCCACCAGTTCTTCCACCCGGCTGCGCATCTCAGCAGCGGCCTTGTTGGTGAAGGTGATGGCCATGATCCCGCTGGGCCTGGCCTGTCCGGTAGCCAGTAGGTAGGCGATTCGCCTGGTCAACACCCTGGTCTTGCCCGAACCAGCCCCGGCCACAATCAGCAGAGGCGTGTTTTGATGGACCACCGCTTGTTTCTGTTCGGCGTTTAGGCCGTCAAGGATTGCCTCAACCGCTGCCTCATCACAAGAATCACCAGCGACCTGTTCGGGGGCAGCACGGACGGTCGGCATCAGGCTTGGGAGGCGGGCAATGTCGATCAGGCCAGGCAAAGGGTCTTGCTGGCCAACGGGATCCTGTTTGCGGTTCATGGCAAGATCAAGCCTACGGCCACCCACCGACAGCGAGGTGGTTTTCGGGAGACGGCCCACATCTATCACCAGAACGTCAATCCGGCTGAAATGACCTCCATGAACTTCTGCTTCCAGGCTGTACAAGACCCACTGGGACCGCCAACGGCCAAAACTGCCCCCAGCTTTGGTCCTTCCGCTCCAGCCCGGGACCCGAATAAGCTGGACCAATGCGGCTGGTTGCCAATGACTTGCTCCATGCCGCCCCTAAGTGAGGAACGGTACGTGGGTAACTTTGAGAGCCAGGTGGTGGACCTGGTCTACCAGCTGGCCAAGGTGCGCTATCAGCCGGTCGCTGGCGTTCAAGTACCAGACTTTTTCGACACCCTGAACGACGCAGTCCTGGAGTTCTACCGCAAGTACAAGAAGAACCCCAACCTGTTCCCCACGGCCCAAGACGCAGCCAACTGGGTCTTCAAAGTAGTGGGCAACATGAAGCGCTGGACCACACCAGAGCTAGCCTTGCCGCTAGATGACATTGAGCCGTTCTTAGAGCTGACGCCCGAACCCCAGATCGAAGAACCGGCCGAACAACCTGGTTCGGCAAATAGCCTGGGCGCCGCCATCGTGATCCAGCAATACTTTGCCGACCCAAAGGCTCGCCACCAAGGCCGCCTCACTATGACCGAAGAAGAGGTGCAAGTAGTCAAAGCCATAGCGGAATATGGCCTAAGCGACTCCTCCACCAGCATTTCCACCGCCGCCTACCAGTTGATCAGCGAAACCCTGGAGACTCCCATTGACCAGATTCAGCGCATTTTGTACAAGTCCCGCGCTGCCTTTGCCGAGATCTTCTATGTGGTTGGCGCCCTTGGCCCACCAGACGCCTTCGACTCGACCCAACAACTGGACTTGGCCCTGGCTAGTTTCTGGGCCAATTTCAAGGGCCAAAACGACTGGTCAATCCTGAAATTCGCCGCCCGCTGGGCCCTCCCTCAAGGCCGTTTCGCCAGGGTTGACCCGAAACTTTACGCTGAGGCCATTGCTGACCAATACGCCACCCATAACCCCACGTCAGCTGGCCTTCCGTCAGCCAACCAACACCGCGCACCAGCCGCCACCAACCAGGCAGCCCGCCTTGGTTGGCAGCCCGGCGGGGCTGACCCCCCAACTTTGTTGCACAAGGTTGAAACCCGCGCCGCCCAAGCCTTCGGTAACCCCAATCCGCGCTGCGTGTTGTGCAATTGCCAGCAGCACTACCCAGGAGGCGACCAATGACCGAGCCCTATCAGCAGTTTGACCACCTATTCACCCAGTCTGCTAGGTTGGCTTTTTCGGCCGATGCCGTACCTTACGCCGAGCTTTTCCGCGCCGCAAACATGGGGTTTGACCAGGCATTCGGCAACTTGACCTTGAGCCGCCACGCCTGGCTGGCCTACCTGAACCGATTGTGGGATTCCCCCCGCATTGGCGGCCTGCCGACTGGTCCAATCAGGGTGCCTGAAAAGATTTGGCAACTGGCTGAGGGCGAATCCCCCCAGGCACGGCTCCACCAAGCTCTGCTGGAGGCCACCGGCCTGAAACTGCCCCAAGACTTTGGCCAAGACCTGGCCTTTCACCTGACGCTTTGGAGCCAAGATGCGCTTGCAGGGGCCGTTCGCAGCGCTGAAACACTGGACGAGGCTACGTCAACACAAACTCCAACCGCAGACCTAGCGGCCCGGGCCGAAGGGCCAATCAGTCTAGACATCTCCCCCACCACGGGCGGATTCTTAGTGGAATTCACCCCGGAGCTGCCAGGCGCCTACCACTTGAGTTTCCATTGGCCCGACGGCAGTGCCATGGCAGCTAAGACCCCACCCTTGTCCGCTGGCCAGTCATTCACGTTCCAGCTGGAAACCGACCACACTGAACCACCTAAGTCTGTCAAAGTAGTACGGAGGCACACCTCATGACCTGGCAAGACGGCTCCTTAGAGCTAAACACCGCAAAGTACGCCCAATCATTGGGCCACTGGCTTGACAGTGCCATTGAGCGCGTGGCTGAACGCAAGCACCGCGAAGTCACTGAGAACGACCTTCTGGCCGTGCTGCTTAGCCAACGCCCGGACGCCCCGGCCTTTCTTGACTTAGCACCAGACCAGCGTGATGCCCTAAGTCAATGCGCCGCTCTACTGGCCAATCACCTGGCGGCCGGTGTCGCTGCCGCCGACTGCCTTCGGGTGTTTGACGACCTGGCAGAAGTAGTGGCCGAAGAGATTAATCCTTTCGAGCGAAAAGCTTGGCGCGATCCAGTCGCCTGTCTGATTGAGAGTCTGCCTGACAGCGCTGGCCCGCAAGAATTCTTGCAAGCCCTGTTTGCAGCGACTGATTCGTTGCCCGATGGCGACATGATGACCAGTCTGTTTGACGCACCTTCCATTGTGGTGGTGTTGAGCAGTTCCGGTCAGGATCAGCCCTTGTTCACCGAAGACACCCTGGCCGCCGAAGCCCTTACTCCGCGCGCCCGCTTCCTACTTGACCAAGCGCTGGCCAATGCCGCCAAAGCTGGCCAGGAACGTTGCGACGCCGGCGACCTGCTGGTGGCCATGGTTAGGGCCAAAGACACCTACACTGGCGTCATCTTGCGCCGGGCGGGAGTTTCAACCACCAGCCCGGCGGCCACCAGCTACTTCGCCACACAGCTGGAGGCGCCTGTTAGCCCAAGCGCCGCCCCCTTGCCAGCCGGCCCAGACGCCATGACCCCTGAACTGGTCAAAACCCTGGAAAACGCCCGGAGCCTAGCCATGGCCACCACCGGCAAACCACCAGGTGAACGCGAGCTACTGACCCAGTTGCTGGCCACTGAAGACCCCAAGGCCCGGCATCTGGCAGATGACGTGCTGCAAATGAACAACCCGCTGGTCCATGACCTGCTCAAATCTGTCAAAGAACCAGAGATTATTGAACCCGCTCTGCCAACCGAAGCAGGCCAAGTGCGCAACGCCACGTTGGCCACCGATCCGGTGGTACCACGTGACGACGTGATTGGGCCCATCATCAAGGTCTTCTTCAGGAGCAAAAACCGGGTCTACTTGCTGCATGGCGAACGCGGCACCGGCACCAGCACCATCCCTGAGGTGTTGGCCGCCTCCATAAAGCAGGGCAAGTTCCCGGCTTTGAGTCAGTGCCAGGTGATCGCGTTTGACTTAGCTGCTTTGGCGGCCGATGCCGCGTCCCCCACCAGTCAGTCAAGCCAGGTTGGCATGGCCGGCCTGCCGGGCGGTGGCCAGGCAAAGTACGAGGCAGCAGCCGAAAGAGTCCTGGCCTTCATGGAGGCCGAACCAGACCGGGCCTATGTGATTGATGGCTTTGGCCCGTACTTCATTGCCCACTTCGCCCAGTGTGCTAGGCGCTTTGCCAACTGCACCTACCGGCTAGTGCTAACGGTTGACCAGACTGATTTCACTGCTCTGCAGGCTGGCAGCGAACCGTTGACCAATTTCCTGGAAGTGGCCGAACTAGCCGAGCCGAATAACCAGACAACTGGCGAAATAATCCAACTAGCGGCGCAGCGCATTGGCTCTGAGACCGGCGTGAGTTTCAACCCTAAGGCCGTCTTGGCGGCTCAACGGATGGCGGCCGATTACCTGCTCTCGGCCAGATTCCCGGCCAAGGCTGTTAGCTTGTTAGAACGGGCCGCTGCTGAAGAGACCGCTGAAGCCGCCATGAATGAACGAGCCCCACGCGAACTAGACCGGGCCGCCATTGCCCGCCCGGTAGCTTCGCTAACTGGCCTGCCGATAGAAACCATTCTAGGTACCGGCCAAGACAAAGACTATGTTGATCTACTCTCAACCAACCTGGTGGGCCAAGAGGTCGCGGTAGAAAAAGTCGCTGGCCGGTTGGATTTGATCCAAAAGTCAATGGTCTCGAAGAAACTGCCGGCCGCAGTGTTCATTTTTGCCGGGCTTTCGGGCACGGGTAAATCAGAGCTGGCCAAACAGATAGCCCAGATCTATTCGGCTAGCCGCACCATGGTGAGCTTCGCCATGGCCAATTTTGGCGAATCACATTCGGTCAGCGGCATGATTGGTTCACCTCCCGGCTACACCGGATATGAAGAAGGTGGCCCGCTGATCAACGCCCTGAATCGTGATCCATACTCGGTGGTGCTGTTAGACGAGGTAGAAAAGGCTCACCCGGATGTTTGGCCACCTTTTTTGAACCTGTTCGATGAAGGCTGGGTGACGGATCGCCGTGGCGTTACCGCCCAGGGTACCAAGGCGTTTTTCGTGCTGACCAGCAATATTGGTCAATACGAGATAGCAGACATGCTAAGCCAAGGGGCCCCACGCGAAGAGATTGAAGACATGGTGATGGGCCTAATGCCCACCTTCAAGCACTCCCGCGCCGGAGTACCTTGCTTCAGCCCAGAGTTCTTGGGCCGGGTGTTCCGTTCAGGTGGGGTAGTGGCCTTCAACGCACTGAGTTTTGAGGCGCTGCTAAGCATTGCCCGGTTCAATTTCTCCAAAATTGCCAAGGATTTCCAAGAAACCCATGAGGGCCAGTTTGTTTGCGATGAAGATGTTCTGGAAATGCTGGCCCAGACCATTTACGACGAGAACGATGCCGTCATCCGTAGCCGCAAACCAGGCTACACCGGTGCCAGGCGCCTGCAGCCGCTGATGGATCAATATATCAACAACAAACTTGCTTCTAAGATTCGCCAGTTGGCCGGAGCTCCCCTAGTCAGAGTGATCAAGAATGGTAACGATACCGAGGTGATCCCGGTGTTTGACGATGGCGAGGCCGAGGCTTTGTTATCCCAACGGCGCATTGGCTTGGTGGGCCGTGTCGAGCAACGTTTCAGCCAGGTGGTGACGGCACCAGACGAGGTCTTTGCCGGTTTGGGCGACGACCAACTGCTCCGGTTAGACCGCTTACTTGGCGAGGTTGGAGCTATCTTGTGAGCGGCCCGCCAAATCTAGTTGGCACCACCGTTGGCCAAGGGAAGTACGCGCTGCTTAGCCGCCTTGGGGCTGGCAACTTCGGCACTGTCTACCGGGCGGATGAACTGCTGGACGGCGCTACTGTGCGCCAAGTTGCTCTGAAACTCTATTCACCAGAGGCCACCCGGCTGGGCAACGTGGAGGGCATGCTAAGCGACTGCGCACTGCCAGCTAGGGTGCTATCTTCAGACGCCCCGCTCCAGGTCAAGCGGCACTTTGCCCAAATCTACGACTTTGGCTATCTCCAGACCGATGACGGCAAGTGTGCCTATGTCTCGATGGAGCTGATCAGGGGCGCTGAAACGCTGGAGGATTTGTCCAATCGCTACCATGACGTTGGCCGCTTCCCCAAAGCTAACCAAGTGGTTGACTTCATGTCGCAGTTCTTCACCGCCCTGGCAGCCGCCCATGGCGCAGGCGTTTTACACCGCGACATCAAAGGGGCCAACGTCATGATCGACTCTGGCGTGCTTAGGGTGATGGATTTTGGTATGGGAGCCGATCTAAGCCAACCAGATGCCCCGCTAAAGACCACCATGAGCATCTACGCGCCAGAGAACTTCGATGGCCGCTACACCGCCGCCAGCGACATTTACCAGGCTGGCCTGATGTTCTACGAGTTCTACAGCGGTATTCAGCCGTTCCAGGATCACGGCTTGATGGCTCACCAGAAATCGGATATGAACCGTGAGCGCCAGAAAAGAATTGACTGGCGTTACCGTTCTGGCAAGTCGATCGAGGGCTGCCACTACCTTGAATTGCTCGATGCCGTGTTGTCGCGCTGTCTTCAATTCAGCGACTTCAAGCGTTATGGCTCAGCCAGTGATGTGCTTGAGGCCTTGGCCGGAGCGGACACAGCTGCCACTGCCGAACAAGCCGCCCAGATGGGTGACAACCAACTGGCTGACGAGCTGGCCCACCAGGCCTTGGCTAACCCAGACACCCCAGCTGACAAGCGCATTGCCGCTATGCGAACCTTGGCCCAAACCTCAGCTAGCCAGGGTCAACTTGACCAATCTCTGGAGTGGTACAAGCAAGCCATTGCCGAAGCTGAAAAAACCGGCGCCTTGTTCCATTTACCAACCGATTTCAACGCCCTGGTCAGTGGCGCAGAAGCCATCTACCTGAGCCGAGGTCAAGCCGGTATGGCCCGCTTGATCGCCAAGAAGAGGAAGTGAATTGTGAACTACGTGATTCCCGAACCACAGCCAGTCCCAGATTGGATCACAGGCAAACTACCTGCTCAGGCCATGGCTGATCTGCTGCGCCGACACAAGGCCGAGCTAGCGCAGGCCGATCAGCAACTAGCCCAGGCCCAAAAGCGCATGGACAAAATGGCGGCTCGCCTTGGTCTAGCCGTTTGGAAGAAGCGCGGTGCCGCCAACGCCCAGGAGTTCCGGCTGTTTTGGGACGTGCTGGAGGAATCTGGGATTGAACTGGTTGACCATGTTGGCCGGCCCGTGGCTGGTGAGCTGGAAGAGATGGCCGACATTATTGACTGGGTCGAATCGGCTGACGGCATTGAACCTGGCTGCGTGGCCGAGGCTTTCGAGCCGGAAATCCTGGTGGATGGTCGGTTGGCTCACCGCGCCAAGCTGGTTGGGGTCTTAGAGACTGAGCCAGAGACTGAGCTTGAATCCGAAGTCGCGGAATCCACCGACCCTGTCATTCCGCCCGAGGCGCCCCCTGTCATTCCGCGCGAAGTCGCGGAATCCACCGACCCTGTCATTCCGCGCGAAGACGCGGAATCCACCGACCCTGTCATTCCACCCGAGGCGCCCCCTGTCATTCCGCGCGAAGACGCGGAATCCACCGACCTAGATCCTGCGACTGACGCGCCGGATGACACAAAACCAGAACCCACAAACCCTCCTGTCATTCCACCCGAGGCGCCCCCTGTCATTCCGCGCGAGGCGCCCCCTGTCATTCCGCGCGAAGTCGCGGAATCCACCGACCTAGATCCTGCGACTGACGCGCAGGATGACACCCAACCAGAATCCGAGGGGCCTCCTATCATTCCGCGCGAGGCGCCCTCTGTCATTCCGCGCGAAGACGCGGAATCCACCGACCCACCGCCAAAAACTGCAAGACCAACCGTATTTCAACGTATAGCCGCCGCTATTAGCCGCAACCAGAAGGAAGAAGAACAATGAAAGTCTCTAAGGCCGTTGGCATTGACCTAGGCACCACCAACTCCGTCATCTCAATGGTGGGGCAAGACAACGAGGAAATTATCTGCCGTACCGACCGGTCGGGCCGCAAGACCTTTCCCTCTGTGGTGGTTTACGACCGGCGTTCGGACGCCTTGCAGGCCGGGTCGCCAGCCTTTGCCAAGCGCGGCACCCCGGCTGACCCGATCAGCTCAATCAAGTCCCACATGGGCAACTCCGAATACCGTGCCAAGACCGGACCAAAGTCGATGAGTCCGGTAGAGGTTTCAACCGTCATATTGGCGGAGATGAAGCGCCAGATGCAAGAGTACCTGGAGGCCACGCCCGGCTACGAAGACTACGTGGTTGATCGGGCGGTCATCACCATTCCGGCCTATTTTGCCGCCAACGCCCGCGAGGCCACCACCAAGGCAGCCGAGCAGGCCGGCCTGAAGGTTGAGTTCACCTTGCAGGAGCCAACCGCATCGGTGTTGTACTACTGCCAAAAACTCGACATTGAAGACGGCGTCTTTTTGGTCTACGACCTAGGTGGTGGCACCTTTGACGTCTCGGTGGTGAAGGTTGACGGCGGCGACGTAGTGGTTCTGGGCATTGCCGGCAACAACTACTTGGGTGGCGACAACTTCGATGAGGCCCTTGCCTTGTTCTTGTTGGATGACATCAAGCAAGACGTGGAAGCCGGCTACGACTTGGACGGTTTTGACCCCAACCACGACCCAGAAGACAAGCGTAGGCTGACCAAGCTGAAGCTAGTGGCCGAATCGATCAAGAAGTCTTTGTCGCTGAAGGACGAACACTACGAAGAATTCGCTAACATTTTCCAGGACAAATCCGGTGCTCTGGTGAACTTGGCTTTGACCGTACATCGGGAAGACTTTGAGTCCTTGATTAGGCCAGTTCTGGAAAGCACCATTGAGGAGTGCCACAAGGCCCTAGCCAAGGCAGCCGAAGACTACAACATCTCTTTGGGTATGGTCGATGCCGTGTTGCTAGTGGGTGGTTCGACTCACGTTCCTCTAGTGGCTGAGGTAATTACTGAAGCTTTCACTAGCCCGTCGCTGCCTGAAGGGCAGCGCACCAAGCAACCTGCCCCAATCAAGTACGAATCAGACATGGCGGTGGGTTATGGTGCAGCCATCGCCGCCGCTGGTTGCGGCGTAGCCAATCTTGATGACGTGGCTTACGCCATTATGTCCGGCGACGAGACAGTCGCCGAAACTGTACCCGAAGACCAACTGGTGGTGACGGCCAACTTTGGACCGGCATCGGGCTACGCCGGTGAATCCCTGGTAGAAGGCAAGCTTGAAGCGGTCCGCGGCACCTTACCTGACGGCGTGAGTGCCCAGGTCACCCGGGCCGGCGGCGGCTTTGACAAGGCCTATCCGGTGAACGCCGACGGCAGTTTTATCTTGGCTGGCCTGCTGGCTGAAAACGACCCCGAGCCTTATGCCTGCAAGTTTGTGGCCGGTGGCGAAGTCATTGGCGAATCAACCTTTGACGCTGCCATTCGGAACGCTCCGCACGCCACAGTGACCTTGTCGCGCAGCTACTACATCGAAACGATCAACGCCGACGGTCAAATCGAGCTGGTTGAGCTAATGCGCTCTGGCGAGGCTCTGCCCATCACTCGCGACTACGAGTTCGCCACCAACCCAACCAATAATTACTTTGCCGAAATGCGTTTCTTTGAGGAAAGCGATTTCTTGAAGCAGATCACCCTCAGCTTTGCCAGCCCACTGCCGCCAGGCACGCCGGTCAAGCTGTCGCTGAGCTGCGACATCCAGTCACGCTTCTCTGCCAGGGCAGAGGCCGGCGGTGTGGTGGTTGACACCCAGTTCGAGCCCTCCCCTGCCCCACCGGTGCCAACCAAGACCGAGGTTGACGACCTAATGCGTCAAGCTCGTTCCAAAGTGGACCAGATCAGCGCCCCGCACGAGCGGGTCTTAGCCAAGAAGCAACTTGACCGACTGGCTAACGAGGTTGACCAAGCCGTCGACGAGGATGATTCAGGCAAGGCCCGGGACAAGATGAATGACCTGCGCAACCTGATGAAGAAGGCGCCGACTGGACCGACTGAACTTACGCCATCGGCCAGCCAATTCGAGGCCTTGGTGGCCCGGGTGGAACAAGCCAACGCCAATTCCGGCAAGGGCGATTCCAACACTGCTGGTGAAATTCAAGAAGCGGCCGGCAAAGGCCGAGCAGCCCTGGCAGAAAACAACCAGGGCCGCCTGACTCAGGCGGTGGATGATCTTGAGAAAATCGAAAAGATGCTGACCCAGTCAGACAGCGATGGCGGTGGTGGCGGTGGCGACCGGCCGCCCCTGTGGATGCTATGCCAAGCCTTTGGCCAGCAGGTGCTTGATGTGATTGATCAAGCCGAAGCCCGCACTGACCTGCCCGAATCGTTTAGGCGGGATCATTTGAGCACGGCGGTTGAGGACCGGACCAAGATCCGCGAGGCGGTCCAGGCCACCAAACCGCCGCTGCCCTTGGGCATGATGCCGCCGGACTGGATGAGTGATGAAGAGGCCGCCCCGCACTTCTCGGTAGTGACAACCATCTACCAGAAGTGGGACCGCATCAAGGACATGACCGGCACGGTGCAACAGAAGTGAAGCCATGATTTGCCCGATGTGCGCCACCCATGTGGCTCTGGAAACTGAAACCTGTCCAAGCTGTTCTACTGGTCTAGCTGAGTACGCCAGCGTGGCGTATCTTCCAACCTGGTTGACAAATCAGGCGCTGGTGCGGCTCAGGCGTGAACAGTGGGGAGAGGCGGCCACGCTGTATGCTCAAGCTGCCCTTTATGCGCCGCGCGATCTGGAATTGCTGCGAGGCTGGGCTCATGCGCTGGTCCAGCTGGGTCAGTTGGAAGAGGCGTTAGATAAGGCCAGCCAAGCTCTTGAACTAGTTTCAGATAGTTCCGATGATGCCGGTGCTACCCAAGCTCAGTTTGACCAAATAGTGGCTCTGATGAGCCCGCCTGAGCAAGCTGAGCCGGCCAACGACGCGCCGAAGGCCGAACTTGCACCCAGAGCTGGGGCAGAAGACCGACCACCAGACGAGGCCATGGCCTCTGCCCAGCGCCGCCGATACAAGTACCGCATAACGGTGACCCGGCTGCGCCGGCCCACCGACTCGTAACATCCTCCACACGGCCAGGGGCTGCGTGGACCGCGCCTTAGCGTTTGGGTCCGGTGGCTGCTCAAGCCTCGCCTTCGCGTTTGGGTCCGGCGGCGGCTTGGAGGTGATGTCGCGCGCCTTGACTCGGGAAACGCTCTGGCGTTTCCTCGAGTCAAATGCCCGGAGCCAATCCCCGACATCATCCCTCGGCGCCGCCACCTCAGTTCATGGCGTGTCGCCTCAGCGTCAACCTCACCTCTTTGAGGTCGCCCTGAGCAATCAAGCCGCCTTCTTAGCCTTCCCTGGATGACAGGGTTGGGCTCTACCTGGCTGTGTCACCCTGCGCGAAGTCGCAGGGTCCACCGCCCTACCAGCCGGTGGCTAGCTGGGTTTTCTTGGCGAACAGGCCGCCGCCTTTGGCGAAACCGATGCGGGCTAACACTGAATGAAGGTGCCAGCCATAGCGCCGGGTCGGTGCCGCTAGTCCGATCCAAGCCGATCTACGATTGGTGCCATGTACACCACCTACCCAGGCCAGGCAAACCAGGCTGGCGGTAGGCGTTGTCTTGGATTGCCGAATTGTGCAGCAAGCGGGCCCGGCAATGCCTGAGCCCACTAGCCCAAATCAATTGGCCCAAGTTGCCAGATTGGAACGCCAACTGGCGCAGCTTCAGGTGGAGAACCAGCGGTTGCGGAACCTTCTGAAGGTGACTGATGGGGTTGAACCGCCTCCTGAGCAGCCAACATTGGCGCCGACTGATCCAGGCCTGGTGAACAATGGTTCCACAATTGCGACCAAGCTGGCTCTGTACTCCCGGCTTTTTGCAGCCCGGCAGGATGTGTACGCCAAGTACTGGGAGAACGAACGCGAGGGCACAAAGGGCTGGTCACCGGTGGTGCGCGACAAGTGGCGTAAAGGTGCTGTCTGGGATCGCCGCCCCTTGCCGCTGACCAGCCAGGTGATCGAGGCGCATTTGCGACCAACTGAAGACTTTTTTCTGGGCCTCTATCCGTTGCTACCAGATGCGACCTGTTGGTGGTTGGCCGCCGATTTCGACGGAAACCAGGCAATGCTAGATGCCTACGCATACGTTAAGGCCGCCGCGTCGCTGGGTGTCCCGTGCGGCCTGGAGATTTCGCAGTCAGGGCGAGGCGCGCACGTCTGGACTTTCTTCACGGCCCCGGTCCCGGCAGCGGAAGCCAGAGCGATGGGCACGGTCTGCCTTCATCGGACGATGGCGCTCAGAGGATCTATGTCGTTAGCTAGCTACGACCGGTTGTTTCCAAGTCAAGACACTGTACCGGTTACCTCAGGGCAGCTGGGTAACTTGATCGCTGCTCCACTAAATGGTCAGCGGCGGCGGGACCGCGGGACAACGCTGTTTGTCGACCTGACCACTTGGGAGCCGTTCGCCGACCAGTGGGAGAATCTATCGCGACTGGACCGTATGACACCAGCGCAGGTCACCGGCGTGGCGCGGAAGGCTGCCAAGGTAGTAGTTGGACCAGATGTGACTCACCTGGAGAAGTCGCTGGCAACCGCTGTTCGTCCAAAACCTCCCTCACAGATGCGAGCAACGCTGGAATCGCGGTTGACGATTCAGGAAAAGGACTTGACCCCTGGGTTGGCGGCCGCGCTGCGGCACGCGGCGACCATCCATAATCCGGCGTTCTACGAGGCACAACAGGCCCGCCGCTCGACCTGGGGTATCACGCGTTTCGTCCAGGGCTTTGATGTTGCCATCAACGGTGATCTGATTCTGCCACGAGGCTTGCGCCACCAGGCTGCCGACTTGATCTTGCAGGCTGGAAGCGAGTTGGTCAGCGACGACCAGCGCCATCGAGGGGCTGAACTAGAGGCCGCCTTTCTTGGAAAACTGGATGACCGGCAAACCGAGGCGGTGGATGCGATGCTGGCACACGAAGATGGCATTCTTCACGCGCCAACCGGCTCGGGAAAAACAGTAATAGCCTGCGCGATCATTGCCGAACGGGCCGCGAGCACGCTGGTGTTGATCAACAAGACGGCCCTGGCGTCACAATGGCGGGACCAAGTCCGTAGTCTGCTTGGCATCACGACTGGCCAATTGGGCGGCGGGCGAGTCAAAACAAGGGGGCAGGTCGACATCATGCTGCTCCAGACCCTAGCGCGGCGACCACCTGAAGAGATCCGTCTCCTGACCAGCCAATATGGCCATGTTGTGGTTGACGAATGCCACCACGTCGCGGCTGGGTCTTTTGAGAGGGTCATCTCCCAAATCGGCGCTGCTTGGTGGCTGGGTCTTACTGCAACCCCTGAACGCAAAGACAGACTGGAGCAAATCATCACCTGGCAGCTGGGGCCTATCAGGCATGTCATGCGCGATACGCTGCCAATGGAGGCTGATCTGGTCACACCGTACTACGG
>Ga0082212_10006871_pt1 | contig 15173 bp, 10 predicted proteins | sample TergutNt197P3_FD_71548 | JGI IMG/M metagenome (GOLD analysis project Ga0082212, IMG submission 71548) | Neocapritermes taracua P3 segment gut microbial communities from Petit-Saut dam, French Guiana - Nt197 P3 | ecosystem: Host-associated > Arthropoda: Insects > Digestive system > Gut ...
CAGGAGCATTGAGGCCTTGTCGGTCGAACGGGCCGAGGAGGCCGCTGACAGGCTGGGCTACCCCGTGGTGATCAGGCCGGCTTTCACCCTGGGCGGGACCGGGGGCGGCCTGGTTTACAACAAGGAGGAGCTGCAGGTCGTCGCTAACCGGGGCCTGGCCGCGTCGATTATCGGACAGGTTTTGATTGAGGAAAGCGTTCTGGGCTGGGAAGAGCTGGAAGTCGAGGTTGTCCGGGACTCGAAAAACCAGATGATAGCCGTCTGCCTGATCGAGAACATCGACCCGATGGGCGTTCATACCGGCGATTCGTTCTGCGCGGCGCCCATGCTGACGATCAAGGATGACTTGCAAAAAAGGCTCAGGCAAATCGCCTTCAGCATTGTCTCGGAGATCGGGGTCATCGGCGGGACCAATGTGCAAATGGCTCACGATCCGGCCACGGGCCGGGTGGTCGTCATTGAGATCAACCCCAGGACCTCCCGCTCCTCGGCCCTGGCTTCCAAGGCGACCGGGTTTCCCATCGCCTATGTGTCCGCCCTTTTGGCCGCCGGGCTCACCCTTGACGAATTGCCTTATTGGAAAGAGGGCACGCTGGAAAAATACGCGCCTTACGGGGATTACGTTGTCCTGAAGTTTGCCCGGTGGGCCTTTGAAAAGTTCAGCGGGATAGAAGACAAGCTCGGCACGCAGATGAAGGCGGTCGGAGAAGTCATGAGCATCGGCCGAACCTTTAAGGAGGCTTTCCAGAAGGCTATCCGTTCCCTGGAGATCGGCCGAAGCGGCCTCGGCTTTGCCAAAAATTTCAATGAACTTTCCCCGGAGGAGCTGCTTCAGCAGATAGCCGTTCCCAATAGCGAGAGATATTTCGCCATCTATGAGGCCCTGCGCAAAGGGACGGACGAAGAAAAAATTTATGAAATAACCGGCATCAAAAAATATTTTCTGGAACAGATGAAAGAATTGGTGGAACTGGAAAATGAAATCCTGACCTGGAAAAAGAGGGTGCTGCCCGATGAACTGCTTGTCCGGGCCAAGAAAGACGGCTTTGCCGACAAATATCTTTCAAAGCTTCTGGAGGTGCCGGAGGAATATATCAGGCTGCACCGAAAGGTGGTCGGAATACATGAAGAATGGGATGTGGTGCCGGTCAGCGGCGCCGAGGCCGAATATTATTACTCGACCTATAACGGGTTGGGCCGGCTGACCGGCGAACTCCGCGAGTCCAGGGAAAAGCGCGGGATCAAGGCGGAAACCGGGGCGGCCGGCCGGGGGAAGGTCATCATCCTCGGAGGCGGACCCAACCGGATAGGGCAGGGCATTGAATTCGATTACTGTTGCGTCCATACCGCCCTGGCGCTCCGTGACGCCGGGTTCAGGACGATTATGATAAACTGCAACCCCGAGACGGTTTCCACCGATTACGATACTTCGGACAAACTCTACTTCGAGCCCCTGACCGTCGAGGATGTCTTGTCGATCTGCCAGCATGAAAAGCCCCTGGGCGTGATCGTCCAGTTCGGCGGGCAGACGCCGCTGAATATCGCGATTGAGTTGAAGAAAGCCGGCGTGCCTATCCTGGGCACGACCCCCGAGGTGATCGCCCTGGCCGAGGACCGGGATTTGTTCAGGAAGATGATGGACCAAATGGATATCCCCATGCCGGAGTCGGGGATGGCCGCAAACTTTGAAGAAGCGGCCGCGGTGGCCGGCCGGATAGGCTATCCGGTCATGGTCAGGCCCTCCTATGTTTTGGGCGGGCGGGCCATGGAAATCGTCTTTGATAATGAGCAACTCAAAAACTATATCCAGGTCAATGCCCAATACATCGGCAGTGACGCTCCGATACTCATCGACCGCTTTTTGGATAACGCCATCGAGTGCGAAGCCGACGCCTTGGCTTACGGCGGCCGGGCCTTTGTGCCGGCGGTCATGGAGCATATTGAATACGCGGGCATTCATTCGGGTGATTCGGCCTGCGTGATACCCACCATAAATATCACCGATGAACATCTCGAGACCATCCGCGATTATACCGGCAAGATCGCCGGCGAACTGGGGGTGGTGGGCCTGATGAATGTCCAATACGCCATTCACCAGGGGAAGGTCTATGTCCTGGAGGCCAATCCGCGGGCCTCCAGGACGGTGCCGCTCATATCAAAGGTCTGCAACATCTATGTGGCCAAGCTGGCCACCAGGCTGATCATGGCGGAGCATACCGGGGAGAGGATCGACCTGTCCACCCTGCGGAAGCCGCGGATACCGTATTACGGGGTCAAGGAAGCGGTGTTCCCCTTCAACATGTTCCCGGAGGTCGATCCGCTCCTGGGCCCTGAAATGAGGTCCACGGGCGAGGTTTTGGGCTTGTCGGATTCCTTCGGGCTGGCCTTTTATAAGGCCCTGGAAGCCGGTAAGAGCGTTTTGCCCCTTTCCGGTTCGGTCTTGATTTCGGTGGCGGAAAAGGACAAGGCGGGATCGGTGGAGGAGGTCGCCCGGCGGTTTGAGGGTTTGGGATTCAAAATTTTCGCCACCCGGGGAACGCATGCCTACCTCACCTCCAAGGGCATAAAGGCCGAGGTCATCAATAAGATGCATGAAGGCCGCCCTAATATCGAGGACGCCATAAAAAACAACCAGTTGGATATGATAGTCAATACGCCCAGCGGGAGCAAACTCAGTAATGACGACGGCTCTTATATCAGGAAATCGGCCATTAAATATAATATCCCCTACCTGACAACGCTGACGGCCGCCCTGGCCGGCGTCAAGGGGATCGCGGAGAAGACCGGCAAACCGGTTGAAAATGTCTATTCCCTCCAGGAATATCACTTAAGGGCGGTCGATTGACCGGGAGTCCGGCTCAGACCGGGGGGCATCCGGCCGTTTTCCTGGACCGCGACGGCACTTTGAACCGGGACAAGGGCTATGTCCATCTCTGGGCCGATTGGGAATGGCTGCCGGGCGCGCCGGAAGCCCTGGTCAGGCTGAAAGAGGCGGGCTTCAAGCTGGTGGTGGTCACCAATCAGGCCGGGGTGGCCAAGGGTTATTATACTGAAGATGCCGTGCGGGAACTGCATCGGCGGGCCAACCTGGATTTGGCCGGGCGCGTCCCGGCCGCTCTGGACGCCTTCTACTATTGCCCTCACCATCCCCTTTACAGCGGCCCCTGCTCCTGCCGCAAGCCGGCCCCTGGTCTTATAGAGCGGGCGGCGGCCGAGCACAGCCTGGATTTGGCCCGCTCCTTTATGGTCGGCGACAAGCTCAGCGACACGGCCGCCGGACGGGCGGCCGGCTGTCGTTCCATATTGGTGCTGACCGGCCATGGCCGGGCCGAGGCGGCCGGGGCTCCTCCGGACCTGGCGGTAGCCGAGGACCTGGCCGGGGCTGTCCGACTCATCCTGGCTGATGGTTGAATTAAGACTTTGACTGTGCTATTATAAAAAATTCCAGCCGGATCAATAAACCCCGGCCATCCTCGCCCCGCCGTATAAGGCGGGGCCTTAAGTCCATGAGGAGGCGATATGCACCCCCGAAGGTATGAGACCCTTATCCTTCTGGCCCCCAACCTGGAATCCCCGGAGACCTTCAAAAACAAGGTTGAAGGCATCCTGGAGGCCGGCGGCGGCCAACTGGTCCGTTTTGAGGACTGGGGCCGGCGGCGGCTGGCCTACCCGGTCCAGAAGGAACTCTACGGCCATTACCTGCTCTACGATTACCAGGGCGGGCCGGCCTTGGCCGCGGAACTGGAGCGGAACCTGAAGATCGACGAAAAGGTCTTCAAATACCTCACCTTGGTCCTGGCCAAGAAATTCACCGCGGAAGACCTGGCCGTGGCCAAGGAAAAACTCCTGGCCGAAGCCGCCCGCCGCGAATCGGAAAAAGCCCGCCGGGAAGAAGCCGGGACCGAAACCGAGGGCGAGGGCGATGGCGCCGATGAAGCCGACGAAGGCGAAGCCGAAACCGCCGCCGCCGGCGACGAAGAGTAAGGAGCACCGCCATGTATGACAATTCCGAGGACAAAAATCCGCGCCGCGCCCGGGGCAAGAAGAGGCCTTTTCACCGCCGCAAGGTCTGCCGTTTCTGCGTTGATCACATAAACGACATCGACTACAAGGACATCAAGATCCTGCGCAATTTCGTCACCGAGCGGGGCAAGATAGTTCCCCGCCGCATCAGCGGCAACTGCGCCAAGCATCAGCGCCTTCTGACCCAGACCATTATGCGGGCCCGTTTCATGGCCCTTCTGCCCTACACGGCCATGGCGCCGTCCAGTGGCGGGTCGAACTGAAGGGAGGTCCGGCCGTGAAGATAATTCTGGTCAAAGACGTTGACAACCTCGGGCTGGCCGGGCAGGTGCTGACCGTGGCCCCGGGCTACGCCCGCAATTTTCTCCTGCCCACCGGCGCGGCCCTCCTGGCCACGGAGGCCAACCTGAAAATGTTGGCCCGCAAGCGGGCCGAGTATGAGACCAGGGCCAAGGCCGAAAAGGACCAGGCCCAGGACCTCAAAGGCCGCTTGGCCGAGGTGCGCCTGGTCTTTCACCGCAAGGCCGGCGAGAAGGGCAAGCTCTACGGAGCGGTGACGGCCCTGGACCTCGGCGAGGCCCTTCAGGCCCAGGGCTTCGACCTGGAACGCCGGCGCCTGCGCCTGGGCGAACCCTTCAAGGCCCTGGGTGATTACGAGGTGCCGGTGCGCCTCCACCCCGAGGTGACCGCCTCCTTCAAGGTTTCGGTCCTGCCGGAAAACGAAGCCCCGGCGGCCGCCGCCGAATGACCCGGCCTGTTCCTCAAAAGCCGGCCTGAGAATTCAGGCCGGCTTTTTCAGGAGTCCATAATGGCCAGCGATATCCTGGGGGAAATGACCCCGTCCAGCCTACAAGCCGAGGAAGCCCTCCTGGGCGCCGTCTTGCTGGACCCGGAGACGGCCCTCCCCAACGCTCTGGAGACCGGCCTTAAGCCGGATGATTTTTTCCAGGAGGGTCACGCTGAAATTTTCCGGGCCTGCCTGAAACTGGATTCCGACCACCAGCTAGTGGACCAGGTGACCGTGGCCGAGGCGCTCAAGAGCCGTGGGACCCTGGAAAAATGCGGGGGGCCGGCCTACCTGGCCCGGCTCTACGATGGCATCGGCCTGGCTCCCAGCGCCGGCCAATACGCCCGCATCATAATCGACCGGGCCATTCTCCGCAGTCTCATTTCCCTGGCCGGGACTATCACCCAGCGTAGCCAGGGCTCGCCCCCGGATGTGGCGGAACTCCTGGACTGGGCCGAGTCTGAAATGCTGAAAGTCCGCAGCGAGCGCCGGACAGACAGCTTCATTAACACGGCTGAAGAAATCAATAGTATTTTTGATGAAATAATAGACTTGCAGAACAAACGCCATGCCGGCGGCTTGGCCATCACGGGCCTGCCCTCCGGCTATGACGCCCTGGACAAGCTGACCGGGGGCTTCCAGAAATCAGACCTCATCATCCTGGCCGCCCGGCCGGGCTTGGGCAAGACCTCCCTGGCCCTGAACCTGGCCCTCAACGCGGCCGTTCCCGGCCTGAGACAAACCTTCCGCGACGCTCCGCCCTGCACCGTGGCCTTTTTCAGCCTGGAGATGGATCAGAAGCAACTCCTGTTCCGCCTCATCTGCCAGGTGGGGCGTTTCAACCTCAAGGACCTGCGCACCGGCTGGACTTCCAACGAGGACATCCTTCCTCTCACGACGACCATCGACCGCCTCGGGCGGGCCAGGATCTATATTGACGATACCCCGGCCCTTCGGGTCATGGAACTGCGGGCCAAGGCCCGCCGCCTCAAAAGCCAACTTCAAAGCCAGGGCTCGGACCTGGACATGGTGGTGGTGGATTACCTCCAGCTCATGCGCGGTAGCGAACAACGCCGGGGCTGGGAAAGCCGGGAGCAGGAAATAAGCGAGATCAGCCGTTCCCTCAAGGGCCTGGCCAAGGAACTCCAACTGCCGGTCATAGCCCTCTCCCAACTCAACCGGGATATGGAAAAACGATCCGGCAAGGACAAAAAACCCAGGCTCTCGGACCTTAGGGAATCCGGGGCCATCGAGCAGGATGCCGACCTCATCGCCTTCATCCATGACCCGGAGATTCGCGGGGAAAACGAGGATTCAGAACTGGGGCGGGATCGCCAGCTCGAACTCCTGGTCCGCAAGCACCGCAACGGCCCCATTGGCGATATTACGCTCTATTTCAAAGCCTCCAGCGCTACCTTTCTGCCCAGCACTTTTGAGTCGGGTTGAGGGCTCAACCAGGCTCAAAAATCATAAAAATCTTCATTGTGGTTCAAAATTTGGGCCCCCCGGTCCGTCACCAGGGCCAATTGTTCCAGCCGCACGCCTCCGCGCCCGGGCAGGTAGATGCCCGGCTCCACGGTTACGATATGCCCCGGCCGGAGTTCCTCCCGGCTGCGGGGGGAAAGGCGGGGGGCTTCATGGATGAAGAGGCCCACGCCGTGCCCCAGGCTGTGGCCGAAATATTGGCCGTAACCGCGCGCGGCGATGAAGCCCCGGGCCGCCCGGTCCACCTCGGCCGTTGGCCGGCCGGGGGCCAGGACGGCCAAGGCCCGGTCCTGGGCCTCCTTGACGATGGCGTAGATATCCCGCTGCCACTTCCGGGGCCGGCCGATTATTTTGGTGCGGGTGATGTCGGCGCAATAGCCCTTGAACCTGGCTCCGCAATCGACAATGACCGTCTCCCCGGGCCGGATTTTTTTCCGGCCGGGCTCGGCGTGGGGCAGGGCGCCGTTGGGGCCCGAAGCCACGATGGTCTCAAAGGCCGGGCCATCGGCCCCCAGGCGCCTGAACTCGCTTTCCAGGAAAAAGGCGGCCTCCCGTTCGGTCAACCCCGGCTCCAGGATCTCCCACAGGGCCGAGACCGCGGCTTCGGTGATGGCCAGGGCTTTTTGCACCAGTTTTATTTCGGCCGGCGATTTTTGGGCCCTGGGGCCTTCCGTCGCGAAGGGCGCGGCGGCCAGGCGCAGACCCGGCCGGGCCTTTTTGATTTCCTCCCAGAGGGCCAGGCTCACGAATTCCGGCTCCAGGTGGAGGGTGGCGGTCTTGTCCAGGGACGAGAGGGCGGCCAGGCCCCGGGCCAGCCCCTGTTTATAGGTGACGATGCGGAAGAGGGGGGCCTGAGCCCGGGCCGCCTCGGTATAACGCGAATCGGTCAGGAGATATTGCCCCCGGGCCGTGACCAGGAGGGCTCCGCTGGATTCGTTGGGAAGCGTATCCCCGGCCTCGAAGCCGGAATAATAGCGCCGGTTGGCCGGAGAAGTCAAAAGGAGGGCCGAGACTGAATTTAAGCGCATCAGCCCCCTTAAGGCCCGGAGTCGGTCGAGGGCGGGATTCATGGCTTGATTAATCCTTCCGGGTGAAATAGAATTGAAACGATTAAGATTGAATTATCACAGAGCCGCCCGGCGCGTCAAGCCGGACCCATGATTTGCCCATGACCAGAATTATCCTCAACCTGCCCTATACTTCGACCGCCGTGCCCCCGCCGGTGGCCCGCCGGCTGGCTCTGAGCCCGGAGGAGTGGCAATTGGAGCATTGGCGGCTCATCGACCCCCACTTGGGTGAAATAGTCCGCGAGGCGGCCAGTTTCGAAAGGCGGAAAGTCAAAATAGACCGTCCGGTGATCGTCTATCCCCTGAGCCCTCTGGTGGCCGACCCCTGGGGCCTGTGGGCGGCCGAACTGGCCGACGGCCCTGAAATCTCCCCCCCCAGGCGGCCGGCGGTCCTGCCCCGCACCACGGCCGGCCGGCCCCTGGTCTGGCCGGAGAAGGATGTCGAACTAATCCTGGGTCGTTCGGTGATTCCCTTTCACCAGGAAATATCGGCCGTAGCCCGACGCCTTCTGGACGAGTCCCCTTTGGTGCTGGTGGTCACCCTGCGTTCTTACGGGGCCATGCCGCTGCCTTTTGAAAAAAGCCGTAAGTACCCAAGGCCCCAGGCCTCCGTCGGGTCTCAGCCCGGCCTGACGCCCCAGGGTCTGGCCGAATTGGCCGGGAGCATCCTGAGATCCTGCCGCTGGTGGCCGGAACTTAACTGGCCCCAGGCCGAAGGCGCCTGCCTGCCGGAGGACCTGGCCGGAAACCCCCGGGTCCGGGCCCTGGGCCTGTCCCTCTGCCGCGGCCTCTACCTCGACGAAAGCACCGGGCAACGTAAGAGATCGGCGGGTGGCGTGGTCCGGGTGCTGCGGACCTTCTTTTCCCTGCTTGACCAGGAAATGGACCGGGTGGCCAGGCTGCGCCTGGACCGGGCCCTGGCCCCCAGGACCAGGAAAAAGGCCCAGATACCTTCGCCGGTGATCAAGGCCGCGCGGCTTCAGGGCCGGACTGAATGATAATCCTGACCATAGACACCGACTGGGCTCCGGATACGGCCACCCGGGCCGTGCTGGACCGGGTCCGGTCCCTGGATCTCAAGGTCACGGTCTTTTTTTCCACACCCAGCCCGGCGCCCCCCTGGCCCCTTCTGGAAATCGGCGCCCACCCCGATCTGTCCCGCCGTCACGTTCCCGCCGACGGCGGCGGCCCTCTGGCTATGGCCACCATGGAGCATGACCAGGACGTGCTGGCCGCCGAGGCCGGCATCCTGGGCCGCTACCGGGAGACCCTGCCCGGGGCCGAGGCTGTGCGGACCCATCGTTTCTACTGGCACTCCGATTTGTCCCGGGTCATGGCCCGGGCCGGCTTCAGCCACGACAGTTCCATGATCCTGCCCTATCAGCCCGGAATCATGGGCTTCAAGGTCGGCCGCCTGACCCGCTGGCCGGTCTGGGCCAGCGACCATCTCCACCTGGTCCGCGGCTTTCCCCTGGACCGCCTGGATATGCCCTACCTGGACCGGCCGGGCCTGAAAATATTCTGCTTCCATGTCACCTATCTCTATCTGAACGCCCGGAACCTGGCCGACTTCGACATGGTCAAGGCCCGCCTGGGCGAGGAGGAGGAGCCGGCCGGCCGGCCCGGGCCCGGGATATGGAACCTGTTCGAGATGTTGGCCGAACGGGCCCATAAGGAGACCGGCGGCCTCTGGCTCCGGGATATACCTTCCGACTTCGTGCTGCGGAACCGGCATTGCCGATAGACGAGGCTTTATGAAAATAGTGGACCCCGAATTTGAGATACTGACCCCCCTGGACCCGCCGGCCCTCCTGGCCCGGCTGGAACGGGCCGGCCGCGTCTGCTACCGCTCGGAAGGCCGCGCCACGGCGGATTCGGCCGGCCCCTTTGTCCGTTCCCTCATCCGCCGCGGCCACCTTTCGGTCATTGAGCATGAGAACCTGTCCCTGCACTTTATTTGCGACCGGGGCGTGAGCCACGAACTGGTCCGCCATCGCCTGGCCTCCTTCAGCCAGGAGAGCACCCGCTATGTCAACTACGGCCAGGGGCCGGAGGGGCGGGGCCTGGTGGTGGTCAAACCCCTCTTTTTCAAGGAGGGCTCTGAAAAATACGCCCGTTGGCTAGGGGCCATGGAGGCGGCCGAGGCGGCCTACCTGGACCTTTTGGCCTTCGGAGCCACGGCCCAGGAAGCCCGCACGGTCCTGCCCCACAGCCTGAAGACGGAAATCGTGGTGACCGCCAATATGCGCGAGTGGCGCCACATCCTGAGCTTACGCTGCGGCCCGGCCGCCCACCCCCAGATGCGGGAGATCATGAACCTGGTCAGGGTCAGGTTTCAGGCCCTCCTGCCTGAAATATTCGGGGATTTGCCATAAGCGGGCAAGTATGTTATAAAAATAAGATACTAAAAATTCCGCTTTTCAGGCCAGGCCGACCAAGGTGAGACCATGAGCGTATTCAATATCGTTTTCCAGCCCGAGGGCAAGGTCGTCCCGGCCGCCGCGGGCTTAAGCATCCTGGATGTGGCCTCCTGGGCCGGGCTGCACATCAACGCCTCCTGCGCCGGGGCGGGGGTCTGCGGCCGCTGCCGGGTGGAAGTCGTCTCCGGCTCGGTTCTGTGCGAGACCGGCCCCGGGGCCTACTTCAGCCAGGAGGAATACGACCGGGGCATGCGCCTGGCTTGCGTTTGCCACGTGGAAGGGCCGGCGGAGATCTTCATTCCCCCGGAATCCCGGGCCGACGCCTCGGTTTTCGCCAAGGCCGAAGGCCACGAGGAAGTGACCGTGGCCGAGCCCAACCCCCCGGTGCGGGAACTGGAACTGGCCCTGTCCCCTCCCACCGGGAGCGATAACCTGGGGGACAGCGACCGGCTCCTGGCCGGCCTGGCCTCGACCCACGGCCTGGACCACGCGGAACTGACCTTAAGGGCCCTTTTGGAACTGCCCGAGGCCCTGCGGGCTGACGACTTCGCGGTCCGGGCCACGATTTACCAGCCTGTGGGGGACCCCGCCCCGCCGGTCCGCGTAATGTCCGTCCGCCCGGCCCGGGACCGCCGGCCCGCCTATGCCCTGGCCGTGGATATCGGCACCACCTCGGTCTGGGCCCGTCTGGTCAACCAGGTCACCGGCCTGTGCACCCCCAGCGTAGGCGATTTGAACGGCCAGATATCCTTCGGGGAAGACGTCATCAGCCGCATCGTCTTCGCTGACAAGGGTGATGGCCTGGCCCGCCTGCAAAAGCGGGTGCTGGAGAGCCTCAACCACCTCCTGGACCGTCTTCTGACCGAATACGAAGTGGATCGCGACCGCGTGATCCTGGCGGTGGTGGCCGGCAATACCACCATGAGCCACCTCTTCGCCGGCCTCAGCCCCAAAAATATCCGCCTGGCCCCTTATGTTCCGGCCGCGGCCGGCTGGCCGGCCCTTCGGGCCTCCGAGGTGGGGCTCCAGGTCCCGGCCTCGACCCGCCTGTTGATCTACCCCTCGGTCTCCAGCTATGTCGGCGGCGACATAGTGGCCGGGGTGCTGGCCTCCGGCATGTATATGCGCCCGGAACTGACCCTCTTCATAGACATCGGCACCAACGGGGAGATCGTGGTCGGCAACCAGGACTGGATGACCTGCGCCGCCTGCTCGGCCGGCCCGGCCTTTGAAGGCGGCGGGGTCAAGTTCGGCATGCGGGCCGCGCCCGGGGCCGTGGACCAGTTCTATTTCGATCCGGTCGCCCGCCGCCACGGTCTGACAGTCATCGGCGAACCCTGGGCCAAGCCCATCGGCATCTGCGGTTCCGGTCTCATTTCCATCGTATCCGAGCTCTTCCTGTCCGGGGTGCTGGACCCTCAGGGCAAATTCGTGCCCGAAGCCGCCCCCCAAGTCCAGGAAGGCGAAGACGGCCGGGAATACCTTCTTTTGCGTCAGTCCGAGACCGGCCTGGACCGGGATCTGACCATTACGGAAATTGATGTGGAAAACCTCATCCGGGCCAAGGGGGCCATGTATTCCGGGTACCAGACCCTCCTGGAGAGCGTGGGCCTGACCATGAAAGACCTGGAGCGGGTCATCATCGCCGGCGGTTTCGGCAAGTCCCTCAATCTGACCAACGCCATGGCCATCGGCCTATTGCCGGAACTGCCGGTGGAGAAGTTCACCTACATAGGCAACTCCTCCCTCACCGGGGCCACCCTGGTGACCCTGTCCGGGGGGCTCTGGCAGGAGGCCCAGAAAATAAAGGACGGCCTGACCAACTTTGAACTCAGCGAGACCCCGGGCTACATGGATTACTATATGGCCAGCCAGTTCCTGCCCCACACCCGGGGCGACCTCTTTCCCAGGACCATGGACCGGCGGAAGAAAAAAATCTTGAAACTTCACTAAAACCTGTCGTCGAAGCGTCCAATGCATATCCGGAGCCTGGAAATAGTCGGCTTCAAGTCCTTTCCCGAAAGGACCCGGGTGAACCTCGCTCCGGGGCTCAGCGCCGTGGTGGGCCCCAATGGCTGCGGCAAGAGCAATATCATCGACGCCGTCCGCTGGGTCATGGGCGAGCAGAGCCCCAAGACCCTCCGGGGCCGCAACATGGACGACGTGCTCTTCAACGGTTCCCAGAACCGCCCCGCTTCGGCCCTGGCCGAAGTCACCCTGACCCTGACCCGCGAAGCCGATCCGGAAACCGATTCAGGGCCGGCCGAGACCGCCGTCACCCGGCGCCTCTACCGCAGCGGCGACAGCGAATACCTCTTGAACCGGGTCCCCTGCCGTCTCAAGGATATCGTACGCTTCTTCACCGACCAGGGCGTGGGCACCCGGGCCTACGGCATCATCGAGCAGGGCCGGGTCGGCTGGCTGGTGGACGCCCGGCCGGAAGAACGCCGCGGCCTCATTGACGAAGCCGCCGGCATCACCGGTTACAAGCAGCAGAAGAAAGAGGCCGAGCGCAGGCTCCAATCCACGGCCGACAACCTGGAAAATGTGCGGATCATCAAGGCCGAGACCAAAAAACAACTCGACCAGATCGCCCGGGCCGCGGCCAAGGCGGCCCGCTACCAGGCCCTGAAAGAGGAGTTGCGGGAACTGGACCTGGTCCTGTCGGCCCGGGTTTTGACCGAGACCAGGGACCGGCAACAGGAACTTTCGGCCGGCCTTGAGGAGGGCCGGCGTCATCTCCTGGCCCTCCTGGCTGACCTGGAACTGGCCGAAGTGGAGATGGAAAACATCCGGCTGAACCTGGGCCGTCAGGAAAGGGAGGTCGAGGACCTTTCCGCTGCCTGGCACGCCCAGGTCGCCGCCCGCGACCTGACCCTGAAGGAAGCGGAATACGCTGCCGCCGGCCTGGACCAGGCCGAGAAACGGCAGGTCCAGGTAGAGGAAGAGGCGGCCCGGTTGGAGGCTGAACTGGGGCGCCGGAGAACGGACCAGGTCCGGCTGACCGGGGAGGCGGCCGCCCTGGAAACTGAGAGCCTGGAAGCCGGGCGCGGGGCTGAGGACTTGCGGGCCAAGTGGCAGGCCAGCCGGGAGGCTTATGACCTTTTGAGCCGGGATCTGGAGCGGGCCGAGGAGGCCCGGTCAACCGGGGAAAGAGCAGCCGCGGCCCTGGCCGAGAAGTTGGCCGGTTCCGAGACCCTTCTGGCCCACCATGGGGAACGCCGGGAAGTCCTGGTGTCCGAGGCGGCCCTGGCCGGAGAAGCGGTCCGGGTTTTAGAGGAAAAGAGGGCCGCCCTGGACCAGGCTCGGCTTGGCGCGGCCGCGGCCCTGGAGGCGGCCGACGAGGCCGGCGCCGGGTGCGAGGCCGACCGTCAGCGGGCGGAAGAAGCCCTGGCCGCGGCCCGGGGCCGGGCCGCGGAGGCCGAGGCGGCCCTGGCCGCTCTCAGGGCCCGGCTGGAGACCTTAAGGGGCCTTCGGGAGAGTTTCGGCTGGTACCCGGAGGGAGTCAAGGCCCTCATGGCCGCTCCGGAACTCAAGGGTCTTTTAGGCCCCCTGGCCGAGTTTTTGGAAATACCAGACGGGTTTGAGGCCGCGGCCGAGGCGGGTTTAGGCGAGCGCCTGGCTTGGCTGGTGGCCCGGGACCGGGCCGCGGCCCTGGCGGCCCTGGATTTCGCCGAGACCCGGAACCTGGGCCGTTGCGGTTTCATCTGCCGGGACGAACTGGCCCCGGAAATGGCCAAGGCTATTTTGGGCGATTTTCAATTGGCCGACAGTCTCACGGCTGAATGGTCCGGAGTGCTTCTGACCCGCGACGGCCGCTACGCCGGCCAGGCTTTTCTGGCCGGCGGCCGGCCTGGCCCGGCCACCGGGGACGAGGCCGGTCTCCTGGCCCGTCTCAAGGAAGTGGAAGCCCTGGCCGGGCAGGAGAGCCTGGCGGTCGCCGAACTGGCCGGGCTTAAGACCTCGGCTGAGGCGGCGGCTGAAGTCGGGAGGGCGGCCGTGGCCGCCGCGGCCGCGGCCGCCGAGGGCCGGAGCCGGGCCGCGGCCGATCTGGCCGCGGCTGAGAGGCGCCTGGCCCTGGCCGGCCAGGAGGCCGGCCAGACGGAAAAGCGCGTCCAGAGCCTGGCCGGGGAATTGGCGGCCACAGACCGGGCAATGGAGGAATTGACCCGGTCCCTGACCGAGGGCCGGGCCGGCCGGGCCGAAGCCGAAGCCCGAGCCGAGACCGCCCGGACCCGGTCTGAGGCTTTACGGCTTCGGCTGCGCGAGGAAGCCGGAACCCTGGAAGAGAGCCACCAGGCCAGCGAGACGGCGGCAGCCCGGGCCGCTGCCTTGGCCGAGCGGCTGGCTAGGGCCAGGCGTGAGTTGGCTCTGGCCGGCCAGGCTCTGGCCGAAACCGAGACCGGGCTAAAGGCCCGGGCTGAGGAGGCCGAAGGTCTGGCCGGCCAGTTGGCCGAGTTAAGGGCCAAGGTCGAGCGCCTGGCCGAAGAGACAGCCTCCTGGCCTGAAAAACTGGGCCGGAGCGAAGCCGCCCTGAGCGAGGCCCGGGGGAGTCTGGCCGAGGCCCGGGAAAAACACCAGGCCCGGGAGAACGCGGCCCGGGACCTGCGCCGCCAACGCGAGGAAAAGCAGGCCCTCCTGAGCGGCCAGGAGACGGAACTGGTAAAACTCGATATGCGCCTGGAGCGGCTGGCTGAGGATTTGTGGCGGGACTGGCGTTTCGTCTTTTGCGGCGCCGTGGGCGCTTTAACTGAGAACCAGTTCACGCCCTCGGACGACCAGAGCAGTGCGCCTCATAGCCCCTCGGATTTGGGGTCTGGGGTCTGTGACCCCAGGGAGTGGGCCGCCCGTCCCTTGCCGGACGACGCCCCGGCCCGGCGGGACGCTCTCAGGGCCAAGATTGAGGCCTTGGGCGAAGTCAGCCTGGGGGCCATTGAAAGAGAGGCCGAACTTACGGCCGAATATGAGCGCTACCAGAGCCAATATGATGAACTGACCCGGGCCATGGCCGATCTAAGGACCGGCATCGGCCGGCTCAATCACACCTGCCGGCTGCTCTTCGGGGAAACCTTCAAGGCTGTGGACCAGAAGTTCCAGGAAATATTTCCCATCCTCTTCGAGGGCGGCCAGGGCTGGTTGAGCCTGACCGATGAGAGCGACCCCCTGGAGAGCGGGGTGGAGATCCATGTCCACCCCCCGGGCAAAAAGCTTTTGGTCATGAGCTTGTTGTCCGGCGGCGAAAAGGCCCTGACCGCCCTGGCCCTGATCTTCGCCCTCTACCTCATCAAGCCCAGTCCCTTCTGTCTTCTGGATGAAACCGACGCTCCGCTGGACGAGGCCAATATCGACCGCTTCAACCGCCTGCTCCAGCGCCTCAGCCGCTCCTCCCAG
>Ga0082212_10006872_pt1 | contig 15171 bp, 17 predicted proteins | sample TergutNt197P3_FD_71548 | JGI IMG/M metagenome (GOLD analysis project Ga0082212, IMG submission 71548) | Neocapritermes taracua P3 segment gut microbial communities from Petit-Saut dam, French Guiana - Nt197 P3 | ecosystem: Host-associated > Arthropoda: Insects > Digestive system > Gut ...
ATTACGCGCAATCTACAAAGACAACGCCGAGACTATCATCGGCAACTGCGACAGTATGATTTTCTTGGGCGGACGCGAAAAATCCACGCTTGAGGAAGTGTCAAAAACGCTCGGTAAAGAGACCATTCACACGTATAATCACAGCGAAAACAGAGGCAATTCGCCCTCTTTCGGCAAGAGCTATCAGAAGCTCGGCAAGGATTTGATGTCTATTGACGAACTGGCGGTTCTCGACAACAGCAAATGTATATTACAATTGCGCGGTGTACGTCCGTTTTTATCAAACAAATATGACATTACGCGACATAAAAACTACAAATATCTGTCTGATTATGATAAAAAGTACACGTTTAACACTACTAAATTTTTAAACACGAAGCTTGTTGTAAAAACTGACGATGTATTTGACGTTTATGAAACAGGAGTTACAGACGATGAGGCTGACGAAATAACAAAAACGGCGAGAAGTCCGCCGCAAGTAACCTTTTATATTAATTATTATAAATAAATTTAATTAAGAAAAAAGAAATAAATATAAGGCAAGATATTGACAGCAAAACGTTCCTTGCGTAGTCATTTTTAACAATAGCATTAACTAAAAATGCATTAGCTATAATGCAAATCCAAATAGTTAACGCTATTGTTATTAATGCTGCATATTTGAGTGCAAGTCTTTTTTTTGTTGAATCGCGTAACCACCTCTTCATAAGTCAGCCCTTCAAAGATTTGTCACTGGCAACTTCCTTTAAGGCGATACTACCTCTGAGTGTAGTTTATAGCCGTATCGTGCATAAGCGCATTATATTTGATCGTAGAGCAACTATTTAAGAAGTTCTGGCGTTTACTAAACGTATCCTTCACACTCTTGCCATTAATGCTGTAGTAATACCTCAGTGCTGGATCGCGTTCTGGCGGATCGTTGGTCGATAAACATAATTTTATTTTACAAGCTAACTCGGCATTAGCTACCGCTGGAGGAGCTACAACCATCAACATGGCACCAATTCCTTGCGTCAGGCTTTCTGTAAACTCTTTGACAGTCGCCTTGCTCGTTGTAACTGATGCTTTTCGTGTTCTATATTTCTGGTACTTTATCGAAATCGGATCGAGTGTGCATTACAAAATTATTCTTGCCGATCTGCTGATACACCTGATGATTATTGTCGGCTTGCTGGCCTACGACTTCCATAGCCAAGCAGACAGATTTTTCAAATACTGAAAATGGCAAAACTAGCGCTTTCGTGCGCTGGGTTGCCTAAAGACACGCCTTGAAGTTCGGTGAGCGTGGACGCGGCGGCATGATTCTGTTAGGTCATCATGCAATCCGAGGCGGCGATTATGGCGACAGGCCAGACAGGAAAATCGCTGTCGTGGTTAGAATGGTGGTTAGAATATGCTCCGTCAATGAAAAAGGGGAACCCGGTTTTCGCCGGATTCCCCTTTAGTTTCGCTGGCAGTCCCAACGGGGTTCGAACCCGTGTTTTCGCCGTGAGAGGGCGGTGTCCTGGTCCACTAGACGATGGGACCTTGCTTGGCTGAGGAGCCAGGATTCGAACCTGGAAAACCTGGGTCAGAGCCAGGCGTGATGCCGTTTCACCACTCCTCAACAAACATAGAAGATTACCCGAAGCACAGTGCTTGCGTCAAGGTACTTTTCTGCTGTTCAGGCTACGGTTTCTATCCGCCCGACGGCGTTGCGCAGACGCCGCACGACTTCATCTTTGCCGAGCAGACGGATTACGTCGAACAGGTCGGGCGATGCCGACGAGCCGGTGATTGCCACCCGTATCGGCTGGTGGATCTTCAGGTTGCCGCCGCGACGGTCCAGCACTGTTTTTACCGCGTTTTCGGCCTGCGCGTCGAAATCGGACAAGCCGGCGAATTCGTCCGCGATCTCGGAGAGTACCGGCGCAATTCCGGCGGTGAGAAACTTTGCCGCCGCTTTCGGATCGGCCGGTTTCTCACGGAAGTAAAACTCCATTGCTTCGGCCATATCCTCAAGCGTGTGGGAGCGCTCCTGCAGCGTCTTTACGGCTCTGGCCATCCACGGCGTCGGCTTTTCATGGATGCCGCGCTTCTCAAGAAATGGAAGTATAAGCTCCGCGATTAGGGCAGGATCTGATGTCTTGATGTAGTGCGCGTTCAGGTGGAGCAGTTTGTCCATGTTGAACTTTGATGGCGACTTGCCGACATGCTCCAAAGAGAAGAATTCCGTCATCTCCGCGATGCTGAAGATCTCCTGGTCGCCGTGTCCCCATCCCAACCGGACAAGATAGTTGACCATCGCTTCGGGCAGGAAGCCTTTGTCTTTGTATGCTATGACCGAGACATCGTCTTGACGCTTCGAGAGTTTGCCGCCTTCCATTCCGTGGATAAGCGGGAAATGGCCAAACCGCGGGAGCGGATATCCGAGCGCCTGGTAGAGAATGATCTGCTTTGGCGTGTTGTTCAGGTGATCGTCGCCTCGCAGAACATGCGTGATGCCCATTGAGGCGTCATCGACGACGACAACGTAGTTATAGGTGGGGGAGCCGTCGGTGCGCAACAGGATCAGATCGTCAAGCTCCGTGTTGTCGAAGGCTACCTCGCCGCGAAAAAGATCGCTCACCACGGTCTTTCCGGAAAGTGGAGTCCTGATCCGGACGACATGCGGTTTCCCTTCGGTTGCTTCGGGAGGAAGGTCGGCGCATTGCCTGTCGTAGCGCGGTTTTTCTCCGCGAGCCTTCATTGCTTCCCGCCGCGCGTCGAGATCATCTTTTGAGCATATACAGCGGTACGCCTTTCCTTCGCTCAACAGACGGTCCGCTTCCTTTCGGTAGAGGTCCATCCGCTCCATCTGGAAGTAGGGGCCTTCATCCCAGAGGATGCCGAGCCATGACATGCCGTCGAGGATTGCCTGAACCGCCTCCGGCGTGGAGCGCTCCTGATCTGTGTCCTCGATCCGCAGGATGAATTTTCCGCCTGAGCGACGGGCGAACAGCCAGTTGAAGAGAGCCGTGCGCGCGCCGCCGATGTGTAGATACCCCGTGGGGCTGGGGGCAAAGCGCGTTACTATGTCGGACATTGAAGAGCCTCGTTTCAGAGGATGGCTAAACCGGCGTAACCGACTACCTGATCGAACTTCCGGTTTACTTCTCCGGAAGTTGCGTATTTTAGCAGAACGGCTTGCTTTGCGCCAAGGTGAAGAGCCGCAAATATCATTACGGCTGTCGGGATCATGCCGCACATGGAGATATGTTCAGAGCGAACGGTCCTGTAAAGCCCGCTTGGGTCAAGAGCCAGTATCCGGTCGATAGCTTTGCGGTCTTTTTTGCGGGTCACGTCGTCTGGCTCGTAATGAGACATGTCGGAGCTGGCGACAAGTAAAGGGTGCTTGGCATCCGTCGCGATAGTGTCGGCAACCGCTTCGCCAAGATCCCGGCACTCATCGAGAGTAAGGTGCCCCAAGGCTATGGGAACGAACTGGAAGTCGGGTCTGAACCGCTGAATGAATGGGAGCAGAACCTCAATGGAGTGTTCTTGCAAATGAGCCGTGTTGTCCTCAAGCAGAAAGGGGCAAGCGGCTTTAAGGCGCTCGGCGAGTTCCGTATCAATGGGAGTATCTCCCCACGGCATAATCCAGGCGCCTTTGGACATGACTGCCGCATATTCGCCGAACTTCGTATGTTTTGAGCAGAAGATGATTGTTTTCGACGGGATATGAACCGAAGAAAACACTTCGCCCGCAACCGCTCCCGAATAGACATACCCCGCGTGCGGAGCGACGACGCCTATCGCCATTAATTTCTCTGTCACATCCGTATCCCAGGTAATGTCTTTCAGGAACAGAGAAAGTTCTTCTTCTGAGTTGGGGTAGAATTGCCCTGCTACAACAGGAAAACGATCCATGCTGGAAATGATACAGTATTTTTCGTTAAATCGCAGATTGACAGGTTTTAGGTTGCTGATTATAGTATTCGTTTTGCTTTACAAGGAAAATTATTACTTTGTATATACGAGTGAAAGAAATACCCGGCGGGGGGCTCGATGTTTTCGCCACGAAAGGAAGGGCGTCTATTCCGAGGATTCTCGATGGAATGAACCTTTCCCCGCTGACATCGTTGCTGCTGACATCGGCGGAGTTGACGCTTTCTTTGGAGGATGGTGATATTTTCGCGGAAGGATCGTTCGAGGCTGAAGGAGAAGCTGCCTGTGATCGTTGCTCCGATCCGGTTTCGGCGCGGTTTGGCAAATCATTTCATACCGTGCTTGTGCCGCGCGGGGATGAGCCGGAAAAATCAGACCCCGTGGAATTGCGCGCGGAAGATCTCGAGGTCGGATATTATGACGGCAAGGGCGTCGAGGTGAACGACATTTTCTGGGAGCAGGTGGCTCTCGAACTTCCCGTGAAAATTGTTTGTTCGGAGGAGTGCAAGGGTATTTGTCCGATGTGCGGGGTTAACCGGAACCGGGAATCGTGTTCCTGCGAGGGAAACCCGAAACCCGGGCCGTTTGATGTTCTGAAGAATCTGAAAGGGAAAAAGTAAGGAGTAAATAATGCCGAATCCAAAACGCAGAGGATCCAAGTGCCGCCGGGATAAAAGGCGCACCCACAAGAAGCTGTCCCAGCCTGCCGTCAGCACTTGTCCGCAGTGCAAGTCGGTCAAACGCCCTCACACCGTATGCCCGACTTGCGGCACGTATAAAGGCCGGGAAATCATAGAGAAGGACGAGACCTGATTTTAGCTCCCTCTTGATGAAGATCGCTGTTGACGCCATGGGAGGGGATCACGCTCCGCGCGAAGTCGTGCGTGGAGCGGTCCAGGCGTTCCAAGAAAGCGGCTATTCGGTCATTCTGGTCGGCCAGGAATCCCGGGTTCGCGAGGAACTCTCCGCGATTGGCGGTTTTCCCGACAAAGGGATCGAAATTGTTCACGCTTCCGAAGTCGTGGAAATGTGCGACGCTCCCAGCGTTGCGCTCCGTAAGAAAAAAGACTCCTCTATACGTGTCGGTCTTTCTCTCGTTGCCGAAGGAAAGGCCGACGCTTTCGTAAGCGCCGGAAACTCCGGCGCGGTAATGGCCGGCGGGCTCTTGATCCTGAAAAAAATTCCCGGTGTTGACCGTCCCGCGATTACGGCGACTATTCCCGCTCCATATGGGCCTATTGTCTTGATCGACGCCGGCGCGAACGTCGATTGCAAACCGGAACACCTTCTTCAGTTCGCCTACATGGGCGAGGCATACGCGCGCAGGTTCATCGGCATAACGAATCCGCGTATCGCCGTGGTAAGCATCGGGGAAGAGGATTCCAAGGGAACGGATCTGACGCGTGAAACCTGCGAGCTTGTCAGGCATACATCACTGAGATTTGTCGGCAACGCGGAAGGGCGCGATTTCTTTTCAGGCAAGGCGGATGTGTTTATATGCGACGGGTTTGTCGGGAATGTTGTCGTGAAAACAATGGAGGGCATGGCCCAGGCGCTGGGACCATTCCTTAAAACCGAAATAGACAAATCCCTTTTGGCAAAGGCTGGTATGCTCCTGGCCAACGGCGCGATCCGGAATATGCGGAAACGGCTTGATTACGCGGAATATGGCGGAGCGCCGCTGCTTGGAGTGCGAGGCGGAGTTATGATCTGTCACGGAGCGTCGGATCAGAAGGCGATCAAAAACGCGATTCGCGCGGCTGGAGCTATGGCCGGCTTTCGTCTCGACGAGGAAATCGCCCGCTCCATTTCCTCAAAAGGCCCCGTCATCGTCTGACAGGGCGGGTTCCACCGGGCGGTTTCGCGCCGCAAAGACCTTTGGAGGTCAATTTGGGATCAAAGATCGTCGGCCTGGGAATGCATGCTCCTCATAAAAAAAGGTCCAATTACGATCTGGAGAAGATTGTCGATACCACCGACGGATGGATCGTCGAGCGTACCGGGATCAAAAACCGCCGCGTTTCAGAACCGGGCGCGGCGAATTCCGACATGGCGTTGGTCGCCTCGCAGAAGGCGCTGGCTGACGCCGGAGTTCGCGCGGAAGAGTTAGACATAATCCTTGTAGGCACCGCTTCCCCGGACATGGTGCTGCCTTCCACCGCCTGTTTCCTGCAGGCAAAACTTGGCGCTTCCAACGCTTGGGCGATGGATGTCGTTGCGGCCTGCTCCGGTTTTCTTTACTCTCTTTCGGTTGCGGATTCCCAGATCAGGGCGGGCAGGGCGAAGAAAGCGCTTGTGGTCGGGTCCGAAATCCTGTCGGCATTGCTGGACTACACCGATCGTTCCACTTGCATCCTGTTTGGCGACGGCGCGGGGGCGGCGGTTGTTGCCGAGTGTGACAACAACGAAGGCCTGCTTGCCTGCCATCTCCAGTCTGATGGAAATCTCTGGGATTTGATCCATATTCCCGGTCCCGGCACAATCAACCCGCTGACGCCTGACTTGATCTCGAACCGGATGATGTACCTTCGCATGGCGGGAAACGAGACCTTCAAACACGCGGTCACAAAAATGTGCGATGTTTGCCATAAGGTGGTTGCCGAGGCGGGATACAGCTTTGACGATCTCGCTCTCTTTGTGCCGCACCAGGCAAACGAGCGGATCATCTCCGCGATAGGAAAGCGGCTCGGAATCACAGGGGACCGGGTATTCATCAACCTCGACCAGTATGGAAATACGTCGGCGGCGTCTATTCCTCTTGCCCTTGCGGAAGCAAAGATACAGGGGCGGTTTCGCTCCGGCGATCTAGTTCTCCTGGTGGCGTTTGGCTCCGGTCTTACCTGGGGAGCCGCGCTGCTGCGGATGTAAAGGGGGGGCGATGTCTGTCGCGCTTTTATTTCCGGGGCAAGGCTCGCAGTTTTCGGGAATGGGGAAAGAACTATACGATGAATTTCCCGCGGCCAAGGCTGTTTTTGAGGAGGCCTCCGACGCGTTGTCGCGGGATATGGCCGCCCTTTGTTTTCAGGGAACGGAAGAAGAGCTGCGCCTGACAGAGAATACACAGCCCGCGATATTTACCGTAAGCGTAGCCGCGTTTCGCGCGCTCGAAGAAAAGACCGGAATCGCGCCGCTGTGCGCCGCCGGACATTCTCTGGGGGAATATTCGGCGTTGACGGCGGCCGGAGTCCTGTCCCTTGAAGAGGCGATCAGGGTTTTGCGGTCAAGAGGCAGATATATGCAGGAAGCTGTTCCGGCTGATGGAGGCGCGATGGCGGCTATCATCGGCCTCGAACGGGAAAAAGTAGAAGAGGCGTGCCGTGCCGCGTCCTCCGTTGGGATCGTTTCTCCGGCAAACTATAACGGCGGCGGCCAGATCGTCATTTCCGGCGCGACGAAGGCGGTTACGGCGGCTTGTGAGGCGGCGAAAGCCGCGGGCGCAAAGAAAGCTGTTCCGCTGCAGGTGAGCGGGCCGTTCCACTGCGAGTTGATGCGTAGCGCCGCGGAGAGGCTGGCTCCGGAAATAGGAGCGATGTCCATTGGAGCCGCCAGGTTCCCCGTGGTGGCAAACGTAACAGCGTCGCCGTGCCTGAAGGAAGAGGTTGCGGATCTTTTGGTGCGGCAGGTATTTTCTCCGGTGCGCTGGGAAGAGTCGGTACGCTCGATGCGCGGAATGGGCGCGACAGCGTTTCTGGAAATTGGGCCCGGAAAGGTTCTCTCCGGCCTGGTCAAACGTATAGAGAAGGATCTTCCCGTTGTTTCCTTCTGCGGAATCACGGACATGGATGCCGTGGCGGCGCTTCCTCGCTAAAATTCACCTTGAATGAATCCCAATGTTACGTGTATTAAACCCTGAGTGGGGGTGAGATGATGATGCTATCTGGTAAAGTTGCTTTGGTTACCGGTTCGGCGCGGGGAATCGGGCGTTCGATCGCGGAGCGGTTTTGCGGCGAAGGGGCGACCGTCGTCATAAACGATGTGGGTAACGACGCCGCGGCCGTTGAGACGCTGGAGGCGTTGAAAGCTTCCGGAGGAAAAGGATCGGTCCGGATGTTCGATGTTTCCGACGCGGCTTGTGTCGATGAGGCGATAAAGGGCATCATGGAGGATCACGGCCGGATCGACATCCTCGTGAATAACGCGGGGATCACCCGGGACAACCTGCTTATGAGGATGTCGGAGGACGAGTTCGACGCGGTTCTTCGCGTCAACCTGAAGGGAACCTTCCTGTTGACGAAGGCGGTAACACGTCACATGATCAAACAACGCAGCGGCAGAGTCATAAACATAAGTTCAGTCGTTGGTCTCATGGGAAACGCCGGACAGGCCAATTACGTCGCCGCGAAAGCGGGGATCGCCGGGTTTACAAAGGCGGTGGCGCGTGAAGTCGCAAGCCGCAATGTTACGGTAAACGCGATAGCCCCCGGCTTCATAGTGACGGCAATGACCGATTCTCTTAAGGAAGAAGTAAAGAAGGCGTTCCTGGCGCAAATCCCGCTGGGTCGCTTTGCGGAACCTGGGGAAGTCGCCGAACTGGTTCTGTTTCTGGCCTCCGATGCTTCTTCGTACATTACGGGGCAGGTGATAGGCATTAACGGTGGGTTATACATGTAGCGCGAAGCTATTTCATTCGAAGGGAGAAAATGAGATGCCGTCAGAGAAAAGAGTTCGGGAAATCGTAGCGGAGCAGTTGGACAAGGACATAAACGATGTAAAGAGCGAATCATCCTTTATTGAGGATCTGGGCGCGGATTCGCTGGATATCGTCGAACTAGTCATGAAGATGGAAGAGGAATTCGGTATCGAGATACCCGATGAGGAAGCCGAAAAAATCAAAACAGTCAACGATGTAGTCCAGTACATCGCGGCTAACAAGAAATAGTTTATGCGAAGGGTCGCAGTCACAGGTCTTGGGGCGGTAACCCCGCTTGGGGTGGGAGTGGCTTCCTCGTGGGAAGCCGCTCTTGCGGGGAAATCCGGAGTGGCCGCAATCACCAGATTTGACACGTCGGAGTTCTCCACCCGGATTGCCGCCGAGGTAAAGGGGTTCAACCCAGAGGATTTTATCGACAAAAAAGAGATCAAGCGGATGGATCTGTTTATCCATTACGCAATGGCGGCCGCGCACATGGCGATGGAGGACGCGGGGCTTTCTATTGATCCTTCAATTGCGCCGAAAACAGGCGTCTATATGGGAAGCGGGCTTGGCGGTCTCTGCACGCTTGAGAAGTACCATAAGGCGTATCTTCTTGAGGGCGGCCCCAAAAAGATCAGCCCTTTCTTTATTCCAATGCTTATTTCCAACCTGGCTCCGGGACATATCTCCATGCGGTACGGTGCGAAAGGTCCCAATATCCTTACGTCAACGGCGTGCGCCGCTTCGAGCCACGCGATCGGCGAAGGGGTGCGCGCGATACGAAACGGAATCTGCGACGTGGTTATCGCCGGGGGATCCGAAGCGACCATCACTCCCTTGGGAGTCGGCGGCTTCTGCTCCATGAAGGCGCTTTCCACGCGCAACGACGACCCTTGCGCGGCGTCACGCCCGTTCGATGTCGACCGCGACGGTTTTGTGGTAGGCGAGGGGTCGGCAATAATAATACTGGAAGAGCTGGAATACGCGCGTAACCGGGGGGCGAAGATCTACGCGGAGTTTTGCGGGTACGGCGCTTCCGCGGACGCATACCACATCACGGCTCCGGCCCCTGGCGGGGAAGGAGCTGTGCGCGCCATAGCCGCGGCGCTGTCTGACGCTGGTATCAAGGCGGAAGATGTTGATTACATAAATGCGCACGGCACATCAACTCCGTACAACGATCTGTACGAAACAATGGCCATCAAGACCGTATTTGGGGAACGCGCGAAGAGCGTGCCTGTCAGCTCCACCAAATCCATGACAGGTCACCTGCTTGGCGCCTCCGGCGCGCTGGAAGCCATGTTCTGCTCGCTTGCGGTCCGCGACGGCGTTCTGCCTCCGACAATCAACTATACGACTCCCGACCCGGAATGTGACCTTGACTACGTGCCCAACGTAAAGAGAAAGCGCCAGGTGCGGTACGCCATTTCCAATTCTTTCGGATTTGGCGGCACCAACTCGGTGCTGGTGTTCGGACGATATGAAGGATGACGCTATGTCCGGGAACCCTCGCCGCGTAGTTTTCGGGTCCGACCATGCCGGCTACGAAATGAAGCGCTTTCTGATTGAAGTCGTAGCGGGTATGAAAATCGAGGCCGAGGATCTTGGCGCGCATGGAACCTCATCGGTTGATTATCCGGATTACGCGGAAGCGGTGGCAAAGCGTATTTCGAACGGAACGGCGGATGTAGGCGTTCTTGTCTGCGGAACCGGAATCGGCATGGACATTACCGCCAACAAGTTTCCGGGAGTCCGCGCGGCGTTGCTGTACGACGACACCACGGCACGGTGCGCCCGCATGCACAATGACGCCAATATCGCTGTGTTTGGCGGACGAACAATGACCCCGCAAGACGCCGCAAGACGCATGCGCGTATTCCTCGAAGAGCCATACGAAGGGGAGCGCCATAACGCGCGTCTCGACAAGATCCGGGCAATAGAGAAAAAGAACGGGAAATAGCATCTGGCGCTCAGCGCCGGCAAGGAGAGGTTTAGATGTCAATTCTGAAACAGGCCGATCCGGAAATATACGAGATCATCCGGAAAGAGACGGAGCGGCAGGCGTACAATCTCGAACTGATCGCGTCGGAAAACTTTGTAAGCGAAGCGGTGCTTGATGCCGCCGGGTCTGTGCTGACGAACAAGTATGCCGAAGGGTATCCGGATAAACGGTATTACGGCGGCTGCGAGTTCGTGGACATGGCCGAGTCGCTTGCGGTAGAGCGGGCAAAAAAGATTTTTGGCGCCGAACATGTAAATGTTCAGCCTCATTCCGGTTCACAGGCGAATATGGCGGTTTACCTCTCGGTCCTGAGCCCCGGAGACACTATTCTGGGCATGAACCTTTCCCACGGCGGGCATCTTACGCACGGCAGCCCCGTCAATTTCTCCGGCAAGCTGTTCAACGTAGTGTCCTATGGCGTTCGTGAAGATAACGAGACGATTGATTTCGACCAGGTTCGTGATCTGGCCATCAAGCATCGCCCCAAGATGATCGTTGTGGGCGCTTCAGCTTATCCGCGCGTCATCGACTTTTCGAAGTTCCGGGAAATCGCGGATGAAGCCGGCTGCATGGTTATGGCTGACATCGCGCATATAGCCGGAATGGTGGCGGTCGGGTTGCATCCAAGCCCGGTCCCGCACTGCGAGTTTGTTACAACCACCACCCATAAAACTTTGCGCGGTCCCCGCGCGGGCATGATCCTGTGCCGGGAAGAGTACGCCAAAAAGCTTAACTCCGCCATTTTCCCTGGAATCCAGGGCGGCCCGTTGATGCACATTATCGCGGCAAAGGCCGTGGCTCTCAAAGAGGCGATGGCTCCCTCGTTCAAGGAGTATCAGGGACAGATATTGCGCAACGCGCAGGCGATGTCAAAGACGCTGCTTGAGCGCGGCTTTCGGCTGGTCTCCGGCGGTACGGACATCCACCTTATGCTGCTGAACCTGAAAGAATCGACGCTTACGGGTAAAGATGGGGAAAAGGCGCTGGAAAGGGTGGGGATCACGGTCAACAAGAACACGGTGCCTTTCGAGACCCGCAGTCCGTTTATCACCAGCGGAATCCGTATTGGCACTCCGGCGGTTACAACGCGCGGAATGAAAGAGCCTGAAATGGAGCGGATCGCCGGATGGATTGCGGACGTGCTGGCTTCCCCCGAAGACGAGGCGGTACGCAAGCGGGTATCGTCGCAGATCCGCGAGTTGTGCGATCTCTTCCCTCTGTACGCCGGGCGACTGGAGGCATATTCGAAGGCATGAACCCTTGATAGTCACACCGCGCGTTCGCCCGGACTGGGACTCCTACTTCATGGAGATGGCCAGGCTTGTCTCCAGCAGGTCTTCCTGCTTGCGGCGGGCGGTTGGGGCCGTGCTGGTAAAGGACCGGCGGATGCTGGCCACCGGGTATAACGGTGTTCCTTCGGGGATGACCCATTGTGACATCATCGGTTGCATACGCAACCAGATGTCCATTCCGTCCGGAGAGCGGCACGAGCTGTGCCGCGGGTTGCACGCGGAACAAAACGCGATCATCCAGGCGGCCTTCCACGGCGTTTCTATCCGTGATGCCGATCTTTACTGTACGAACCTTCCTTGTGTCATCTGCGCGAAGATGCTCATCAATGCCGGCATCCGGCGAATCGTTTACCAGGAAGGGTATCAGGACCCGCTTGCGATGCAGATGTTGTCCGAAGTGGGGATGGAAATGAAGAAGCTGGAGGAGGCGGCGCAATGAGGTGCCCCCGGTGCGGCCACGATGACAACAAGGTGGTTGATTCCCGGGTAAGCAAGGAAGGCGACGCTATACGGCGCAGAAGAGAATGCCTCTCCTGCCGCCGCCGGTTTACTTCTTACGAACGGATAGAAGAAGAACTTCCGCTTGTCGTGAAGCGTGATGGGCGGAGGGAGTCGTTTGACCGCCAGAAGATCCTCTCCGGAATCAAGAAGGCGTGCGAGAAACGGCCGGTCTCCTACTCCGCCATTGAACATCTCGTGGATTCTCTCGAAATGGAGCTACAGGGCAGCGCCGACAAGGAAGTTTCGTCCGTCCAGATCGGCGAGCGCGTCATGGCGAAACTGCTCCAGATGGATGATGTCGCGTACGTCCGCTTTGCTTCCGTTTACCGCCAGTTCAAAGATGTCAGCCAGTTCGTCGAGGAGATCAAGACGTTGATCACGGAGCCTGTGAACCGGCGCGGAAAGCAATGAGAACGGCGTTGTTCCCGGAAGTTTCCTTCATGCGGGAGGCGATGCGGCTGGCGCGTAAAGGAATCGGGCGCACTAGCCCCAACCCGGCTGTAGGCGCGGTGGTGGTTCGGGATGGCCGTGTGGTGGGGAAAGGGTTTCATCGTGGAGCCGGACTGCCGCATGCCGAAGTTGAGGCGCTTCTCGATGCCGGGGCCGCCGCGCGCGAAGCCGATATGTATGTGACGCTGGAACCGTGCGATCATCAAGGCCGGACCGGGCCATGCACGAAGGCTATTCTCGATGCGGGTATTGCCCGTGTGGCGTATGCGATAGATGACCCAAATCCGAAAGTATGCGGCCGGGGGGCAAAGCGGCTTCGTGAGGCGGGGCTGACGGTACACGCGGGCCTTCTTTCCGGGGATGCTTTTGAAATGAACCGCGCCTGGCGTCATTGGGTAGTCTCGGGCAAACCGTTTGTCACCCTTAAGCTGGCTGTATCGTTAGATGGACAGATCGCCGCCGCCACCGGAGAGTCCCAATGGATCACCGGGGAGCGTGCCCGCCTTGCGGTCCATCGCATGCGCCGTGTTTCGGACGCAATCCTCGTGGGAGGTGAAACGGCGCGCAAAGACGACCCTTTGCTTACTCCTCGCGTTTCAGGCGCGGTTTGTGGTCGCCTTCCCAAGCGTGTTGTTTTGACATCGCGTCCGTTTGAACTCAAGAAAAACCGCCTGTTCAACTCCGCCGGCGGAGGCGTGATTGTCGTATGCGCCTCATGCTACATGTCGGCAAATGAAGCAAAATCTTTTAGCGCCTCCGGCGTCCGGGCGCTACGTCTTCCTTCCAAAAGAGGAAAGATCCGGGCCGCGGATCTGCTTTCCGCGTTGGGAGCGGAAAATGTGACATCCCTTATGGTTGAGGGGGGAGGTAAAACGGCCGGCTGGCTTGTGGAGGAAGGGGCTATCGACCGGTATGTGTTATTTGTAGCCCCGCTGCTGCTCGGAGAAGGAATACGCGCTGTTTCCGGATGGGCCGCCAATGCTCCGTCTTTAGGTAAGAAGATGCTATTTAAAGATATCCGCCGTGTTGGTTCCGATCTGATGGTCGTCGCGGAAAAACCTCTGGCCGCAAAACCTGTTTGACATCCGTTCTTGGGGTTCTCCCTGTTAAACCGAACACTGGCCGGCCTAATTGGGGGCTACTCCAGTTCTCTTTTCATTGCGCAGGCTACCCGGACAAGGCTTTTATCACCACATCGGGAGCTTTTTCTATAACCTTCAAATATGCGCGCGCCGCCGGGTCCGGCGTCCGTTTGCCCTGCTCCCAGTTGCGCAGGGTGTGTAGAGACAGGCCAAAGCGAGCGGAAAAAGACGCCTGTGACAGACCAAGGTTGTTACGGATGGTTTTTACATCGACAACGGCGGGAATATTTACTGTGTAAGAATCCGGCGGCAAAACTCCCTTGGCGATAGCCACGGCCTCTTCCATACTTTCAACAATACGTCTGCCATTCATAGTTCACCTCGTACAATATGTTTGCGCCAGCATGGCGGAAAGCTTCTTGAGGGCATTTCGTTCCAGCGGGCTGATGTTAACTTTTTCATTTTTGGCAAAGATATTCAGGGCAAAAAGCGGGATGTCTGGCGAGTAAAAGAAGTATATAAACCGATATCCTCCACTTTTGCCGCTGTCTTTCCTCGCAAAGCGAACCTTTCGAATGCCGCTTGTCCCTCGAAGGATATCTCCGGCGTTTGGGTTGTGGGCCAAAAATATTAAATTATTTAATCCCGCATAAAATTAATTTCTCTATATTTGCGTTTTCAGCGTTTTGCCGCTTTGCAGGGGTGATCCACGGGCTGTTCTTGTGTTGGTGCTAAATATTACACATGTAATAACAATTGCCGTTTTTTCGTTCTCTGTGGATTATCAGCAATCATATATTGGTAATGGTTTTGAATAACAGCATGTGTCTTGCTGTACAATTAGATGTCTTATAAATAGTAATAACTCGCAATATTCGCTTTTGGGTGAGGTTACTTTGAAAATAAACGGATGAAATAACGGCCGGGCAAACACAGCCAAATGAAAGGAGCCTCCAATGATAACGAACTTTTTCAGGATAAAGTCATTCCGCGGGATCGCGCTTGCTGTAGTAGCGTCGATGGTCTTTGGGTTTGCGGCCTGCGGTGGCGGCGGCAGCGGTGTGTCAACCGGATCTGGAACATCCTTAGACCCATACAAGATCGGCACGGCACAACAGCTAAAAGAGCTGGCCGACCGGGTAAACAGCGGCGAGGAACCTTCCGGCCAGTATTACAAACTTACCAACAATATTGACCTGTCGGAATATGGCGCGGGCTACAACGGCGGCAAAGGCTGGACGCCCATTGGAACCACAGAGTACTGGTTTGACGGAACCTTAGACGGCACAGGCAAAACCATTTCCA
>Ga0082212_10006873_pt1 | contig 15171 bp, 14 predicted proteins | sample TergutNt197P3_FD_71548 | JGI IMG/M metagenome (GOLD analysis project Ga0082212, IMG submission 71548) | Neocapritermes taracua P3 segment gut microbial communities from Petit-Saut dam, French Guiana - Nt197 P3 | ecosystem: Host-associated > Arthropoda: Insects > Digestive system > Gut ...
AAAGGAATTGAAGGTTAAAGGAAAGTATTATCCGAAAGACATTGACATAACGATTACACAGAAGAGGAAGCCGATTTTTTGTCTAGGTATCAAGTTTGTAACGTCGAATTACAAACAGAATGCAAACAACTATTTTGAGTCAATGATGGGAGAAACGGCAAACATTCAAGCCGTCGGTGGCTTGCCTTATGCACAACTGATTATTCTCCGACACGAAACGCCGTACTACAAGAAAAACGATTCGGAAAACCCGGCAAGAATCGAAATCATTGACGATAAACACATCCAAAAGTATTTGAATCTCGTTTTTGACACTGCGCAAGCACACCGTCCAGAGTATATCGGAATACAAGTTATCAATCTTGACGAAAAGACGGGTAAAGTCTCTCTGACAAATGTTGAAAAATCGTTTTCCGAAAACGTGGCAAAACTTTTGAAGGAAAAATTGGCATTGTCACATTTCTTCGACGAAATCGCACAGTACAAAAACTATTACTCATCGAAACACAATGGCTAGTTTAGCAAAGGTTTATTCCGATGAAAAACTCAAGGGGCTCGTTTATACCCCGGCGTTCATTGTGCGTCGGATTTTGGACGACATCGGATACACCGACCCTTCCATTCTCGGCAAACGGATTATTGATCCTGCTTGCGGTGATGGTCGTTTTCTCGTCGAGGTTGCCAAACGAGTCATCGAGTTTTCGCCGAAAAACGAACTCAAACAAAATCTGGAATGTATCTACGGCTGGGACATTAACCCTACTGCTGTGAAAGAATGTATCGACAACCTGAACGAGTTGGTTTCCATTCCGATAAATTGGAATGTTCGACAAACCAATTCTATCAAACACATTCAGAAAAGGAGTTTGTTTTCACCGAAAGACGAAACAGAAGAATTTGACTACATTGTCGGCAATCCGCCATACATACGGATTCAGCACTTGGACATTGAGCAGCGACAATATATTCAAAAACATTACACATTTTGCAAAGGCGGCTCGACCGATATTTACATTGCGTTCTACGAGTTGTGTTTGTCGTTATTGTCTGACAGCGGCGTTTGCGGACTCATTACGCCAAACACGTTCTTGCATACGGAAACGGCAAGACCACTCAGGCAATACTTTGCGACACACCAAAATATCAAGCAACTGACGAATTACGGTGACGTACAGTTGTTCGATGATGCAACAACTTATTCTGCAATCACGATTTTCGATAAGAAGGAGCGGCAACAATTTTTATATCAACGAGCATACTGTCCGCAAACAATGGAAAGCAGGCAGATTGCGTTTGCCGAATTGACAGAACCGTTTTGGCAATTATCGCACCAAGAACCGACGACCGTGCCGACAAACGGCAAAAAATTGAAGAATATATGCAAAATTCACGTTGGTATAACCACGTTGTGTGACTCGGCTTATATCTTTCCGATTGAAAAAACGGATGGTAAGTTTGCATTTGTAAGCACGAAGTTGCGGGGAACGGTCAAAATTGAAAAAGGAATTCTCAAGCCGATTATCAAAGGCTCGAAATTGAAAAATGCTGAACAGAAAATTACCGAGTATGTTTTGTTTCCCTATGAAAAACAAAAGGGAAAACATGTCATTATTTCCGAAGACGAATTAAAAAACAATTTTCCGTTGGCTTACGATTATTTATTGTCCATGAAGCCGGAATTGGACAAGCGGGACAACGGCAAGCCGAATCCAGTGGCGTGGTATGCTTTCGGCAGGAGTCAAGGACTTGATACGAGTTTTGGAGCGAAAATTATTTTTTCGCCGATGAATCATCGACCAAATTTTGTGTACTATGATAATTCAGAGTGTACGTTTTACTCTGGCTATTGTATCAAATATGATGGCGACGTGCAAAAATTGCTTTCCCAACTCAATTCCGAGCGAATGCAAAAATTTGTGTCAGCATCGAGTCGGGATTTTCGCGGCGGCTGGAAAGCGTATAACAAAAAAATCATCGAAAACTTTGAGGTTTTGTGATTGTAACCTTACGCTCCCGGCTCCGACAACACTTTCAGCACGAAATCCAGCACCTTATCGGGATCGGACTCCCGTGAAAGACGATGTGCCATCGGAACATAACCCTTGCGGTCGTCCGTCGTGCGAATCTCCAAACCCTGTTGTCGTAGCTTCTCCTGCAAACTTTCGATCAATTTCTGCGAAACGTACTCCAATACGACATAACCGCTGTCGTTAATCAAACCCGACTCCAATTTGATCGTCCGTATCCGATAACCATGTGCCAACACCCGAATCTGCGAATGGAGCAACAACCTGCGTACTTCCGGCGGAGGACTGCCGAAGCGATCCAACATTTCACTCCGCAAGTCGGCACTCTCATCGAGCGTTGCTACTCGTGTCAATCGCCGATACAAGTCAATTTTGATTCGCTGATCCGTGACGTATGCCATTGGAATCAGTGCCGCTCCGGGTAAGTCGAGTTCCACGTCAATCACTGTTTTCGGCGGCAACTGTTTCAATGTCCGAACCGCTGTTTCCAAAAATTGGCAGTACATTTCGTAACCGACCGTTGCAATGTGTCCGCTCTGCTGCGTTCCCAAAATGTTGCCCGCCCCGCGAATTTCCAAGTCCCGCATCGCCAAATGAAATCCGCTCCCCAAATGAGCATACTCCTCAATCGCCCGCAACCGCTTCATCGCCGTCGATGTTACCGATTGCGTTCGAGACAACACAAGATAACAGTACGCCTGATTTTTGTACCGACCGACACGTCCCCGAAGTTGATGCAAATCCGCCAAACCGTAATTGCTCGCTTCGTCAATGAACATCGTGTTCGCATTCGGAATGTCCAAGCCGCTTTCAATGATCGTCGTACTCACCAACATATCGAATTCGTGATGCACGAACGCTCGCATGACATCTTCCAATTCGCCGTCGGACATTTGAGCGTGTCCGATTCCGATTCGGCATTCCGGTACAATCTGCTGTAACCGCCGGGCGATTTCGTCAATGTCATACACCCGATTATGCACGAAGTAAATCTGACCATTGCGATTAAGTTCCCGAAGGATGGCATTACGAACAATTTCCTCGTTGAACCGAATGACTCGCGTTTCGACGGCGAGTCGATTCTCCGGCGGCGTTTCCAAATTGGAAATTTCCCGAATACCCAGCAGCGAAAAATGGAGCGTGCGAGGAATCGGCGTTGCCGTCATCGTCAGCACATCGACGGAGTCTCGAAACATTTTGAGCCGCTCCTTGTGATGCACGCCGAACCGCTGTTCTTCGTCAATCACCACCAAACCGAGATTGTGAAACCGAATGTCGGCGGAAACGATTCGGTGCGTGCCGATCACGATGTCAATTTTTCCCGACGCAAGTTGTTCGGCAATGATCTTTTGCTCCTGCTTCGTTTGGAATCGGGAAAGGGCGGCAACGGTAACGGGAAATTCCCTCATCCGCTCGGAAAAAACGCGGGCATGTTGTTCGGCAAGAATCGTCGTCGGCACGAGGACGGCAACTTGATAACCGGCATCGACCGCTTTGAAGGCGGCTCGAATCGCAACTTCGGTTTTGCCGAATCCGACATCGCCGCAAAGGAGCCGATCCATCGGTCGGGCGAGTTCCATATCGTGCTTGACCGATTCGATGGCGAGCAGTTGATCGTTAGTTTCGCGAAACGGAAAGGAAGCATCGAAATCCTGTTGCCAATCGGAGTCGGGAGGAAAAGCGATGCCGGGCTGTGCTTCCCGTCGGGCTTGCAGAGCAATCATCTCTTCGGCAAGATCGAAGACCGCCTCCTGAACAGCTTTCTTGTGCCGCATCCAAAGTTGCCCGCCGATTTTCGCCAACTTCGGCTTGTATTTGCCCCCGGCGACATATTTTTGCACGAGACCGATTTTGGAAATCGGAACGTAAAGTGCCTGCGTGTCGGCAAATTCGAGATGCAGATGTTCCTCTTCCTGCTGTCCTTTGGTGAGGAGTTCGATGCCTTTGAATCGAGCGATGCCGTGAGCGACGTGAACGACGAGATCGCCCGGTTTGAGATCGAGAAAGGAGTCGATGACCTGACTCAACTGCCGCCGCTTGGCACGGTGTTGACGCACGAAGTCGTGGATTTCAAAGAGTTCAGGAGCGGAGAGGAATAACGTGGAACGAATTATTCGCCCCCCATTTGGACAATGGTCTTTACATGATTTTGTCCCATCGGGGCAATCACAAGGTAGCCGGGGGTGAGCGGTACTCCGCGAACCCCCGGACAATGTGCCCACATCATCAATCGTCGCCAACGGTGGCGCACAATCCGCAATGTTGTGGCACCCCGTCAGGGTGCAGATTCTTTTTGCTTTCGTTTCCGGGGGTTCGGCGAGTACGCCTTCACCCCCGGCTACCTTGTGTGCTGCCGTTGGCAGCAATTTGTGATTGTTCCTTACAGGGCAGTTTTGGATGGTATGTAATTCAAATCCGCCGGAAAGATGCCCTTTAACAAATGTAATGCGTTCACTGAAATGTCTGCTGCCGTCTGCCGTCTGCCGTCTGCCGTCTTGTAAAACCTCGGTAAGCCTCGCAATTTCCGCATCGGTCGGACAAAAAATCACAATGGCAGTCTGCGGATCGGTCTGTTCGAGTTCCCGCTTGACGGTTTCGAGAGTTCCGCGAAAGCGTTCAACAGTAGCGGTAGGAATACGGACGTGAATTTTTTCCTGTCCTTCTCCCATTGCCGAAAGGGTCGCCGTCGGATGTTTGAGAATCCGCTGCATCATTTCGGCTTGAGAAACCCCTTCAACCGGAACGTCCGCAAAATATTGAATGTACCCCTCCCGCAGCATTTATTTTTCCACTACCTTGACACTCATTTTGTGCAATGTTGCTCCGACATCGTATGTTCCCGGCACCTCCCAACCGATATTCATACCGTCAAGTACTACGTCGTCAAGAGTCGTATTGGTAATGAAGCCTTTTTTGTTTGCCGTTTCGACGGCAACCCGGAGGTCGTCCAAAATATTACGGCGGATCGTCCGCCGCTCGCCGACTTTGACCGGCTTGTCGAAAAAACGCTTGCTCCCGAGCGAGTAAATGAAACTGCCGTTGGGCATGGCAAAGTCCTGCATCGCGTAATCGGGAACGAACTCGTACCGGCTGTCGAACATGCTAAGTCCAAACCAGAGAAAATCGCGGAAACCCTCCGATTGTTCATTTGTGTTTTTTAGATACAGAAACCACGAGAATTGAGCGGCGTGCAAGTCGGGATCATTCACGCCGTGAGCGGTGTTTTCAGTGAGTTCAAATTCGGCTTCCACCCAAATTTCGGCGGAACCAGACACTTTGACCGGCTTGGAAAAAGGGGATAGTTCCAGCAACAAATGTACCCAAGGTTGCGACGATGATGTGCGCGGAGTTGCATATTCCTTCGAGGTATGAACCGTCAGATTGATCGCCCCGGTCTTACGGTCGAGCGTTACCGACTTATAATCGTCAGACAATGTGACCGTATCTTCTTTGATCTGCAAGCGGTCAAGCAAACCTTTGGAATTCCACTGCGGCATCCGCCAGACGGGTGTAACATCCTTCTGTCCGAAGGTTTCGACACGTTTCGATGCCTGATGAGTCGCACCGGTCAACTCGAATCCTTGGGAAAACTTCAGGTCAGTCAATACTTCCCACGACTTATCCTGCGCCGGAAGCGATGCACTGTACAAGGCACCGATACCGTAAATAAAAAACAATGAGGTGATTCTTTGCATGAGTATTTTCCAAGGAAAACCCAGGTTGCATTTTAGTCTAGCACATACCAGTACCGAAATCAACATTACCACGAAGAGTTGGTAATGATTCAAACGATTCGCCGCAAATATGCTTCTGTGCAGAAAGTGTTGCATGAACGCGGTCGGCGTATTTGGGCAGCCGCCGAAACCCAACAACTCGGCTGGGGAGGTATCTCTCTTGTCGAAAAAGCCATCGGCATGTCCCATACCACCATCCGACGTGGTTTGCGTGAAATACAATCTCGATCACGTTTACGTGGTGAAAACGTTGGGCGGCAAGTACACCAAATTCATTGTGCGGAAGATTGTGAAGTCGTTCACGGAGCCGCAATATTCAGATTGCGACTCTGCGTTCCTTCGGGTACAATGCTTCCAACATGGAAGTCATATTATCAATCGATCACTTACGCAAGCATTTTTCTGCCGAGCCGGTGCTCGTCGATGTTTGTTTTCAACTGCGTGCTGGCGACAAAGTCGGACTCGTCGGTCCCAACGGCTGCGGAAAAACCACTCTGCTCAATATCCTCGCCGGACGTGAAGAATCCGAAAAGGGAACCATCGAAAAATCCGCCTGTACGACTATCGGCTATCTCGAACAGCGTCCCGACACCACTTCCACTCGCACCATTCTCGACGAGGCAAAACTCGCATTGGCTCCCCTGATTGCCATGCAGCACGAAGCGGAACGCCTCGCCGAAAAAATGGCGCAAACGACCGACTCCACGGAACTTACGAAACTATCCGACCGGTACGATCTCATTCACGAATCATTACTTCGGCACGATGCGTATCATCTCGACCACCGCATCGAAAAAATCTTGCACGGTGTTGGTTTTCTCGATGCCGAATTCGGCAAGCCCGTGTCGGCGTTGAGCGGCGGAGAACTCAACCGGTTGAGTCTCGCCAAACTCCTGCTCGAAGAGCCGGACATTATGTTGCTCGACGAACCGTCCAACCACCTCGACTTGCTGGCGACGGAATGGCTCGAAAACTTTTTGCAGGATACTTCCGCTGCCGTGATTTTGGTGTCGCACGACCGATATTTTTTGGATAGAGTGACAAACCGAACGTTCGAACTCTTGCACGGCACCATCGACGATTATCCCGGCAATTTTAGCAAATACACGCTCCTCAAAGAAGAGCGGCTCACCGTACAGATTCGGACTTACGAAAAGTACATCGAAGAAGTCGAAAAGGCGAAGGAGTTTATTCGCCGGAATCATTACGGAATGAAAGCCGCCCAAGCGGAAGACCGGCGGAAAAAGTTGGAACGCTTGATGGAAACGCCTGCCGACTTGCCCCGCCGCATCGATTCGCCGCCGATGCACTTCAACAAACCCAGCCGGACGGGAGACATTGTTTTCCGCTGCGAAAATTTGTCGAAGGGTTTTGTACCGAACAAACCGCTGTTCAAAGAATTGACGTTCGACATCAAGCGAGGCGAGCGTTGGGCGATTCTCGGTCCGAACGGCTGCGGTAAAACGACGTTGCTCCGGTGTTTGCTGCACCAACTTCAACCGGACAGCGGTCGTGCCATTCAAGGACAAGGGCTTAACATCGGCTATTTCGATCAGCAGTTACACGTCTTGGACGATTCGATGCAGGTTGTCGATGCGATTCGACCGAAGAGCAAAAAGATTTTCGAGGAACCTGCTCGGCGAAATCTTTTGGGAGCGTTTGGTCTCACCGGCGATCAGCAGTTGCAGAAGGTCAACAGTTTGAGCGGCGGTCAGCGTTGCCGGGCGGCACTGGCATTGCTTTCGGCGGAGGATGCCAACGTGTTGATTTTGGACGAACCGACGAACCATCTTGACCTCTGGGCGAGGGCAGGATTGGAAAAAGCGATCCGGGACTTTGAAGGAACGGTAATTTTCATTTCGCACGACCGCTATTTTGTGGATCGGGTAGCGGATCATCTTTTGATTATCCAACCGGATGCAAGATTCAAAACGCTGGAAGGCAATTACACGACGTTCCGGCACATGGTGTCGAAGGGATTGATGGCAGATCCGTTTTTGACCGATGCGGCACAGGACCGCAAAGCCGCCGCCGGTGTTGGTAAAGCAATGGTCTCGACGATCAAACAGACAACAGACGGCAAGAAAAAGACGGCAGACGGCAGACGGCAGACGGCAGCAGAAAAGAAGAAGGAGAGCAAAAAAGTTGCGGTGCCGCCCAAGACGGCAACAGAAGACACCTGGCGGAAAGATATACCGGAAGAAAATAAGTCGCCTGTTCTTTCGAATAAACAGGGAAAGAAGCCTCGCAAATTTCCTTACCGCAAGGTGAGCGACATTGAGGAAGAAATTTTTGCACGAGAAACACAAATCATGGCGTGGAACGAAGATTTATTGCGTCCAGAAATCGTTCGGGATAGTGAACGTGTTCGGTCGATTCATCAGGAGATTCAAGCGGAGCAGGAAAAAATTGCTTCGCTCTACGAACATTGGGAAGAGGCAAACGAGCGGAATGGGTAAAATTTGAGTCACGACTCTCCATTGAACATTGATGCATAATCTCTTGCTCCGTGAAGAACTCGCAGGATTTCCAATCTCTCGTCTTGCGGACGATAAAAGATCACATAGTTCCGAAAGCCGGAAACCTGCCAAACTCGTATTCCTTTCGTTTTCGGGTTGCGAAACGAACAACGCTCACCGAGTTCCGGGGATTCGGCAAGCACGTTGACCGTTTTCACGACTGCTTGATAGAAACGATCTTCGACATCTCGGTCTCTCTCGGCGAAATAGAAACCGATTTCCGCAATGTCCTTATGCACTTCCGGCATGTAATGCGGTGTAAGACTCATGCTGTTTTTCCGGCTCGTTTGGCTTGCAGACGTTGTTCAACTTCTTCACGAATCGTTACCCAGAACTCCGGGGTAAGCGGAATCGATGGTCCGCTGTCGATGGCTTTCAGAACCTCCTGTTCGTAATAATCCCACATTTTACGATCTTCTTCGGTGAGTTCTGGTTCGACAACGTTTGGCGGAGCAGTGAGTGTGGACATAAGATTTCTCTCGAAAAATAACTTTTACCGTTTCATTGTACACCGATCAAGAGCGATTCACAACAAGAACACTTCAACCAAAATGTAAAACGAAACAAGCACGATGGAAGGTACTCCCACCCAACGTTGTTTTTCATAGTGCCGGAAGGCGAAGAGCAAAGATAAGATCGCAAGGACAAAGGATACAATACCCAATCTGAACCACCACGCGGCTTTATGACGGAGTTGTTGTACATCAATTTCTGCCGCTGCAATCACTGTGGGGCTACTTTCTCGCTGTTCTTTGATGTCATTTTGCCGCTGTATCTGTCTCGCGATTGTGCGGGCAGTGCCACTCCAACACTGTCTTTTGGTGAATGAAGCGGTGATTGCCCCAAACAGCAAGCAAATAGCGGCAATGTAGAAAATCCAGAAAACTCGCCGATTCTTTTGCGGTACATCGGTGTCAGGTATCTGTTCCATCAAACGCTCCTTTTTCAGTGTTGTTATCGTTTACTATTCATACTATTCATTGAACATGGTATCGTAATCCCGTGCGCCATGAATGACTCGAACGACGGTGAGGTCAGTTTTGTCGACTCGATAGAATATCAAGTAATTGGAAAAACCAGAGACTTGCCAAATACGCATATTGGCGTATTGAGGATTGGAATAATCACGTCTTTCGCCACTTTCCGGCGATTCGAGCAGATATTCCAATGTGCGATCAACGGCACGGTTGAAACGTTTCGACACATCCAAATCCCTTTCCGACAGATAGAGACCGATTTCATACAAATCGAAACGAGCAAGGGGAAGGATAACGAGATGCCGTTTCATGCGGATTCTCCTCGTCTTTTTGCATGAAAAGCCTGCTCGATTTCTGCGTTTAGTTTCTCCCAAAACTCCGGCGTAACCGGAATCGGCTGTCCGCTGTCGAGACCTTTTTGTATCTCGCGTTCGTAGTATGCCGTTATTCTCCGTTGCCGTTCTTCTTCGGAGAGTTCCGGTTCGGCGACATCTTGCGGGACGGTAAGTGTTGACATGGTATTCTTCTCGGAAAGGCGACGGTCTCATTATACTCAAATTCGGATGGGCAAGCAAGAATGAAAATCTCCTTTGTGTCCTTCGTGTCTTTGTGCGAGATTCTTTTTTCGCACGAAGACTCAAAGGACACGGAGAAGAGATGTTGCCCCCGTTCATCATTACTCACTCTCCATTGAACATCGTTGCGTAGTCCCTTGCTCCGTGAAGAACTCGTAAGACTTCCAATCTTTCGTCTTTCGGACGATAGAAGATCAGGTAGTTGGAAAAGCCGGTAACTTGCCAGATGCGCATGCCCTGCGTTTTTGGATTGCGAAACGAACAACGTTCGCCGAGATTAGGGGATCGAGCAAGCACGTTGACCGTTTTCACGACTGCCTGATAAAAACGTTCTTCGACATCTCGGTCCCGCTCGGCAAAATAGAAACCGATTTCCGCAATGTCCTTATGCACCTCCGGCATGTAATGCGGCGTAAGATTCATGGTGTTTTTCCGGCTCGTTTTGCTTGCAGACGTTGTTCGACTTCTTCGCGAATCGTTACCCAGAACTCCGGCGTAAAAGGAATTGGTGGTCCACTTTCGAGACCACGTATTACCTCTCGTTCGTAGTAATCCCACATTTTGCGTTCTTCTTCGGAGAGTTCCGGTTCGGCAACATCTTGCGGGGCGGTGAGTGTGGACATCGTATTTATCGAAAAATGGTCTCTCGACATTGCTGTAACCATTATACGCAAAGCGGCATGGAATTACCAGTTCCTCTTTGCGGTAAATCTACTGATTTTCCGCAGATGGGACAAGGGCAGTTCGATAATCGTCCTTCGTTCATCGAGAAAAAACGTCAATGTATTTATTCAATGAAACAAATTCGGCGGCATGGTCTTTCAGTTCGGTTGCGGCATGATCCCAAAAATACACAACAACACGAATGCCGCGTTTGGAAATGCGATTGACAGCAGGAACATAGTCCTTATCGCCGGCAACGAGAATCATCTCATCGACAGTTTTATCCGTGATACATTCGTAGGAATCTTCCATCATTTGCGCCACGATTCCTGTGTCGATTTTTTTCTCTCTATTTTGAGCGTTTCGGTCTTCCACGATCACTTCAAAGCCGCCTTGCCGAGCCGCTTCCCACAGCGAATCGTTCTGCGGGGGGCGTGAACCAAATAGATAGACTTTTTTGAGACCATTCTTTTTTCCGCCGACCAATTCGAGGAGTTTTCCGAAATCGTACTTCCAGCTGAGATCGAGTATTTTATTTTCGATTGCATCAGCAATGTCAAAAGCAAGGTCATTCATCACAGCAACTGACCGACGACCTTCAATCCAAATATTGGAATTGTCAACGTAAACGAACCTTGCCATCACAGGAGATTGAAAAAAACAATAACGAACGTGTATTGTACCGATTGGGACGAAGCGGTCAAGGTCTTCTACGGTCGCGCAGGCGGCACAACCGCAATGCCAAGCCGCAACGGTGGAATCTTCGCACCGGTCTTGTACGGCAATTCCAGTATTTCCGGTAACACTTCCGCTTTCGGAAAACGAGTACGTAACGCTTCCATCGAATTGGTCTCATTCTCGTCCAGTTCCCAAACGATCATCCCTCCCTTTTGGTTGAGGTTGTCATCGGTTGCCCAAGTTCCCTGCGGCATAATCAAGGAGGGTCTCACGGTCATTGCATGAGCTACGTGTCCTGCCAATAGAATATTGTTTCCAGCCATATAGGGACAGGCAACATCGGGAAACCGTGAGTGCCAAATGTCTTCGCAAGTTGTTCCCAACTCACGCATCGGAAGGTAATGCTTTGAATGTTGTAATCCCAAATAAGATAATGTGACAAATCCTGTTGCGATGAGAAGCATGATCGTAAACGTCAAAACAAGCACAAGTCGAAAACTTTTTTGAATGGGAATTACCGACTGTTGAAAACGCAACAAGAGCCAAAGTCCGAAACAAGCCCAGAAGGGTGCGCCGTATGCCATACAGAGATAGGCTCCCTTGCCCCCGCCATAAAACAAGTGTAATACAAATGGAATCATGAAACAGTAAAAAAGAAATTTTTCACATTCTTTCACTTTTCCTTGTTTATGATGTTGTACTTTCCATTTCCAGATGTATCCGATGACGGGTAGCACAATGATCGTTGTTAATGGCAAATACAGAAATTGTAGAATCACAAAATGAAATGGCGAAAAGATGTGCCTGCTCCATTGAGACAGAAAATAGACATGTTTGCTTTCGGCTCTAGAAACGTAGTCAAACGTAATAAAATCATGGTTACATAACCAAATGATATGCGGCAGAAATATCACGAAGGCAATCAACGTTGTGATGTAGGGTCCCGGTGTCCAAATGTATTTACGTCCTTCTTGTCGCGTGAACATGTAAGTCAGGATGGCAACAACGAGGAATACCGCTGAGTATTTGGCTTGAAATGTTAACCCCAGTGCAATACCGGCGGCAATCCACCAACGTTTTTTATTCGTTTGAAACGCCTGAAAAACAAGATAAATGGACAAAGTCCAAAGAGCAATCAAAATATTGTTTTGGTTGAACCAAATGGGTTTCACCGCAAAGAATGTATAGGGGAGTATCGACAATGCGCCGATGAGAGCGAGTCGTTCATCGAGAACGGTTCGACCGAGTTTCCAGACCGACCAGAGAGTCAGAATGGTGCATAACTGCGTGGCAATAAAAGGAACGGCAAAGGATCGATTCGTGAGTAATATCAGTATTTCCAACATCCAGGCGGGCAACATCGGATGTTTTTTTGTTGCCCAGACCCATTCGGGAGCGATATTGAGAACCTCAATGACATCGCCGCAGTAACTTGTGTGCAACAAAGTGGGCAACAATACCCAAAACGCTGCGAAGAATCCGGCGACCGACCAGAACAAAACGGTTGCCTTCCATTTGTCCATATCCGCTTTAATGCCCATTGTTTCGTTCATACTTGTTCCAGTGTTTTCAACTGTAAGGAGCGCATAGGGACATTTCGATAGCCGCCTTGCTCTTTGCGGCGATTCTACTGATTTTCCGTCGGCGGGGCAAGGGCAATGCAGAGCCGGGGGGATAATGTATGTCGGTTTCAGCCTACTGCGAAAAAAGTTGCAAAATGATACACTTTAGTCAAAATTTTACGACATGTGTATTATTTTGCAATTTTTGTGTTGCCATGTCTTTTTCAAAAGTAATGGAAAATTCCCTAAACACACCTCCAGAGACTGCGAAAACTCCGGCATTTTTCGCAGTGTACGTTACATTTCTTCCTAATGTCGTGTTTTTTGTGAATTGGCACACTTTGTGCTACGATATACGTATGTGGGGTTGATAGGGTGGCGTGTTGCCCACTAGTTATTTTCAAAAAAATAAAAAATACCCCTTTACGTTGTTTGATTTATATGTTAGAATAAGCAGGGCGATAACATTGATTTGGTGATGGATTGCCCCTGTATATTTTTTTTACCATTGCCGGGAGGTTGCCATGAAAACGTTACAAGTTTTTTTCGGAGTGAGTGTGGCGGTTGCCTTATTAGGGGCAAGCGTTGCGGTGGCGGAAATTAGAAATGAGTCCATGATGGAGCCACTGGCATTCAATGTCAGCACAGAGGACGGCTCCATTAGCATGCCGAATTTGAAATTCGATAAAGTCGGTTCAGGAGGGGAAGAAGCGCAGCAAACATGTGCGATGACTCCCGGAGGCACAATGCCTAACTTGTTGATGGAAATGCCGGTTGTACCGCCGGTCAATCCTGAACGAGCGGGAGTTAATCAGCCGGAACGGACACCTTCGTTGGGTATCCCGCCGTATAACCCATCGTATCCGTCAAGAAATCAGCCATATCGTCCGACGTATCCACCCGGTACGCCTGAAAATCCGCCTCCACCCCCAGAAGAACCTGATGATCCTCCGCCGGTGTTGGTTCCCGAACCGGCAACGTTGGTAATTCTAGGACTTGGTATCGGTGGTGCAGTGGTGGCACGCCGTCGGTATCGGAAGGCATAAAGTGTTCTCATATCCTAAAAGCCGGGGCAATGAGTTTTTTTCATCGCCCCGGTTTTTTTTGTGCGCTCTCCACGCTTGCAAATTCCTATTCTTTTTGTTACTCTTTTTAGAAGCACTCTTCCTAAAAAAATGAACCGTGTCTCAACCTCCCGATCCTGCTCGAATTAGTGCCGCTTACGAAAAGGTCAGCCGAGTTCTTCTCGAACGCCGGACTTCTTCCGGGCATTGGATCGGTCGGCTTTCCGATTCCGCTCTTTCTACCGCCACCGCAGTCAGTGCGCTCTGCGTCTTTCGTAAAAATGCAAAACCTGACCATTTAGCCGGTGTTCCGGCTCTGCCCGATCTTATTCAACGAGGTACCGATTGGCTTCTCGCTCATCAAAATCCCGATGGCGGTTGGGGAGATACCGATAAAAGCATTTCCAATGTTTCGACCACTCTGCTTGTCAAGTCAGCCCTCGTTCTCGCTGGCGCCTCTACTGCCGTCTGCCGTCTGCCGTCTGCCGTCTTTCAAAAAACCGACGCTTATCTCCACCGTGCAGGCGGAATCGATGCCATCAAAAAACGTTACGGTGACGACCAAACTTTTTCCGTGCCGATTCTCACCAATGCTGCTCTCGCCGGTCTCGTCGAATGGAAGGACATTCCGCAACTGCCATTTGAACTGGCGGCACTACCGATGTCGTGGTTCCGATTCGTGAAAATGAACGTCGTCAGTTACGCCATTCCCGCTCTGGTTGCCATCGGACAAGTTCGTTTCCATTTCGCACCAGACAAGGGACGATTCATCGGCAATTTCTTTCGTCGTCTTGTGAGAAAACGTACCTTGCGGCTCATTCAAGAAATGCAGCCGGCAAGCGGCGGGTATCTCGAAGCCGCCCCGCTCACTTCGTTTGTGGTGATGAGCCTTTCGGCAATGGGACAAACCGACCATCCGATTGTTACGAAGGGAATTCGTTTTCTTTTGGAAACCGTTCGCGAAGAGGGCAGTTGGGCAATCGACACCAATTTGGCGACGTGGCTGACATCGCTTTCGCTCTCGGCTTTGGAGGCGGCAGACAGCAGACGGCAGACGGCAGCAGAAATCGATTGGCTCTTATCGTGTCAGCACATGAAGCGGCATCCTTTTACGGGCGCATCACCCGGCGGTTGGGGTTGGACGAATTTAAGCGGTGCCGTTCCCGATGCTGATGACACCGCCGCCGCTTTGCTGGCACTGGCATCAGATTGACAATTCTGATCTGCAATGTTTTAACGTCAAAAAAAGTGATTAGACTTGTTGCATAACCTCGAAATTGCTATCCTTACGGGGCTACATAGGATATTGTAGCAATTTTTCCTTTCCCCGTCAAGGACGACATGACCCGCATCGAAAAAAAACTAAAACTGT
>Ga0082212_10006874_pt1 | contig 15170 bp, 11 predicted proteins | sample TergutNt197P3_FD_71548 | JGI IMG/M metagenome (GOLD analysis project Ga0082212, IMG submission 71548) | Neocapritermes taracua P3 segment gut microbial communities from Petit-Saut dam, French Guiana - Nt197 P3 | ecosystem: Host-associated > Arthropoda: Insects > Digestive system > Gut ...
CGATGAACTGCCTGTAATGAGCTTTGAGCCGGAAGAAGAGGAATTCGATATGGAGAACGCAACCGATGAGCAGATCGAGGATATGCTGTTGAGCGAAGAAATGGCCATGGGCAAAGGCGCCCGCCGTTACGCCGTTATCAAAAAGATGATGATTGAAAAAGCCAGGAGAAATCCTGAAATGATTTCCCAGTTAATACGTTCAATAATGCAGGAGAAAGCATAAATCGTGGCGCAAACACAATTATCCGGTTCAAAAAAAGCGGCGATCATTATGATCCTTTTAGGGGATGAAGCCAGCGCTGGAGTTTTCCGTCACCTCCAGGAAGATGAAATCCAGGAAATAAGCAAGGAGATTTCCAGGCTTGGCGACGTCACTCCGGAGATCGCCGACGAAGTATTTGATGAATTTCACCGCCTTTCGATGGCGCAGGCGTTTCTGGCCAGAGGCGGGCCGGATTACGCTAAAAAGCTGCTGAATAAAGCGTTCGGCACAGAAGCTTCAAAATTGATAGAAGTTCTCAACGCTTCGCTGCAAACCTCGATGGCGGGACTGGACCATTTACAGAAGGCCGACCCCGTGCAGCTCTCGCGGTTCATGCAATCTGAACAGCCGCAGACTATAGCGTTGGTTCTGGCGCATTTAAGCAATACGCAGGCATCGGCGCTTTTAAGCTCGCTCCCACAGAACCTGCAGGCGGATGTCGTCATGCGAATGGCGAACCTGGAAAAGATATCGCCGGATGTGATAGGAAAGATTACTTCGGTTCTTGAACAGAAGATACGTTCGCTGGGCGACGATGTCAGCCGCGAGTCTTACGGCGGCGTGCGCGCGGTAGCCGAGCTTATAAACCGCATCGACGTAAAAACCGCCGCGGAGATTCTGGAAAAGGTTGAGGAAGAAAAACCCGAACTGGCGCTTACAATACGGAATCTGATGTTCGTGTTTGACGACGTGATGCTGATAGATCCCGCCGGCATACGTGAAATTCTGCAGCGCGTCGATAAAAAGACGCTGGCTCTTGCGCTCAAAGGAACAAACGAAGAACTGCGCAGTCAATTCTTCAAGAATATGTCCGGCCGCGCCGTGGAGATGATGAAGGAAGACATGGACGTACTCGGCCCCGTGAAGCTGAAAGATGTCGAAACGGCGCAGCAGCAGATTGTCGCCATCGTGCGTACGCTTGACGAAAGCGGCGTAATCAGCATTAAGGGCGGTGGCAGCGATGAATACGTCAGTTAAGAAAACGCAGATAAATTTCCTGGACGAAAAGAGATAGCATGAGTTTACGGATTATTAAAAAAGGATCCGCGAGAACAACGGTTGTTCACCCGTTTTTCTTTGCTGAAGAACATGCGGAAAATCAGCCGTTGCCGTATATATTGCCCGAAGTCGCGATGGCCGGCGTACTTTCTTCAATATCGGAAGAATCGTCGGAACCCGTCGAATCCGAACCTCCGGCTCCGGCTATAGACGTCGAACAACTGGAAAAAGACGCCTTTGAACGAGGACGTGCCGAAGGCCGTGAAGAAGGTCTGAAAGAAGGCCGCGCCGAAGGTCTCGAAGAAGGTCTGAAAGCCGGTGAAGAAACCGCCGCGGCGCGAATAGAAGAAATGGCGGCGCGTTATACTGATGCTCTCGCGGAAGTCGCGGCTCTTAAAGATACGCTGCGCGCACAGGTTGAGGAAGAGGTTGTTCACCTGGCCCTGAAAATCGCTAAAAAGGTCGTTCACCGTGAAATTCATGTCGATCATACGATCATCCATACGCTGGTGCGCGTCGCGCTGGAGCGTATTTCCGGAAAATCCGCAGCCACCGTGCGCCTCAGCCAGGCTGATTACGAATACATGATGCGCAAACGCGAAGATATGGCACGTACGGAAGGACGCGAAATACATTTTGAATCCGACGGCGCGCTTACGCAGGGAAGCTGCGTAATACAAACCGAAACCGGCGATATCGACGCTCGCATCGACGAGGAATTCCGCGAAATAGAAAGCGCGTTCTTTGAGGGAATATAGGAAACATCATGGGAAGCGCGAGTTTCAACCTTGACAGGTATTTCCGTAAACTCGGTGAAACCGATCCGATTAAGACGGTCGGCACGGTCAAGCGGGCTGTAGGTCTTACGGTTGAATCGCTTGGGCCGCCGGTATCAATAGGCCAGCTTTGCGAAATAACATCAAGCGGCATCGGAGGGGACATTCCAGCCGAGGTAGTAGGTTTCCGCGACAATTACGTCATTTCAATGCCGCTGTATAAATCCGACGGCGTGAAACTTGGCGACAGCATTGTCTGCCGCGGAAAAAGAGCGGTTATTCCCGTAGGCCCCGCGCTGTTAGGCCGTGTGGTAAATGCGCTTGGCGAGCCGATAGACGGGTTGGGGCCTGTGGAAACAACGGGCATGTACCCGGTTCATCCACACGAAACCAATCCTATGCAGCGCAGCAACATCGAACAGCCGATAGGCACGGGCATTCGCGCCATAGACGGCCTTCTGACCTGCGGCAAGGGACAGCGCATAGGAATTTTCGGCGGCAGCGGTGTTGGCAAGAGTACACTGCTTGGCATGATGTCGCGCAGCACGTCGGCGGACATAAGCGTTATCGGCCTTGTCGGAGAACGCGGACGCGAGGTGCGCGGTTTTATCGAGAAGGATCTGGGAGAAGAAGGATTAAAGCGTTCCGTGGTCGTGGTTTCAACATCCGATCAGCCGCCGCTTCTGCGCATACGAGCGGCGCTTACGGCCACTACCATTGCCGAATATTTCCGCGACCTGGGGAAAGACGTGCTGCTTGTCATGGATTCGGTAACGCGGTTTGCCATGGCGCAGCGCGAGGTGGGACTTGCGGCGGGAGAACCGCCTTCTTCAAAGGGATATACCCCGTCGGTATTTTCACTGCTTCCGCGTGTTATGGAACGGGCGGGCAATTTTGTTTCAGGCGGCAGCATTACAGGCTTTTATACCGTGCTGGTTGAAGGCGACGACATGACCGAACCGATTGCAGATTCCGTGCGATCACTGCTGGACGGCCACATCGTACTCAACCGTGAACTGGCATGGCGCAATCATTATCCGGCTATCGACATTCTTGCAAGCGTCAGCCGTCTGATGGACGATCTGGTTCCCCAGGAATATCGCGACAAGGCCGGGAAGATTCGCGAATGGATGTCCACCTACGGCAAAGCTGAAGACATGATCAATATCGGGGCTTACGTAAAGGGAAGCAATCCGAAAATAGATCAGGCGATCAAAAAAAACGACGCGGTGAACGCATTTTTGAAGCAGCGTTATGACGAGCGGGTCAATCTCCCCGACGCATTTTCCGGCGTTGAAGGGCTGACAAGGGATTGACATTATGGCGAAATTCCGCTTCAGCCTGCAAGCGCTGCTGAAGCGCCGGGAAGATGTGGAACAGGCCGCGCGCGATGAAATGATGCTGCGCGTTTCGCGTCAGCAGCAGGAACAGCAGAAACTCGATGATCTCCGAAACAGGCGGAATGAAACCGCGATGGAGATGGCCGAAAAACAACAGGAAGATACTGCTTATGGCGAACTTATTTATTACCGCATGTATCTTGACCGGCTTGACCTGGAAATTGAAAACAGCCACAGGCGTCTTGTCCGGCTGAAGGCTGAAGTTGAAATACAGAGGAAAATATTGGTTGAGGCGTCGAAAAAACGTAAAACGCTGAGTTCGCTGCGTGACAAAAAAGAAAAGGAATTTAAACTGGCTTTGGAAAAAACGTTTCAGAAGGAAATCGACGATATTGTTGTTCTTCGCCATAGCCATAAACAGACATGAAATATCCGGGATGCGCAGGGGCGCGATAAATCGCGCCCGGATTACAAATGATCGTTCGGCGGCAATTATAATTAGGAGAAATTATGAATATTGATTTTCTCGCAAATGTAAACAAAACATCAGGAACTCCGTTTGCTCAGTCAAGCGCTTTTGGAGCGGCAAAGCCGGGTTTTCGTGAAGAGATAAACCAGGCCATGCGCGATAATGACCGGAAATATGAATCCGCCGTTGAAAAAAAATCGGCTGATAGTAAAAAGCCGGCTGCCGCCGAAGAGTCGCGAAATTCCGCGAAAGCGGACGCGCCGAAAAGAAATGATCGCACAGGTCGTGAACCTGCGGATAACGAAGTTACCGCCGCGGACGCGTCGGATCATACGGAAGAAACATCGGAAGAGATAATTGCTGAATTAGCGTTGACCGGCGAAGATTCCGGTTTCATCGGCGAGTTGAAAAATCTGGAAGATGCGGAAAACATTCTTATATTCGCGCCCGATGATGATGCTTCCGAAACTGAAAACGCTTACACGTCAGATCCCGCTGCGGGAACTCCCGTACCCGGAGACATTGCGGAACCTTCCATTTCTTTTTCAACGGATCCGTTGCTTTTTTCGTCTTTATTTATGAATGACGACCCAAGATTCGCGTCAATGATGAATGTTGATGCGGCCGCGGAAAATGCCGGCTCAGGCGCCGCTCAAAACGTGAATGTCCTCACGGAAGCGGTTTCAAATATGACTGCGGGTCTGCCGGCGGAAGCGACGGCGCCGGAAGCGGCGGTTGTGAACGTCCCGCAGGATGCTTCATTATCAGACGGCGAAGCTGCGGGCAGCATAAAAGATCTGCTGGAAGCAATGTCTGGCGAACTGGAAACAGCGAATATGAAAACCGCGCAGCCTGAGGCGAAGGAGATTCTGGAAAACGGGCTTATTCAGAAAGACCAGGCGGCGCCGCAAAATTCCGAGCGTAATTCCGCAGCGTCGTTGCGCGGCGACGCGCTGCGTAACGAAATTAAAACGGAATCAAAAACCGCGGCGAATACCGAGGCGGAAATTGAACCTTCCCGGCAGCCGGCATCACGCGCATCTTCCGAAAATGAAGTTCAGTTAATGGAACGGTTGTCCGCGCAGACGGCGCGGCCACGGGAAAACGGCGCTTTTGCGAATGTTTCCGAAAATGCCGGAAAAACAGTTCAGTTTGCGGAAGCATCTGTTCAGGCAGCATCGGGCGCAGCCAAGGCGGAAGCCGCTGCGCCGCCGAAACCGGTGAACATGCAGGATCAGGAATTTCTAATTGAATTGGCCGGCCGCATTCAGGCGCAGATCCGCGGCGGGCGGGAAATGATCCGCATTCAACTGCACCCCGAGGATCTTGGCCGTTTGGAGATTCGAGCCGAAAGCGGGCGCAACGGAATCATTGCCAGGATAGCCGCCGAAACGGCCGATGTAAAAAAACTGCTTGAAAACAATATTCAAAGCCTTCAGCAGACGCTTGAGGCGCGCGGATTGAAGATTGACCGTCTTCACATTGTCATCGAAGAAAACGCGTATGCCGCGTTCGCCGACGCCGGACGTTACGGTCATGCCGGAACGGGGCCACGCAATGCGGAAATTTCCGAATTTTCAAATTCCGCCCGCGCCGGGATTGAATCGTTACAGGAAGAGGAAACGGACGATTTATTGGCGGAAGCCGAGCAGCGCGGAGTGGGATTTTATACAGTAGGGTAGCCGCCTTACGGCGGCTTGCCGTGAACCATCGTTGATGTAACCCGAATATCAAGTGGGCATTTTTAATGGAAGCGGGCTTTGCCCGCATCGTCAATTGTACGCCGACGAGGACGCCAGCGCTCCTATGGCTCCCATGGCTGGAACTATTATGTCGCACACCCTATGCGCGAAGCCTTCGATCAACAAAATATCGGAAGCCGATGTCGGTGATGCAATCTTGCCGCGTTTCCATGGCTTCTCATGTAAATCCGAAACCTTCATGAAGTTTTTTACGGGACGGCCAAAACAGACGCCCCGCGCCTTCGCGACGACAATGCCCGCCGCCTGTCTCTGACGGATATTTTCCCGCTCATTCCGACTTACGAAAGAAAGCAGGTTTTGGACAAGGTCGGCTATTAGGGTTCCAGGCAGGTCTTTATAACGGCGTGTATTTAAAAGGGGCATGTCATTTTTCTCTTGACAGCGGTTTTACCGCGAATATTACGGTCATAGATACCAATCGGATGAGCGACGGTTTATTTGGGCAAACGCTTACAAGAGAAACCGTGAATCGCATAGCCGCGGAGGGAGCCAACATTTGCGGTGAAAACGGGGAGTATCATACTTTCGTTTCGGCCGACCCGGTATTCAGGCGGCCGATAGATTTTTCTTTTGGGGAAAAGATGGTTGAAAACGGATATGCCGTACTACCAATAAAATGAGCTGTAAAAACTTCCTTCAGGCAAAATATTTGTCGTCGAAACCCGCCTTCGCGCCCATGTCAAGCCTGCATAAAAAAATGAGACAGTCAACAAAAGGCATATTTTCAGACGCCGATAATAATAGTAATATGAGTTATTTGCCTGTACTGAATTCTACAAAACTCGCCGGGCCTGCTTGCCGTCCCCCGGTGTTTTGGGAGGTGTGATGAAAATTAATCCTTTCCTGCCGGCCTTTGCAGCTTCCGCGCTGCTGATAGCGCTGATTTTTCCGTTGCCAGTTTCCGCTCAATCCTCATCGAAAGGATTTTCGCTGGGAAACTTTACCGGCATCTGGCAGGCGCAGGCTGTCGCTCCGCCAAAACTGGAGAATTCCCCGCGCATCGAGGGTTTGATTCGCAACGGGACGCTGGAACTGTCGCTTTCTGACGCGCTGGCGCTTGCGCTTGAAAACAATCTCGACATCGCCGTACAGAGATACATTCCTGAATTTTCACGAACCGATCTACTGCGCACAAAGGCGGGACAGTCGCCGCGCGGCTTTACCGGCGGCTCTACTCCGGGCGGCCTGACGGCGGGCGCTCTGGGCGCGGGACTCAGTGGTTCAGGAGCCGGTTCCGGCGTAGGCAGCGCCGGCGGCATAACAGGCGGCGGCGGCGCCGTGCAGGTCGGATCGTCGGGAAATTTCGATCCTACACTGAGCGTCGGCTTCAGTTACGACCGCGTTACTTCGCCGCTCAATAGCAGCGTGGTTTCCGGCGCCTATAACGTAACCAGCGATGTCACGGCTTTTTCTGCAAGCTACGCGCAGCTTTTCCCGACGGGAACCAGCTACTCACTGTCTCTCAGCGGCCAGCGGCAGTCATCGTCACAGCGGAACCAGTTGTACAATCCCGCCGCCATCAGCCGCTTTGCTCTTGGCGTGAATCAGCCGCTTTTGAGCGGCTTCGGCCGGCTGCCCAATGAACGATATATAATGGTTGCGCATAACAACACCGCCTCCGCCGAAAACGTATTCCGTATGCAGTTGATTACTACCATCGTGGCTGTTGGAAACGCCTACTGGGATATGGCTGCTCTTGGTGAAAACGTCAGAGTGGCTGAGCAGTCGCTGGCTGTAGCCAGGCAATTGCTTGAGGACAACCGCATTCGCCTCGATGTCGGCACCATGTCACCGCTTGATGTAACCTCCGCCGAATCCGAAGTCGCGGCCCGCGTTCGCGATCTGACTTTGGCCGAAACCAACCTGAGGATGCAGGAAGCGACGCTGAAAAACATGCTTGTACGGAAGATCGGGCCGGAACTTGATTCGGTTCGGATTATTCCGCGCGACGCGATGCCGTTGCCGCGCGACGCCGATATTCCGGACGAAAAAACTGCGCTTTCAGACGCGATGGATAATCGTCCTGAATTGCAGCAGGCGGAAATAACTCTGAAAAATCAGGACATATCCGTACAATTCACTAAAAACGCCCTTCTTCCCGCTTTCGCGGTTTTCGGGCTATACGCCGGTTCCGGTCTGCAAGGCGGCATTGTTGACAAAGATACGGGATTTGATGATACGAATTTACTCAATTCCTTCGGTCAGACCTTTAGCGGGGAATATCCCGAATACGCCGGAGGTTTCAGTTTTAGCGTCTCGTTGAGAAACAGAACGGCGCAGGCGGACAGTCTGCGTTCACAGCTGGAACAGAATCAGCAGTTAATCAGCCTCCAGCGGTCGCGCAACTCCATCGCTGTCGAGGTGCAGAAAGCCATCATTGGACTGATTCAGGGAAAAGCCCAGGTGGAAGCGGCACGCAAAGCCGCCGCTCTTGCGATGGAAATATGGGAAGGCGAAAAGATCAAGCTTGAAGCCGGAGCATCGACTTCATACCAGGTGATTTTACGCGAACGTGATTACGTAGCCGCGCGTCAGGCGGAAGTCGCAGCCACGGCATCCTACGCAAAGGCGATTATTGAAATAGATCGCGCCCGTGGAATAACCCTCGAACGCAATTCCATAAAATATTCCGACGCGCTGGACGGCAATATTACAACCGCGCCCATAACCACATTTTCCGGTAACGGGATAAGGGAGGGGCGGTAAATGACGCGCGGATTCACAATAAAGAAAGGCCGTTTTTTCCGTGCAGCCGCGCTTACAGCGGTAATATTTCTCATTTCAAACACGTGGGTTTTCGCACAATGGAACGCGCAAGAGACGGTAAATTTTTCAAAGAGCGCGGAATGGTTTCCGCGGTTTTATAAGCCGTATGTAATGCGGACGATTCCAAATCTTGAACTTTCCGGTTCGTCCGGTCTTCAACATCTTACGTCTGATGGGAAAATACGCATTTCGCTCAATCAGTTGAAAGACGCGGTTCGCGAAAACAATCTGGATTTTCTTTCCATGCAAATTGATGCCCGATCAGTTGAAACCGACCTTCTGCGCGTAAAAGGCGGCGGAGCGCCACGCGGAGGCGGCGGAGTACAGATTCCCAGCAGCCTGTTTTCCGGAGCTATAGGCGCGGGAGTGGGCGGAGGCGGCGGATTGGGCGGTTTTTCCGCAGGCGGCGTCACAGGCGGAGCGCGGCAGGTTTCCGGATATCCGCGCGGAAGCTACGATCCAACTCTGGCGCTTGGTTTCAGCATCGGGCAAAACACCAGCCCGCTAAATACAACCGTGGTTTCGGGAGTGCCGGAAGTCACAACAAAGTCGATTGCTTTTCAGACGCGCTATTCACAGGCGTTCCCTACCGGATCAAGCCTGAGCGTGGCTTTCAACAACATGCGGCAAAGATCCACTCAACGTTCTCTGCTCTATAATCCATCGTTTGTCTCGCAGCTTTCCATCAGTGTGACGCAGCAGTTGTTGAGCGGTTTTGGCCTGACAATCGGACGGCGCTTCGATACCGTGGCTGAAACAGAACAGAAAATAATGAAGGAAATCGTACGCCAGCGGAGCAAAACCACTTTTGCGGCAGCTGAAACCGCGTACTGGGATCTGGCCGCTGCGCGTGAAAGCGTCCGGGTGGCCGAAGAGTCGCTTGGCGTAGCCAGGCGTTTTTATGCCGATACCCGGCAGCGCGAAGAATTCGGCACAATGTCCGGTCTTGATGTCGCCACTGCCGAGTCTGAAGTCGCCGCGAGGGAACGCGATCTTGTCGCCGCGCAGACAACTTTGCGGATGCGCGAAGTCGATCTGAAAAATATGATCAGCAGGGATTTTTCCGGCACGCTGGGAGAGCTTGCCATCGAACCTGTTGACGTTCTGCCGTCGCCTGCGGCGGTTGATATTCCGGAACTGCAGGACGCGCTGAAAGAGGCCATGAAAAACCGTCCGGAAATACGGCAGGCGGAAGTCACCATGCTTACGCAGGATCTCGCCGTAAAATACAGCAAGGACGTTCTCAGGCCGTCTCTGCTGGTTTTCGCCAATTTCAACAGTTCGGGACTTTTCGGCAACCGTATGATAACGGACAATTATGGAAATCCCGTAACGCTTCCGGGCGGCTTTGAACAGGCGTTCCGGCAGGTGCGTAAATGGAGTTATCCTGAATACGCAGTAGGTTTTACTTTTTCAATCAATCTCCGCAACCGCGCGGCGGAGGCGGATTACCATCGTTCAAAGATGGAAAAACAGCAGGCGGAAACCACACTGGAACGCACAAGAAACTCAATCGCCCTGGAAGTGCGCAGGGCGCTGATAAGTTTAGTGCAATCCAAAGCGCGTGTTGAGGCGGCAGGCCAGGCCGAGCGGTTGAGCGCGCTGACGCTTGAAGCGGAAGAAGGGCGGTTTAATGAGGGTCTTGCGATTCCGTATGATTTAATCCGCCGCCGCCGCGACCTGCTTTCGGCGCAATTTGCCGCGATACAGGCCAAATCCGATTACGCCAAGGCGCTGGTGGAAATGCGCCGTGTTACAGGGCAGGACGATTAACATTTATTATGGTAAAAGTGTGATTATGCGAATGGATATACAAAAGAAGGACATGAAAAACGGCCTCGTGGTTCTTTCCGAGGTCATGCCGCACCTCAGATCGGTCTCTCTCGGCGTCTGGGTAAAATGCGGATCACGTTTTGAAGAACCCAGGGTTTCCGGCATCGCCCATTTTATTGAACACCTGCTTTTCAAAGGCACGGCTACGCGCTCAACGGAGGAAATTGCCAAGACCATCGATTCCGTCGGCGGACAGCTCAACGCTTTCACAGAAAAAGAATACATTGGTTTCTACGCTCGTGTGCTTGACGAGCATTTGCCCCTGGCATTCGACCTTTTGGCGGACATCGTATTGAATCCGGCATTTCCCTCTAAAGAAATAGAACGGGAACGGAACGTGATTTTTGAAGAAATCAGCATGATTGAAGATTCGCCGCAGGAACTGGTTCTCGATTCCTATATGGAGCGTTGCTGGAAAGGGCATTCGCTGGGACGACCGATTGCCGGGACGAAAAAAACGGTTGCGGCAATATCACGCAATGACGTGAAGAAATTTTTCAAAAGAAACTTCACCGCGGGAAATATTATTCTTTCCGCCGCAGGCAATATTGAGCATAAGAAAATTCAGCGGTTGGCGGAAAAATATTTTGCCGGACTGGAAACAGGAGTACCGACAACGCCGGGCGGCGATCCGCCGGTTTTCCGTCCCGGACGTTCCGTGCGGCGCAAGGCGCACCTTGAACAGACGCATATCTGCCTGGGAACAATCGCTCCGCCTGTGAGTTCAGAGGAACGATATTGCGCGCACCTGCTTAACGGCATTCTCGGCGGCGGCATAAGTTCACGTCTCTTTCAGAACATACGAGAGAAAAAAGGGCTTGTTTATTCCATCTACTCAATGCTGGCGTGTCACCATGATGCCGGAACGCTGACGGTCTATGCGGGAACCGCTCACGAAACGGCTGCCGAGGTAGTCGAACTGACGCTTAAGGAATTCCGGAAAATGCGCCGGGAACTTGTGTCCGGCGAAGAGTTGAAGCGGGCGAAAGAGTGCATCAAGGGAGCGATAACGCTCGGCCTTGAAAGCTCCAGCAGCCGCATGACAAACCTGGCGCAGCAGATGATCTATCAAGGCAGACTACAGGATATAGAGGAGACGCTATCTTCGGTTGACCGGGTGACAGAGCAGGAAATTCGCGAACTTGCCGACAGGATTCTTGACCCGGCGCATTTTGTTCTGACAGCCATTAGCGGCGGCGACGGGGCTGATATCAAGGCTGTGCCATTTAACGCGTGAGCTGGGAAAATTCCCTCATGAATAAATATTCGGGCCAGAGGTAATCATGGGACTGCGTTTTAACGTGCTTGGAAGCAGCAGTTCGGGCAATTCCACTCTTGTAAGCGACGGCGTGACAAACATTCTTGTCGATGCCGGATTAAGCGGCAAAGAAATAGCCAGGCGTTTGGACGAGTACGGCCTTTCTCCCGATAAAATATCAGCCATTGTCATTTCGCACAATCACGACGATCATTGCCGCGGCGTCGCCCCGTTTATTGAGAAGTATGTTAAGAATAACATCCCGGTATTTATGACGGCGGCGGCGTTTGATGCTTCCGGCATCGGCATGAATCCGTCGAAAACGAAACACCGGGCCATTTCACACCGGGCCATTTTGCCCGGCGAGAGTTTCGAAATAGGCGGCATTGCCATTACCTGTTTTCTATTGTCGCACTATGGGTCAAAAAACGAATGTGTTGAAAATCTCGGCTTTGTTCTTGAAAAAGACGGTGTGCGCGTCGGCATCGCGCTTGATCTCGGCAAGATGACGCACCTTGTAAAAGAACGGCTGAAAGGCTGCGCCGGTATTGTGCTGGAATCAAATTATGACGTTGCAATGCTTAAGGCGGGGTCGCGTCCGTGGGCAATTAAACAGCGCGTCGATAAAGCGCATCTTTCCAACGATAATGTGGCCGAGTATCTCTCATGTGATTTTGATGGAACGGCGAAACATGTAGTATTGGCGCATTTGAGCAGACAGCACAATATTCCGGATCTGGCGCTTCTTTCCGCCCGAAGAGCTTTGGAAGCGCGATCCGGTATTTATCGCAGTCAAACGAAAATTGCGCTGGCATACGCTGATAAAATCAGCAAAACATATTGTTATTGAAGACGATAAATGTAAAAACTGCCGGGCAGATTTTGCATTTATCCAAGGAAGGCAAGGAATCGGTTTTTTTATGAAAGCATGTCCGCAATGCGGCAAATTATATGCAGATGAATTCATCTATTGTCCGATTCACGGGACAGCGCTGGCCGGCGACGAGGAGATAGAACCAGGCGAGAAGCCACCCTCGCAAATACGGATACGTTCCCTGATAATAGGATTGATAATCCTGGCGGTGTGCGCCGTTTCAGGGTTTACGGCCGCTTTTCTGTACCAGTACATGAAACCGAAATACGGAGCGCTGACAATAAGAACCACGCCGAACGAAGCCATGATTTTCGTTGACGGCAAGCTCGCGGGCGTCTCGCCACTTAACATTCCAAAGCTGGCGAGCGGCGGGCATGAAATTCGGGCAGCCAGGGAAGGGTACGAAGATCTTGTTCAACATGTCAGGGTTGCGCCATACGCTGATGATACGCTGCACTGGACGCTGTCTCCGGTCGTGCCCAGGCCGAGCGTCGAACAGCTCGCGGAAATCGCCGAACTGCGCGTAAAGCTGCAAAGCGCCGAAAATGAAAACATCCTTTTGCCTCCGCCCGAGGAATACAACGTCCTTTATTACGCGGACAGAATTCTCGCCATCGATCCTGCCGACAAGGAAGCCCTGGATGCCAGGGAAATGGTCGCCGATTCACTGAGACAACAGGCGGAGCTGGCCTACGCCCGCGAAAACTGGGTGGAATCCGCGAGGCAGTATGAAAAACTCGCGCAGATGTATCCGGACGATGATTCCATCGAGGAGCTGCGGGCGGATGTTGCCGCCAGAATCGCCTCAAGCGTTAAAGACAGGGATGCGACGATAGAGAAATGGCGGGCGCGCGCGGAAGCCGCGTTGAAGGTCGGAAGCCTTACTCCGCCGGATAAAGACAACGCGCTTGACGCCATTAGAAATATTCAAAACATCGATAAAAACAACGCCTACGCCCGATCAACGCTCGCTCTTATCCGCGACCGGCTGCAAAACCAGGGCGACGCAAAAATCAAGTCTTCGGACTGGTCGGGCGCGCGAACTGATTTCCAGCGTCTCCTGCAATATTTCCCGGAAGATAAGTATGGCAAAACCCGTCTTGCGGAAGTGGACGATATGCTCGAAGAAGCCGCAAAACGTGACCAGTCGGCAAAATCAGAACAGTTGGCGCGCCAGAAAGCCGTTGCGCTGCGCCAGTCCGCGCTCGATCTTTTCAGCTCCGGCGCGTGGACAAAATCAATCGCCGAATGGCGTGAGTATCTGAAACTTGATCCGAAAAGCGACGAAGCATGGTTCTACATTGCCGCCGGTTATCAGAACGAGAAACAGATGGACGAGGCGATTGCAAATTATGAAAAATGTCTCGAATTAAATCCAAATCATGTTCTGGCGCATCTGAATGCCGGGCTGCTTTACGACCACAATAAAAATTTCAGGGCGGCCGAGGACCATTTCCTTAAAGTTAAAGAACTTGGCGGGGCCGACTCTTACGCGCCGGAACGCCTCGATGCAATGATAAGGGATTTAAGCGCGCGCGCCCGCGGTGACGAGATGTCAAAACACGCCATTTTCGTTGAGCATAGACATGCATTGTCAAGCTGCCGGGGGGCGATTTATTTCAACAGTGAAGGAATGGAGTTCCGGACAAGCGAATCGGATCATAGCTTTTACGAAGCCTACAGGAGCATGCAGGAGTTCGCTATCGAAAACAACACTCTGTCCGTCAGGACTTCACTGAACAGGAGATACAATTTTCGTTTTCTGAATCAGGAGGATGCCGCGCGGGTTCGCGCGTGGTGGGCGTCGATTCAGGAAAAATGAAAATGATCGGGGTGATTTATGCGGGCGAACCAGCGCCTTGCGCTTCATCCCGCGCAGATAATAAATCAGCGTTTTCTTAATCCAGTTTTCTGACTATTTTGCAGGGACTCCCTATTGCAACGGTATTCGGCGGAATGTCCTTTGTCACAATGCTGCCGGCGCCTATCACGGCATTGTCCCCGATAGAAACCCCGCTCATAATGATTGCTCATGGTAGCCATGGGAGTGCCGGCGTCCTCGCCGGTCGTGTAAATAATAAACGCGCGCCAATGGCGCGTTTCAAATGTAGCGGCGCGATTTATCGCGCCCCATTTTATTTATTTCACGACCGGCGAGGACGCCGGCGCTCCCCTGGCTGGGGAACGCGGCTTCGCCGCTTCGATAATTTGTATATATCTCTCCAGTTCCGCTGTTTCGTAGCCGATTATTAACTCCGCGAGGGTGTCCGGCGTTTGCCGCTCCCCGTAATAGTCATCAAAGCAGTCATAATATTTGCGTCTGTCGGTGTACTTGATGTTTACCGGTAAAAAACCCGCTTTCATCAATTCCAGGTTCAGTATCAATCGCCCTGTGCGTCCGTTGCCGTTGATGAATGGGTGTATACCCTCAAAACGCAGATGAAACTCCGCAATTGCCTCTATGATATGCTTGTCGCGCTTAATATTGCCATATTCAGCGAGTAATGCCTCCATCTGTGGAGCTACAAGGTAAGGTAGAGGCGGTGTGTGTATAGCACCCCGGATTGTTACCGGGACGCCCCTGTAAGCGCCTCGATTCGCTGCGTCACCCATCAAGACGAGGGTGTGCAGTTCTTTTATTCCGTGTTCGGTCAACGGCTCGCCCGCAGAGGCTATGTCCAGCATATACCAGAATGCATCCCTGTGCCCGATGGCGTCCAGATGCATTCTGAGCGGCTTTTCTCCGATGGTTATATCTTCCTGTAGAATCAGCGCGGTTTCACGCAGGGTCAGAGTACTGCCCTCTATGGCGTTTGTATCATACGTGTTC
>Ga0082212_10006875_pt1 | contig 15169 bp, 15 predicted proteins | sample TergutNt197P3_FD_71548 | JGI IMG/M metagenome (GOLD analysis project Ga0082212, IMG submission 71548) | Neocapritermes taracua P3 segment gut microbial communities from Petit-Saut dam, French Guiana - Nt197 P3 | ecosystem: Host-associated > Arthropoda: Insects > Digestive system > Gut ...
GCCAATATGTTCTCTGTACTCCTTGAATTTCGCTTGGCAACTTGCCTCGTCAGGATATTCCTTTATAAAATCAATTAATGTCATAAAACTTGTTTTTATATTCCGGCTACAAAGATAAACATTTTAGGTGAATATACGGGTATTCATATATTTTAAATATAATTTTACTATTTGTGAATGATTGATGCTCACTATTTCATCGTTACTATCATCAAAAAAATAATACCACCATTTATAACCATATTTTTTAATTATGTCAACAGTTAAAATAATGGATTCATTAGAGAAAAGAGATTCCCAATCCCATTTATCATCATATTTTTCAATCAATTCTATTGACCATGGTAAAGAGGTATTTTGGCTCATCCCCCGATAACTCCAATCCCACCTATCTTTATATCTTTCAATCAATTCTATCGACCATGGCAAAGAGGTATTTTGGCTTAACCCCCGATGACTCCAATCCCACCAATCATTGTATTTTTCAATTAATTCTATCGACCATGGCAAAGAACTACTTCGGCTTAATCTCTCCCAGTCCCACTTATCTTTATATTTTTCAATTAATTCAATTGACCATGGTAAAGATCTATTACTACTTAAATTTTCCCACCAATTCCACCAACGCGAAGATGTATTCCCCCATTTATAATCATATTTATCAATTATAAGTTCTTGAATAGGGTGAAATCTCGTAATCATATCTAAGAAAAAGGAAGGACGTGATATTAACAAATTTTTTATTCTTCGCAATTCACTTGGAACAAGTATTTTATGCTCTATAGCCATTAATTTCTCCTGCCTTGCCAAAATAGAGGCAAGAGGTTTTTGCGAAACAAGCTGAGTATTATTATCCATATAACATTAAATTTGTTAACCATTTCACCATGCTCAGTACAATATGATTATACCGAGCAATAGTGAAACGTTTATTATAAAGTCTTATTCATTAAAACTTTTATTATCAATCTGAAATCTATTACTATCTGAAAAACTGTCAACAAGCTTTCGCTCTCAAAACAGATTTTCATTATAAAATAATTTGTTAAAACACAACATATAACAAGAATCATAAATGAATACCGACTATCCTTTTTATTACGACTATCTTTTCTATAACAAATAAATTGTAACCCTATCTATCGAATCGTCTTTATAATCGCTTCTACTTATATTCAAATTACTTAGATAGAGATTACGAGACAAATATAATGAAATATTCTTAAATTTTCATTTTTTTATATGCGTTTTTCGGAGTGAGTGGTTTCGTAGTTGTCATAAACGGTTAGTTTCAAGTAAGTAAGGTCTTTGTTTGCGTACTTGGGATTATTCCGCAGTTCTTCCACCAAAGCGGGATAGGTTTCCAACTTTTTCAGATTAACAGTTGTTTTTCTTTGGCGGGGCGTAGTTATTTTATACTTCTAAATCGTTTTTTTAGTTCTTTGATTCTATCAATTAACTCATCGAATGGCAATGATTTTCCGTAAATCATATTTTTTCGCATACTTTCATAATCGTCTTTCCACAAATCAATTACTTCATTTTCAGGAACAAAATTGACTTGCGAAGGTCTATGTGTCGAATAATCAACACCTCTTTCCCACCAGTCCTTTTCGATAGATTTTGGTAGCAAACCGACTTGTTTGTAAGCATTGTTCAGCGTAGTCAGCCTGTCTTCTGTCGATAAATTCAACCACGTCATATTTCAAACATTTTTAATAGTAATTTACGAATCCAAGCAGGCGCTAATTCAATATCTTTCAGAACGCTGTCTTTTGTTTCGTGCTTCAAAACAACAGTCTTGATTTTCTCAATTTCAGCAGCAGAAACATTTCCTTCCCCAAAATCTTTGAGAGCAAAAACAACCAACATAATCAAATCACTCTTGAAAGCGAGGTTTTTAGGCGAGGTATGCTTAAACAGAATACCTTTCCCTGTTCCGATATTGATTCGTCGGGGCGAACCGTCCGTCAAATACACCGCATTTTTAATCCGTTCCTCTTTTTCAAATGAGGCAAGGTAATTTTCCGTCGTTTTCAAATCGCTATGTCCTAAACTGTCGGAAATATGCATTTTAGACATCCTCCATTCAGGTATATTGACAAACCTATCAAAAACGATGAACAAAACACACCCTTATCGGGCTTCATTAAACAATGCCCGAATGCTGCGGATATACATAGAAATAGTTGTATAACTTTTTTGCCCTCGTTCAATGTTGTTTTTTCATATTTTTTAGCCAATCAACTGTAATTGCATCGAGAGGGATATTGGTTCCTGCATATTTTTCCAAATGTCGAAGAGAACAGGAATAGGTTATTGAGTTTCCGATTGCACCCGCTTCCACTAAACCATCTATCTTGGCTTGAAAAGCGGAATTGAGCGTATCATTTACACATTTTCCCAAACGAGTATTCAGTATGTACAAAAAAAGTGTACACACAATTTGCACATAACTTTGCGGGTGCATACCCCAAATTCAAACCACTCGTTATTTATAGAAAATCAGTATGTTATTATCTTACTTTTCTGTTCGTTTTATGATTTTCTTTGCTTCGGAAGCGACAATTTTCTTGTTTGCTGACAAATACGGCTGTACGAGCGAATTTATCTCTGCTTTGTAATCGGTAATCTTGTCCAATATATGATTAAATCCTCTTAATACCTGTCTTGCGTGTTTTTCGCCCCACAACTCCAAAGTGAATTTTAATAATTCGTATGCTTCTTCCGAAGTTTCAACGTTTGTTTTGGCATAGTTTGCTATCGTATCTATAGAATAATCACGGACAATCGTACTGTGGTCTTTTTCTATCAACGATTGAAGTGCAGGCAAAATTTGAGAAATAGTATCGGGGATTTTATCGGCAATGTATGATAGTGTATGGACTGCTTCCCATCGTGTTTTTGTTTCTTTGCTGTACAACAGTGGTACAATGTTTTCGGCATACGGGACAGCAAATTCGGGTTTCTTTTCCGAAACCAATGTAAAGACCTCGATACAATCCGATTGCAGTTTTCTGTTTTTATCTTCCAAGCCAACAGTAATTTCAGTAAGCAGGCGTGGGTTGGCGATACATTTTTCTGCGACAATTCTATTGGAATCTTCTGTTTTGTCGCCTTTTTGAGAGGATAATTGATTTAATATTTCCATAATAATTTATTGCGATTAATTCATTTAAACAATTTTTTCACCTAATATGATTTTGGGCATCGTTGTTAAACAGCGTGTCCAACGTTTATAAAACTTCTCTAACGCAGGTGGACATAACCTTGCGTGTACTTCTTCGTTTTCAAGTTCCCAATATAAAACGTATGTTATTTTATCGGTTATTCTTGTCAATCTGATAGGCAATTCGCCGTTTTTAACCGCATTGAAGTCCTTTTGACGGTGTGTTCTTTTGATGTATTTTACATCTATAACACCTTCTTGGGATTTGTAAAACGCTGCTACTTCCCTCATTAATTGTTCAACCTCTTCTTCTTTTTGAGGCTTAACTTCGTAAATACAAATTTCATAAAACATTGTTTAATTTATTTTGCGTTAGTTATATTTTAATCGTGTAACAGGTATATAAACTTCCGTCAGCAAATCATCTCGTTTTACGGTTGTTTTATGGCGTCCTTTTTCCACGGTTTTTGAACTGAAATAATTATTACAAATATCAGGAATAAGGTTTGTACAGTTCCTACTATTTGTGTCGGGTACAACTTCTTTTTGCTAAACAGGTGCAAAGTTACTACTTGCCAATTAGACGGAATGTGTCCAATTTTGCTAATTGCTACCGCTACTTCACAACCCCAATCTTCCCTAAAAACTCCCTGTGTTTTTGTCTGAACCAACCCACATCGCTGAGTCCGTCAGTGGTGAGTTGCAGCCTGTCCCCGTCGCTGATGAACGGTTTGATTTCGGCAATGGAATGTGAGGTTTCAAAATGCTGACGGTATTCAGACTATAAATATATGAACTTATACTATATTTTTAATCAGAACTTCTCGTTCTCCCGGCAGCATATCTATCGGTGGAATCTCCGGCAGAGTGTAGGCTCCGGGTTTTTGCCGTATGGCAGCTCGTCCGCACGACACCATGATTTGTGCAGTAAGGGCGGGATTGTTAATCTTCATGCGAAATTCGAACAGTTGATTATGGGTAACACCCGAAACGCCCTTGCGTTCCATCAACACGGCATGTCCCATGTCGAGCAGGTCGTTCACATTATCCACTTGCGAAACTGTTGTGTCGTCTTTAGCGAAGTAGGCGTCGCTCTTGATGGATTGTTCCACAACAGCAAAATCGGTGTCGGATTCTAATTCTACATATACCATCCGGCGATGTATTCCACTTCCTGTGGGAACGGTTATCGAAAGGGCATTACGAACACCCGGTTTCGACTTCACCGCAACCGTGTGCCCCATACTCATGCCTGGTCCGAAGTTGGTGCAGGTGATTCCTTTGGGCGCCATGGCTTTCAGCAACGTGCGTATGACCGAGTCGCTGCCCGGATCCCAACCTGCCGACACAATAGCCGCCGCATTGTGCTCTTTCCCTACTTTGTCTAACTGACTACGGAGATTCCACAAGGCTTCGCCGTGAATGTCGAAACTATCGACCGTATGGATGCCCAGTGAGAGGTATTCCTCTGCTGTTTCGGGTATGCTGCGGGTGGGACCGCACAGTAATGCTACATCTACTTTGCCAAGTTCCCTCACATCACTTACTACGGGTATGCCGGACAACTCCGCCGGAACATCATTCATCGAACTTTTACGGCGCACAACTCCTACCAATTCCATATCGGGAGATTCTTGAACCGCTTCAACTGCATATTTTCCGATATTACCGTATCCAACTACGGTAATTCTGATCTTTGATTTCATATCTTTTTTTATTTTTCAATCCTCACCCTGGCATCAACGGCAATAATTCCTTTTTCTGTTGCTAATAAAGGATTAATATCCAACTCTTTAATTTCGGTAGCGAAACGAAGCAAAGCCGATAATTGAACCACAATCTTGGCGAATTGATGTTCGTCGATGCCTTTTTGTCCGCGAGCGCCTTGGAATACTTTGTAGCCCTTCAGCGAGCGAATCATCGAGAGGGCTTCTTCGGTAGCGAGCGGCGCTAATCCGGACGCCACGTCATGGAAGATTTCGACGAAAATACCTCCCAACCCGCATAGAACGAGGTGTCCGAATCCTTCTTCATATTTGGCGCCGGCAAACAGTTCAACGCCTTTCAACATCGGTTGCACCATCACTGCTTTCGCATCGGGAACGTCCATCAACCGTTGGAACTCGAAATAGAGATGCTCTACCGAACGGATGTTCAGCACAACGCCGCCAACATCCGTTTTGTGAATCGGCCCAACCACTTTGGCTACGACAGGAAATCCGACTCTTTCGGCAAAGCGCCGAATTTCTTCTCCGTCGGAAGAAACGATTTCTTCAACCATAGGAATACCGGCTGCTTTGAATAAATTTTGGGTAGCCTCCGGAGTAATATAACCCGATTCCGGAATACCGTCGATGATCCGGCGAATCAGTGGGACATCTACTCCTTTCAGTTCCAAATTGTTTGCCAAAGGATGCGGGGTTTGCAACACTTTGATTAGAGCGTCTGCCAAGCCTACTTCATCGCTGAAATTCACATGTCCTTTCTTCACAAAGAAATCGGTTTCGTCCCATGCCGTACTCACAGAGGGAAGAATCGGGAAGATCGGTTTTGAGCAGGTTTTCATTTTCTTGTCCAAAACATCGTAGGCTTCATAGACGCGGGTCAATCCGGGACTTCCGAAAATAACCGCGATACCGTCGATATTCGTAAATTTATTTTCGCAATAATCAATCGCAATAGATAAGTGTTCCGGTCCGCCGGTTCCGATGATGTCGATCGGGTTACTGACCGAAGATCCGGGAAGCAACTGTTTTTTCAACTTTTCGGCAAGCGGTGTGCCCGACAATTTGGGTATTTCCAATCCGCCTTTCGACAGCGCATCGGTCAGGATAACAGCCGGTCCGCCGGCATGGGTAACAATTGCTATGTTGTTTCCTTTCAGTTCTTTCAAGGTGAATACGGCGCCAACGGTAGCCAGTTCCTCCCGGCTGTAACAGCGAACGACTCCTGCCTTACGGAACAAAGCTTCCACTGCCAAGTCGGGATTAGCCATTGCGCCTGTATGTGAAGAAGCGGCACGGCTTCCCGATTCGGAAGAACCGGATTTGATCGCAGCAATGCGGCAACCTTTTCGTATCAAGGAGGTTGTATGCTCCAATAATTTATCCGGGTTCTTGATACTCTCTATATACAATAGTTTGACTTTGGAATCGGTTTCAGGTTTAAAATGAATATCCATATATTCCAAAATATCCTCAACGCCTATCTGTGCGGCATTGCCTACCGACCATACGGAGTTGAAACGCAAACCCATCCGGATGGATGATTCCATGATAAATATACAGGTTCCGCCCGAACTGGATATCATATCCACTCCCATCGGATGCATTTCCGGAATAGGCAAGGTAAACAAACTGTGATGATAACGGTTCAACATCCCAATGCAATTCGGGCCAATGAGGCTGGCGCCCGATTCATTGATCACATCGACGATTTGTTTTTCCAATTCTCCGCCTTCTTCCGTTTCTTCACCAAATCCTGCCGTAAACATAATGAACGCTTTTACTCCTTTTTCCTTTGCCAATATGGAGATCGTATCCAAACAGGCAGATGCAGGAATAGCAATAATCGCCATATCGGTCGGTGGAATATCTTGAGCGGATTGATAACTTTTCAACCCTTGCACCGTTTCTTCTTTCGGATTGATCACATAAAGATCGCCTTGATATTTACCATTGAGAATATTGCGAACGCAGTTACCGCCCGGCTTGGAAGTTTTGTTGGAGCCGCCTACCACGACTATACTTTTCGGATTAATCAGTTCTTCGTTTATCATAAAAATCAAGTTTTAATATTTATTTGTCATCGTAATGATCACGTAAAGAATAAACTTCAACTAATTGTTTTTCATAATCAATGGTATAAACAATTCGATGTTTTAAATTAATTCGCCTTGACCAATAATTGGATAAATTCTCTTTTAGTTTTTCCGGTTTTCCGATACCGGTTTCCGGGTGAACTTCCATTTCACGTAGCAATTTTGATATTTTACGCTGAATAACTAAGTTGCCCGATTTTTTCAAAAATTGGATATCTTCCTCAGCACGAGGTTTATAAGCTATTTCCATAAATCTTCTGTCTTAATTTTAACAGAAGGCAATCCCTCTTGTGATTTGATTTTCTTCACAAACTCAGGATTATATGGGGATTTTACAACGGATACGCCTTCCGCCTCAAAAAAATCCTTCAGTTTTTCACCGTATTTTTCAAGATTGATACGGGCAAAGGTAGGAACTCCTTTTGCATTGTGTTCAATAAATATTCCTGTTGCTTGCATAATTTTTGGGATTTAATTACGGAACAAATTTACAACATATTATTTAAATAACAAGTTGATGACAGTATAAAATTCTTTGCCTCTGCATCAACTCGAATTTTGCCTTATACTTATTATTAATACTTTATAAATAAAGTAATTTTTCATGGTAATAATTATTTTAGAATTAATATTTTCCGATACACCAGAGTTGATTGGCTGTACGGATAATTAACTGCTTTCCTGCGACAGCCATTGATGCCCGGCAAGTTTCACCTTCACCATCTAATTTGTTGGTTGCGATGATTTCTGCCGGTTTTTTCGGATCGCCTGACGGCTTCATTACGACCGTAGTTCCTTGTTCCGACAGCACATAGATTTTCCCATCGGCGTAAACAGGCGACGGGTTCAATGCCCCGATTCTTAGCCGTGTATCCCAAAGAAACTCACCTGTAGCTGCATCCAAACAGGTAAATGCGCCGTTGTCGGAGGCTGTATACAGACAGGGTTTTACGTACAAATATGAAGACATCATGGGCGTATTGCGTTTTTGTTCCCATACAATATGGGTTGCCGTACAAGCTCCTTGACCATCGGGGCGAACTGCTCGAATAGGGTTACTGCTTGCTGTTGATGCATAAACCAAACCGTCTCCGATGACGGGCGATGGTACACAGGGTTCACCTTCGTTGTCGACTGTCCATATCAGTTTGCCGTTGGTCGGGTCGAATCCCTGAATCACATTGCCTGCCGAACTGATAATCTGGTCTTTACCGTTAACCCGCATTATAGCGGGCGTAGCATGACCAAGACGCGACATTCCCCGCATACCCCGCCAACGCTCTTTACCTGTGTTCTTGTCAAGAGCAAGCAAATATCCCTTGTCCCACGGTTGATGCCAGCCGAGTCCTTTCGGTTCTTCCCGACTGCTTTGATCGACAGCCAAAATCAACAGGTCGCCGTACAGGATTGGAGAAGTTCCCATATTGTGTTGGGAATAAAATTTCAAGTCGGAATTGATCCAGCGAACGTTACCGGTGAAGTCCAACGCCACAAAACTGCCTCCACTGAAAACGGCAAAAACAGCGTTGCCATCCGTAACGGGTGTCGGGGTTGCGTAAGAGTTCATCGGATGCCTGAATTGATCGCGTTCCTGCTTGAATACGATCTTGTTCCAGAGGATATTGCCTGTTCTGCGATCCACGGCAATGACATGGCAATTTTCGCCATCTTCCGTCGTCGTAGTCAGGAAGATATGATTATTCCATACGATTGGCGAAGACCAGCCCTCACCCGGAATGTCCGTTTTCCAAGCGATGTTTTCTTCGGCGCTCCAATGCACCGGCAAGCCGGTTGCCTTAGAAATTCCTTGACCATTGGGACCGCGAAATCCGACCCAGTTTTCCTGCTCCTGAGCCGAAACAGTAAATAATGTGATAATACAACAGACACAAAGTAGAATTGAGGATTTCATGTACATATATGTTTAGTAATTAATTATTCATTTTATTTTTTAACGGAGGTATATTTCATAATCTGTTCTTCTGTAAAACCGGTCAGGTAGATGATATCTTCAACAGGCATATTCCGCTGGAGGCATCTTTGAATGATGATGATCTTTTCATTATACCGGCACCCTCTTCACGACCTTCTTCGAGGGCTTCTTCTCGTGCCAAATCCACTGCAGAACGAACATCGGCGTATTCTAAAATGCTTTTTCTGTAAGTTTCCATATCTACCTGTTTTAATCGTTTTATTTCTGCTATCTCAAATAATCTTTCAAAAACCTTGCCCTGCAACAACGCAGGACGGTCATCTAATTCCGACAGGTTTCTCAACACATACAGCCATTTGTCGGTATTAGTTTCTAACTCTGCCTCTGTTTTCCTGAACTTCGGTAATTCTACAATTGTGGAATCCGAAATCCGTCAAAGGATTCAGATACCTCGATTTAAATACAAAATCTTTCATAATTATAATTTTGGTTAGGTTAATAATAATGTAATTTTCGTTTGACAAAGTTAATTAAAAAAATTAAATCATTACAGAATTACAAAATTTTCAGAATTAACAGAGGTGAAATAATTAACAATTTATCATTATATAGATTGCTTCGGGCTATCGCTCTCGCAATGACGGTGTATTCATAGCGTCATTGCGAGGAACGAAGCAATCCAGAAAACAAAGTTATGTGTAAATATTTTTTAGAAATTATATAAGAATTAAGAGTTAAAATACAATATTTACTATTTTATTTGGAACGACGATTACTTTTTTCGGTTTTTTTCCCTCCATCCATTTTTTTGCATTTTCGTTTGCCAAAACGGTTTGTTCCACTTCTGCCGAAGATACGCCGGCTTCAAAATCAAGGGTGAAACGGGCTTTCCCGTTAAACGATACCGTATATTTTACCGTATTTTCTTTCAGATATTCCTCATTGTGTTTGGGGAAACGGGCATCGCAAACGGTTGTTGTATTACCCAAACGATGCCACAATTCTTCGGCAATGAAAGGTGCAAAGGATGACAATACAACGACTAAATCACTCAGGATAGCACGTTTGTTGCATTTCAAAGCCGTCAGTTCGTTCACGCAAATCATAAAGGCGGCAACTGAAGTGTTAAACGAAAAGTTTTCAATATCCCAACTGACTTTCTTGATTAATTTGTGGAGCGATTTCAATTCATCGGCGGTGGGCTGTTCGTCCGAAACTGTGAATATATCGCCTTGAAAGAACAAGTTCCAAAGTTTGCGAAGGAAACGCGAAACCCCGTCGATACCGTTGGTGTCCCAGGGTTTGGATTGTTCAAGGGGACCCAAAAACATCTCGTACAAGCGTAAAGTGTCTGCACCGTATTTCTCTACCACATCATCGGGATTGACTACATTGTACATCGACTTCGACATTTTTTCAACCGCCCAACCGCAGATATACTTCCCGTTTTCAAGGATAAATTCAGCGGTTTTGTATTCGGGGCTCCAACTCTTAAACGCTTCTATATCCAATACATCATTAGAAACGATATTCACATCTACGTGAATAGGGGTTACATCGTATTGGTCTTTCAAACCGAGCGAAACGAAAGTATTGGTGTTTTTTATACGGTACACAAAGTTGCTCCGTCCTTGAATCATTCCCTGATTAATCAGTTTTTTGAAAGGTTCATCATCGCAAACGATACCCAAATCAAACAGGAATTTATTCCAGAAACGGCTGTAAATCAAATGCCCTGTCGCGTGTTCCGTGCCGCCGATATACAAATCGACGTTGCGCCAGTATTCATTCGCTTCTTTGGAAACCAAGGCTTCGCTGTTGTGCGGGTCTTGATAACGTAAATAATAAGCCGACGAGCCTGCAAAGCCGGGCATAGTTGCCAATTCCAAAGGGTATTTTTTGTTATTTTCCTCATACTCCCAATCCTTTGCCCGTCCCAACGGTGGTTCGCCTGTTTCTGTCGGCAAAAATTTATCCACTTCGGGTAATTCTATCGGCAAATCTTTTTCATCAACAGCGTAAGGCATTCCGTCTTTGTAGTAAATCGGGAACGGTTCGCCCCAATACCTTTGGCGGCTGAAAATGGCATCGCGCAGACGAAAATTGACCTTTATCTTGCCCAATTCGTTTTCTGCAATGTACTCTTTTGCCTTTTCAATCGCTTCTTTGACTGTCAAACCATTCAAGATCAACCTCTCCCCCGACCCCTCTCCACAAGAGAGGGGTGTAATTGGAGAGTTCATCATAATTCCTTCTTTGGCGTCGTAACTCTCTTCACTGATGTCGGCGCCTTCAATCAAGGGAATAATGGGCAAGTTGAAATGTTTGGCGAAAGCATAATCTCGGCTGTCGTGTCCGGGAACCGCCATAATAGCGCCTGTTCCGTAACCTGCCAGCACATAATCGGAAATCCAAATGGGAATTTCCTCGCCATTTGCAGGATTTATGGCATAAGAGCCTGAAAAGACGCCTGTTACCTTTCGATCGGCAATGCGTTCACGTTCGGTGCGCTTCTTTGTTTGTTCCAAATAGGCTTGAACTTTGCTGCGTTGCTCATCGGTTGTCAATATCTCAACATATTCACTTTCGGGGGCAAGCACCATAAAAGTAACGCCGAAAATGGTATCTGCCCTTGTTGTGAAAATAGTCACCTCGCCCCCTAACCCCCTGTCCAAAAGAGAGGGGGAGTTGGCGTTGTCAGTTTTTACAGAGTAATCGGCTTCTGAAATTATCTTTTTAATAACATTGTCTAAATCACATACAATCTCATCATTGGTAAATCTAATAACTTTAAAACCATTTTCATTCAAATAGTTTGTGCGGATTTCATCGTATTCTTTTTGTTCAGATGTGTTATGATAGCCGCCATCAACTTCTATTATAAGTTTTTTTTCTATACAAACAAAATCTACAATAAATTGGTATATTAAATGTTGTCGCCTGAATTTCAAATTATTAACTCCTCTATTTCTTAAATTTTGCCAAAGAATACCTTCTGCCTTCGTTGGCTCTTTGCGCATATTTCGAGCATTGTCGATATTCATTTGCCAATCAATACGATTTGTCGTTTGATATCCGTACTTTGTAGTTTCCCCCTCCAAAGGAGAGAGGGTTGGGATGCGGTTCATTCCCCCTCTTTTGGAGGGGGATAGGGGGAGGTGTATCTCCGCCCCTTCGCTTCTACCGATCCAATTCCGTTGCGTTTCTTTCAGCGACTCTGTCCAATCAATCGTTTCCAATCCGTCTAACAATCTTTGGGCATAAGCCGAAACGCGCAAACTCCACTGCTTCATTTTACGCTGCTCAACCGGATGACCGCCGCGAATGGAAAAACCTTCGCTCACTTCGTCGTTGGCTAAAACAGTTCCCAAGGTAGGACACCAATTCACCATCGTATCGGCAAGATAAGCGATCCGGTAGTTCATTAAAGTTTCTTGTTTCTCCTTTTCTGAAAACGCTTTCCATTCTTCGGCAGAGAAAGTTCGTTCTTCGGTGCAAGCGATATTCAAATCTTTCGTTCCCTGTTGTTCAAATACCTCTATTAATTCGGAAATGGGACGCGCCGCTCCTCCTCTCTTGTGGAGAGGGGGTTGGGGGGTGAGGTTAGCTCCCCTCTCTTGTGGAGAGGGGTCGGGGGAGAGGTTATAATATGAATTAAACATTTGAATAAATGCCCATTGTGTCCATTTATAATATTCCGGCTCACAAGTGCGGATTTCGCGCGACCAATCAAAACAGAAACCGATTTTATCCAATTGTTCGCGATAACGCCGGATATTTTGCTCGGTCGTAATCGCCGGATGCTGCCCGGTCTGAATCGCATATTGCTCGGCGGGAAGCCCGTAGGCATCATACCCCATAGGGTGCAAAACATTAAATCCTTTCAAGCGTTTGTATCGCGAATAAATATCGGAAGCGATATAACCCAGCGGATGCCCAACGTGCAAACCGGCTCCCGAAGGATAGGGGAACATATCCAACACGTAGAATTTGGTCTTGACAGTATCCTCTGTTACTTGATACGTTTTATTTTCTTTCCAATATTCCTGCCATTTTTTCTCGATCTCGCTAAAATTATACTCCATAATTTATTCCGTTCTGTTATTGTTATACGAATTTGGGGTACAAAGGTAGGTGAAATTATTAAAATATTCTAAATTTTATTGTATTTTTGGCAAGTATTTTGTTACATAAAACACTGAAATATGGACATCCCAATGCGAAAAGTAATTGGAATCGGGGAAACACTCTTAGACATCATCTTTCGGAACGATCAGCCGGAGAAAGCGGTTCCGGGCGGCTCGACTTTCAACTGTATGGTTTCGTTGGGACGATGCAATGTCCCGGCGGCATTTATAAGCGAATTGAGAAATGATCGGGTAGGCCGGCTGCTTCAAAATTTTATGCAGGAGAATAATCTCTCTACCGAATACATTGATTTTTTTGAAGATGGAAACACGCCGGTTTCTTTGGCTTTTTTAGATGAAAATCAGCAGGCTGAATATCAATTCTTCAGGGCATTTCCGAAGCAACGGCTTCAAATATCATTTCCGGAAATCAATGCAGATGATATTTTGATTTTGAGTTCTTATTTTGCCGTTAATCCCGAATTACGTGAAAAAGTCTATGCGCTTATCCAATACGCCAAAAGGCAAAAAGCGATTGTTTATTACGACATTAACTTTAGAAAAGCCCATGCTTCGGAACGGGGACTGTTGATGCCTTTTGTTTTTGAAAATATTGCTCATGCGTCATTGGTGCGTTGTTCTGACGAAGATTTGGAAACGCTTTTTTCCGGAGAAGACATTGAGGCTATTTATCATAAATACATTGCTCCGAAATGTAAAATATTTATTGTTACCTGTGGCGAGGGAATGATACATCTGAAAACTCCAATCTTTCATAAAAACTATCCGGTAGAAGCGATACAGCCGGTCAGTACGATTGGCGCAGGCGACAACTTCAATGCCGGTATCATTTACGGATGTATGAAAAACAGTATTATGTTGGATGATATAACACATTTAAACGAAGAACAATGGGACGAGCTGATTGCAGAAGGAAAGGCTTTTGCAAGAAATGTTTGCCTGTCGCTGGAAAATTACGTGTCGAAAGATTTTGGCAGGCAGAAATAGCCGGTTTTTGATTTTGCTAATTGCCGATACTCTATTCAGAATGTATGTGGATAGTCGTTCAAAGCATAGATAAGGAATGACGCAGTAATAAGTAAATTGTTTTTTGCGCTTTAACCAACTTTTCACTACTTTTGCCCCCTCAATTGCGTTAATTTGAATGTTTTTTTAATAAAATGAATAAAATTCTAAAAAAAGAGTTTCTCTCCGAAAATGTAGTTAAATTGGAAGTAGAAGCGCCGCTGATAGCAAAATCCCGAAAGGCAGGACATTTTGTTATCGTGAAAGTGGGTAAATACGGCGAACGGATTCCATTGACCATTGCTTCGGCGGATATTTCTGCCGGAAGCATTACTTTGGTGATTCAAAAAATAGGCGCCTCGTCAAGCAAGATTTGTGCTTTGAACGAGGGAGAATACATTACCGACTTGGTAGGTCCCTTAGGCAAAGCGACACATATCGAAAATTTCGGTACGGTTGTTTGTGCTTGCGGCGGTGTAGGCGCTGCCCCCATGCTGCCGATTGCGGAAGCAATGAAAAAAGCAGGAAATAAGGTGATTACCGTATTGGCTGCCCGGACGAAAGATTTGATTATCCTCGAAAAAGAGATGCAATCGTTTTCAGACGAAGTAGTTGTGATGACCGATGATGGTTCGCAGGGTCAGAAAGGCTTGGTAACAAACGGCGTAGAACAAATTATCAACCGCGAAAAGGTGGATTTATGCGTAACCATTGGGCCGGCAATCATGATGAAATTCGTTTCCTTACTGACTCAAAAATACGATGTGCCTACTGTCGCCTCGTTGAACACCATTATGGTTGATGGTACGGGTATGTGTGGTGCTTGCCGGGTTACGGTTAGCGGAAAAACCCGCTTTGTTTGTGTTGATGGTCCCGAATTTGACGCTCATCAAGTCGATTTCGATGAAATGATTATGCGTTTAAATGCCTATAAAGGACATGAATAGTGTGAATACGAAGACAGAATTATAAGATATGATTGATACTGAAACTATTAAAGCGCAACGAAACGAGCCTTGGCGACAGGAATTGCGTCAAAATTTGAAGAATAAAGAACGGGTAGCCATTCCCCGCGTGAAAATGCCGGAATTAGA